>Ga0307375_10006508_pt1 | contig 10779 bp, 8 predicted proteins | sample TR1MG_FD_202531 | JGI IMG/M metagenome (GOLD analysis project Ga0307375, IMG submission 202531) | Soil microbial communities from Risofladan, Vaasa, Finland - TR-1 | ecosystem: Environmental > Terrestrial > Soil > Coastal area > Acid sulfate soil | place: Finland: Risofladan, Vaasa | collected...
CCAATACAAACGCAGCTATCCATATTAAAATGATTTCGACGATCTCGCTTTTGATGGTACCGATGCGCCAGGAGCCATAGATTCCTCGGCCCTGCCCGACCACATAAAAACAAAGCGCAGCAATAACCGCGAATCCAATCTGATATTTTTCGAGGGGTACATCATAAAGCCACGCGATAAGATGGAAAGATCCAATTATCAGAAGCGCATCCAACAATCGTTGCAGTGCAGAGATTTTCGGGGTATGGGAGCGAATAAATCCGTTAGTCATGGTGACACACATCCCAAAATGATTTGTCATCATGGCTGTTGATGAAAAATCCCATGGCATCGACAACACGCAAGCGCAATCTGCCTATACGCGGCTTGCTGCTCATGATGTCAAGGAGAAATACATCACACTAAAATAATTTCATGAAGTCTGGAAAGTATCCCACGCATGCTCGACAAAGTCTCGAAACTCATGCCGGAATCGTTCTAGAGAAAATCGTATCGCATTGGTGCGACAGACTTCTGGAACAATCCGATCCCTATTATGTTCGAAAAGTTGCAACGCCTGCTGAATTGCTAATGATGACTGTGTTGGAAAAAAAACTCCCGTTGGTTCATCCATATCCAAACCACGAATCGTCTCCGTGGCACCACCCTTACCGAAAGCAATCACAGGCGTTCCGCAAGCTTGTGCCTCTACGGGAGTAATGCCAAAATCCTCCTCAGCAGCAAAGACAAATGCCCGTGCAAGCTGCATATGGTCAAGCAGAACCTTAAAAGGCTGATAGCCAAGAAGTTCGATGTTCGGCCCGGCTTTGGACTTGATTTTGGCGAACTCTGGCCCATCCCCGATCACAACCAAGCGCTTATCAGGCATCCCGCTGAACGCCTCGACAATCAAATCGATTCTCTTGTAGGGTACCAATCTGGATGCTGTTAGATAGAAATTCTCCTTTTTCTCATGCAACTCAAAGGCATGAATATCTACCGGCGGATAAATAATCGTGGATTCACGACGGTAAGTTTTCCAAATTCGACGTGAAATAAAGTGGGAATTAGTGATGAATTCATCCACACCATTTGCGGTTCGAACATCCCATATACGGATCTTATGCAACATCCATTTTGCCAGCCAGCCCTTCATTCTATGATCTAGACCGGATTCCCTCAAATACTGATGCTGAAGATCCCAGGCATATCGGACTGGGGAATGCACATAACTGATATGAAGCTGATCCGGCCCTGTCAGAACCCCCTTTGCTACCGCATGCGAACTTGAAATGATGATGTCATATGCCGATAGATCGAATTGCTCTATAGCTAGTGGCATCAAGGGCAAATACTGGCGATACTTCGAACGAGCAAACGGCAAGCGCTGAATAAATGACGTTGAAACAAGCTTATTTTGAATAAAGCCACGATTATCAGCTGGCAAAAAATCGACCACGCTGAAAAGGTCTGCCTCAGGATAGCAGGCGAGCATCTGCTCTAGGACGCGCTCAGCGCCAGCGTAGGTAACCAACCAGTCGTGGATAATTGCAATTTTCATCTTCCTATACCGCCAGTTCCATGATTGTTGAATAACAACTGATTAGCTCCTTTACGTGGTTATCCATCGTACACGGTCTGTACCAATACTTATCAAAAGCTTTATTGCCAAGGCTTATAGCCAATTTTGGATCATTCTGCAGAAGTGTCAGCTTAGCAGACAAATCATTGGGATCGCCCGCGCGAAACAACAAACCAGTCTCACCATCGACGATGGCATCTGTTGCGGCGCACTCATCAGATACTATCGTTGGAACGCCCAGAGCGGCAGCTTCCAGCACAACCATACCCTGCGTTTCATGAAGCAAAGAGGGGAAAACAATGGCCCGACTGGATTGAATTGCTCGAATAACACCAGCGCGATTCTGCCACCCCTGAAACTCGGCATCTGGGTTCGCATGCCGAATTTTTTGTTCTTCATTACCGCTACCGACAAACACTGACCTCACGCCTGCCAAATGTGAGGCGGTCGCAAATACTACCCCCCCCTTTTCAGTTGAAAGCCGGCCAATGAAAGTGAAGACACGATTACCGCCAACCGCAGAAGGATGCATTTTTTCAATATCAATAGGATTTCTAACGCGAAAGAATTGACTAATTGATGGCAGCCTTGGGCGAATAAGCGATTCAGAGTAATCTGAGACCGATATAAAAAACTTGATGCCATCTGGAATATGGCCTGCTTCACTTTGCACAACTTGACGAACAACCCGCCATAGCTTCTGGCCATAATTGCGAGGGTCACAGTTGCTCGTTATGCACGCTAGTGACATCGGCTCTAATTCGCATAATTTTTTCTGCTTGTAATTATAGAGACCGCCGTTTGGACAAACCGAAAAATAGTCGTGTAAGGTACAAACAACCTTGAAGCCCCTTTTAATTGCCAGATGCACTACGCTGGACGATAAAGACTTTACCCATCCATGCAGATGAATGACGGTATCTTTTGGATCAAACCCTTTCAGCACCTCATCAAAACAGGCTTTAGCAGTTGGATCCCAAATACCTCTGATAGCAGCATCAACTCTTGATGGATTGTTCAGTAGATCAAAAAACCCAAAATTAACGACTTTAGCAAGGTTTCGGTTAATAGCCGGATCAACTGGCCCGACACTCGAAACAAAAGTCACGTCTATGCCGGCAACTGCAAGTGCATGCAAACTTGAAATGGCTACTTGGGACGCACCTCCATTTATGAAACCATAATCATTCAGCACGATTACGCGCATTATGAGTTTCCCTCGTTAAGACCAGCCGACGAAGCACCGCGATAACAAGGAGTGACCACCCTAAGAGGTGCCACAGACGGTGCAATATTAATTTTGCAACTTGATATTCTTGACGCGCCCACACAATGTGCCAAAACATCCAGCCGCCCCCAACTTCTGGATAAAATCATTGCCAAAAACAACCAGTACCCCCAAACTTCATAACCGTCTAGTCCAAGGCTCGCGACGAGCAATGCAATGATGGACGCCCGGCCAATACGACTACGAAGTGCATCTTGCAGAACACCGGTGTAAAAAAGGTATGCTATAGCAATGCAAAAAGGGAAAACGCCATAGTCTAAAATAAATGTAAGCAGTGATGAAAATGTAGGCGCTTCAAAAGTTGTACGTCCAAGATGATACCAAGCTGGCATTTCGCTGGACAATGCGGAAAAGCCGGGATAATAATCGGTCACCCAGTACCCGGCCATTCCAGGACCAGCTCCAAACGAAAAATTGTCTACTACAGCGTAAATACCTGCCACCCATGATGCAGTTCTTGTAATAGTGCTCACAAAACCAGTCCCATAAATATCCAGTAATTTTAGGTTGCTATCTGAGGAAAGAAAATACGTGGATAAGGCAGCTACTATTATTAGTATGCTAACCACTGCCATAAACAATTTAACCCCCTTTAGTTTATAGATAATAAAAAATGCACTCGCAGCTGCAAGGCCAGTCAAAGAGGTACTAGAAATCAAGCAAATCATCCAAGCAAAAATAGTGCGGATTCGTCTTCCACTTATTGGATCGGCAACCAAAAATGGAAGGCAAATAATTAAAAATACTCCTTGATAGCTAGGTTCAAATGCCAAACCTCTAGTCCTGTTCGGTGCGATATCACCTATCCTCAAATGAAAATAACCTTGAACAGAGTTAAGTAGCCCAGGGCTAGCGTAGCCTAAATAATATGGAATATACGAATTTATTAACTCAAGCAATACGTACATGAATGATAGGTAAAAACCTAAGCGCATAAATTTGCTGATACGATCCATGCTTTCAGTTCTAATCAGATGCACAAATACGAGCAACAGGCCCAGCCTTGCTGAGATCCCTAAACCGGTGCTCATCATTTTTTCCGCTCCGCAAATATTTATCCCGCAGATTGACCCTGATTTATTTATATTCCAAAGCACACTGATCCATACCAATGTAATAGAAATAAGTACAAAAAAGATATCGGGATAAGTTATTTTTAAATATTGCCTTGGCAGCAAGCATTCAAATATCAAAAACATTCCAGCCAAAGAAAAAAATGGTGTTGATAAATTTCTGAATGAGTCAGAAATTGTTATTAATAAAGGGAAATCATTAAAAAATGGGAGTGCCATGCAACCCAACAAGAAAAAATAACCAGCAGGAGTGCCGACTCGCTCATTCAAACCAGTTCCAGCTATTTTCACAGCATTACCCATTTTAAAATATTGGTCTTGCGGTCCATGGATCTACGTTAGAAAAAGAAGACTAAAGCTGGCGATCATAATCATTAGACAACAAAATTAAATCCATCGTCGATTTTTAGAAAAACTCCTATTCAAGCTCAGCGCTCACCAATCCACATTTGGAATAATAGAATGGACGCAATTATTCTGGCGTATCTCATTTTGGACGGAGGCTTTCAGCGATGGACAAGTAATCTTTACCTTAACCCAGCCCGTATTCTTCCGATCTTCCCCAGACCGCCCAATTGGTATGCTCGCTCAAAAAAATACCTCATTAAAAAAAACAGATTTTTAAAACAAAATGGGCATTGTTGCAAAATAGTCCCAATTTCACGAATAGCTCTAATATAGGCCCGTACTCCAACCAAATAACGAATATTTTTGATGCTCCAAAAAATCACTGACATGCTGATTACGCACTGCGGTAATGCTGTTGAGGCGATAACATGACTTAAAATGACCTTCCACTCCTCACGTAAGAGCTTCTCCTGGTTACTGGAAAGACTGTTCGGACTAATCCGGTATAAAGCCATCACCTCATTCAATAGTTTCAGATCAAAAGATTTTGCAATTCGTATCCAATAGTCCCAATCCTCAGCAGCACACAGGTCTTCTCTGAAATATCCTATGTCTGAAATTAGAGAAGCTCTGATCATTACAGTTAAGGTTGGAACGTAGTCCATAATCAGGAGCCGATGGTAGTCGTTGTAATAGCCGATAGATGCATCAACATCAATGCTGAAAGACTGCAACGGATCAGCTGTGAATCCACGGTATTTTGTATAAACAAGACCTAGTTCACTGCCATACCGATCAAACAGGGCAATTTGCTTTTCTAGTTTTGGCGCCAACCACAAATCATCAGAATCTAAGAAAGCTACAAATTCTCCATTTGCCTGTCTTAAGCCAGTATTCCTTGCTGCAGCAACGCCTTCGTTTTTTTTGCTTAGCACTCTGATTCTATCGTCATCGAATTGTTTCATTACGTCGAGCGTATGGTCAGTTGAGCCGTCGTTAATCACCAACAACTCCCAACTCTCAAATGTTTGCCCAAGTACACTCTCAATTGAAACAGCAATTGTTTCTGCGGCATTAAATGCAGGCATGATTATAGAAACTCGGGGGGGCAAGTTCATTCACATTCACGCTTAATTAGATGAAAGTCTGCTTCCTGGTGCACAGAATGATTAACCCACCCCCGAAATTTTTTATGGTCAATCGCTAGGCCGTCAAACCACTGTTGCAGCAAATCATCTTGATGAACATTGCCATGAAGATTATTCACTTCATTCTGAACTCTGTTGGCGGGAATATTGACCAGCCTAGCTTTCATAAAGCTCATTCCAAATTTCTTTCTATAAACTTGGCTCAGCATTTGGAGCGAACCTTCAAATGAACTGGGGCTTGAGAATTTCAAGTGTGTGATCCAAAGCAAAACCTCAGCAATAGAGAAGACATGCCCATCTACTGACAATGGATAGCCCCAATCCAGCTTTCCTTCGCTCCATTTCCAAACCAAATATCCATCTTTGGTCTGTAACGACTCAGGTAATGCTTGTTTTGATGAAATCGTATATGAATAATCTAAATGCTTTCCCATTCTTAGACTGAAAATTACATTTGACAAATCTTGCGCTGATAAAACCCGATAATCTACCTCTTCGGTAAACACAATGTCATCAACCAAAAAAAATACCTTACCGTTAGGCAATTCTGAGACAGTATGTTCTAAACAACTCCTAAAGCTTGAGTATGCATCTTGTTCAATGAACCCAACTTTATTTCTAAAAATACCTGCTACTTCCTCATAGGCCTTCTTATGTGCCTCAGTGGTCGATTTATATATCACGACAATTCCACATTCACCGATCTTGGTATCAAAAAAAGATGATAACAATGCGTGTAACTGCATAGCACGATCTTTAGAAAAGACAACAGCAGTTATGTTAACGCTACAATTATGCTGCCAAGACCTTCGAATTTGGTAGATCAGCAAGAAATGAGTAAAGCTCCAAAGCATTCTTCTTACAGACCTTGCACTCTTTATCAGCTGCGACATGCAGATTCACCAGTTAATTATGCTTTAAAAACAAAAAGTACATTGTTCGTCGAATTGTCCAATACGCGACTCATTAGCAACTCATATTTATAATTTTGTCATTTCTAAAATACCGCATCCATATCTGCATCCATAGTTATCCTTCACAGATATGTCTGTAATTGGTATATTTTCATGTAAGTCACCATAGTCATCAACAAACGAAAATTGATCTATATGGTATTTTCCATAAAAACATTCCAGCAGATATCTGACCGAGAAGACTCTGTGTGCATTGAATTCAATTCTTTGTGGGCCGATAGGGATGGAAAAATAGAGCTTGCCGCCTTTCTTCAAGATGCGGTACAAGTTGTTTAGCCCAAAAACATATCCATCATAATTCACAGGGTCTCCATACCGGCCCAACCCAAAGTGTTCCAATGCATGTAAACATGACAACGAATCGCAGTAATTGACTAGATTGTCGTTTATAGGTGTCATCATATCTGCTTGAATGAACGTGATGTTTGGTATGGAGCTTGATAGAGGACGAATATCAATTACATCAATTGGACGAAATGAAGCGACGTGGGCGACAAACCCATCAACTCTAGAACCAACATCAACGTGAGTGTTTGGATTGCTAAAATGGATTCTTCTCGCCACCAATAGGTCCTGATGAAAGTAGTGCCCTTTTGCAGAACCGCTTTCTGTAAATCGATCTTCAAGACATGGGAAAGCCTTTCCAAACGGAAACTCACTTACAGAGGAAGCCTTCTGTCCCTTTAGTGTCTGAAGATCGCGAAAATAGCCTGGCAACCCCCTAAAAGAACGGATCGTTTTGTGGGGATCAATTCCGAAAGTAACTAGCCAACTATAGATAGTTCGCAGCAGATGGTTCAAATCGTGTCTCCGTCTATATGGCAATTTAGGTCGTATCCATAAAGAAAACATCTATTCCCATGTGTGGCGAAAAAACTGTTGACTTCAGTTATAACTATTGGAAATATTGTTGTACGAACTTTCAAAAATTTTCGTCTCATTATCGAGTTCATTTAGTTTCCTTAACAGATATGAATATAGAATCTATTGAGAAATGCATTAAACCTAATCAGATCATTAGACCGCCATACCTAATCTCCTCGAGAATGACGCAGTTCAGTGCAAATGGGTTATCGGGATAAATAAGTCATTGCTAGAAAGTCTAGATACATTAACGAATGTATTTATTACGCAGAGCAGTTACAAGATATACCATCCAAAAAAAATATAGTATTGAAAATGCAATGCTTGCACAAACTATCCCCGTAATGCCATACCAATAAGCACCTGCGAAGTTCAAAGTTGTTCCAAGCACGGCTGTAGCGATTTTTGCCCAAATCATTTCGCGAGTTTTCATTTGAGCCTGAAGATTTGAGGCCAAGGTTTGCCCTGATGCAAATACACCTCCGGCAACGACCATCCACGGCAGGAGATATGAAATAGTGCGATATTCCCCCGCTACCAAAATTTGGAATATTTGGTGGTGCAACAAAAAAGCTACAATAAACGCCACTCCCGTCAATACAAGGCTTAACCAGGTTAATTTCCAACTGAGTGTATTAGCATCAGCATTGCGTTTACTATCACTTGCGTCACCAGCCCTTTGATACAAAATGGGTACAAGAAACTGCATTGCCATTCCTGTGAGTAACGAAATCGGGTAATACCCCAATTGATACAGCACGGCGTAACTACCTACATTTCCTGTTGAGGAAAAAATTTGGAGAGACCAGCGATCGGAAGCCAGCTGCATGCAAGTAAAAATACCCCAGAATCCTAGTGGCCATGAGAACCTCCATATATCGCCCTGCCAATTTTTGCTAATTGCGACGGATACGTTAATGGCAATAATCTTGTGAAAAAATAAAACTTGAGAACCAAGAACCAGTAGGGTTGCAATGGCATAACCAAGCATCGCCACCGTACTGGTTGCCCCTAACCACAACAACAAACCAGCGGCGACAAACAGCCTCAACCAAGGTTCGGCTCCCTGATGAAGTGCAACGATAGCGCGTTGACGTGCTGCACTTTGTATACCGCTCAGAATTACGTTGTACCCGTTTAGAAGAGCAAATAAAAATGCTATTGCCGCAATCCCGACCCATTTGCTCTGCCCTGCGGCTATCAAACCAACAGCAACAAAGATGGTTATGATTACAATGATTCCGGTTGCGGATAACACCAATTTGCGTGCTGCATTTAAATAACCTGAAAGATCCCCATACTCAACGGCCGGAGCATAAAAACGAGTAATTCCCCCGCCCAAAGGGCCAAGAATAAGCTGACTCACCAAAGTAGCTACAGTCATTCCTAACGCAAGCTCGCCATAGGCGGCGGGCGTCAGCAATTCGGTTAACAACCGTACACTTGCCAAAGACCCGAGCACCATCATAACTTGTCCTATGACGATCCAAGATCCTTCTTTGAAAAGGCGGTGGAAACGTTCAGATAGGGACATTGCCGTGAAATTTGATATTCTGGTTCAATAGTGTTCTAAAAATAGTTGAACAGAATAAAAGAGTTGCCGAAACTGGCGAAAATGTATCCGGTGGGGGACATGGAACCAGTTGAATTATAACCATACGCTTAAATATATTTCCAAAAGACATGTGACGTTAGAATTTCTCTTTAACTTCGCAGGAAATGGTGCTGCATAATGCCCTGAACTACATTACCAACTAACCAGACACCTTCTTCCAATTATCACGCCACCAATTACGCACAAAAGCCAACAAAACAGACAAAAACAAACCCAGCACTAAACTCGCCAATAACACTTTCCGCTTGCTCGGAGACGAATAAGTTGGCAAAGTCGGGCCGGAAATAAAGGTATTTTTTTCAAGATACAGGCCGATCGCCACCTGATTGTTAGACGTGATTTCGTTGTAAACATCCCTGATCGCATCATCATCCAGGTTCTTGCCCTTGAACACGTTCTCCTTGACCGATTCCAGACCACGCAACAGGACATCTCCCGATTGTGTCTTGTCCAGCAACGCGTTGACGCGGTCGAAATATTCCAGCCAAAGTGCGTTTTGACGAAGTTCGCGTTTGGTTGTCCGTATAGACTCATTCGCCTCGGATGCCTGTACTTCCGTCGCCATTAATTGCGTTTCCAGAGGCAGATAACTGGTGCCGTTTGCAGTAATAAAAAATACTTGCGTGGGCGCTTTCCTGAAAGACTCCGGATAACGTTTTGCAATCAGCTTTAGGTCCGCACTCCTACGGCGGTATGCCTCCAGCAGATTCTTGTTTTTGATAATGACATTATTCAATATGCCCGAATTAACGATAATTTCGTGGCGCCTAAACTTCAGACCATCCGAAATAATCTGGTAATTAAGGCTATCCATCACATAACGCCCCAACAAACTCACCATCTGTTGCGCGATTTCAGGGGAGCGGCTTGCAAAGTTAATATTCAATCCAACAACGTTGTTGTTGTCCTTTATGGGTTCAATTTGCTTGCCAATTCCATTGGGGGATGCAAATGTTTTGTACAAGCTGTTAATAACGACAGTTGACCCCAGTTTATTTTCACTCACAAAATCGGCAAATGGCTTGCTCGTTGAAAAAGCCGCCGAATACCGCTGATAGTCCGCCAAAGATATTCCAGAGCTTGGTTCTGTATCTGGTTCTGTATTTGTATTTGTATATATACCTTTCACTGCTGGTATGACACTTTTGAATTGAACAATCCCTTCACTTTTGTACGACTTGAAATAATATGATCCTGCCAAGGCAGCCGCTACCACTGACAACGTCACGAATATAATCAACCAGCGCGACTGCCAAAGGGGTTTCACAATATCGATTAAAGAAATTTCGTCGCCTAATTCTCCGTCATTATGAGAATTGGAATCGAGCTGTTCTTGCATAGTGTTTGTTCCCAAAATTGAGATTTAAATACCGCTAGCTGTTCCAAGGAAACGCCGAATAAGTATGAACCGCTAGCTCGTCTTTAGGCGTAAAAACGGCTTGCTCAGCGTTTTGGCGAGTGAGTTTAGCGCAAAGCTGGCGCGTAACAAACTCGCTTATCAATGGTGTGTTCGAAAAAGGGGAATCAACTCATTGCGACATCATAAACATGGTCGTAAATTATCCCAATAAACGGTAAGCCAGTATAGAAGGAAATTGTTGTTATTGACATCCTCCCCGCCCTAAAGGACGGGGTTTTACGACGCAACTGATAAATATTTGTATCAGACAAAGCGCCGCTTCAGCGAGCTGCGCAATAATTGCCAGCGAAATTCCAGCGTATTGTCAGGCTCGGGAAGCGCCACACTCCTGGCCAAAGCCCCCCGGCGCAGATAATAATGATCGAACACCGGCCTTTGTTTTGCTTGTTGTTATGTCGCTCGGTCACTTTTTCAGTCTCATGGCGACTATCTTGGCGAACTCTGAGAAGTCTGCAAGGTGATACTTCACAATACTATGCACAATGTTC
>Ga0307375_10006509_pt1 | contig 10779 bp, 7 predicted proteins | sample TR1MG_FD_202531 | JGI IMG/M metagenome (GOLD analysis project Ga0307375, IMG submission 202531) | Soil microbial communities from Risofladan, Vaasa, Finland - TR-1 | ecosystem: Environmental > Terrestrial > Soil > Coastal area > Acid sulfate soil | place: Finland: Risofladan, Vaasa | collected...
CTAATGATCGCTGCCAGTTTTTCCATTTTGTACGCTTCGAACAGCACCAACATGATAATTACAGAAGTGGCTCTGTCCTTATTTTTCCTGCGCCCCAATCTGAACACCCGCTATCATCCTGCTCACGACATCCCGCATCTTTAATTTTGCCCGCCAACCGAACTTGTGAAATGCCTTTTCCGCACACCCTTGACTCCAGGCCAGATCAGTTGGGCGAAACAATGCGGGGGCAGATTCCACATATATACGCCAATCCAGTCCAACCGATGTAAAGGCTTGCGACACAAAGTCTTCCAGCGAATTGGCTTCTCCTGTAGATACGATGTAATCGTCCGGGGCATCCTGTTGTAACATGAGCCACATCGCCTCCACATATTCTGGTGCCCATCCCCAATCCCTCACAATATCAAGCCGGCCCAGCGTAAGCATTTCCTGAGAACCTTCTGCAATGCGGCATACCGCCAGGATTATTTTTTTGGTCACAAAGCGTTCTGGTCGTAAAGGTGATTCATGATTAAATAAAATTCCATTACATGCGAACAAGCCGTAAGCCTCGCGGTAATTGGCAACCAGCCAGTGTGCCGAAGCTTTGGCCACGGCATAGGGGCTCCGTGGACGAAATGGTGTTTCTTCAATTGCCGCCTGGTGGCCATGGTCACCTAAACACTCACTTGAACTTGCATGGTAAAACTTGATGGGTTTATCCAAAAATCGAATTGCCTCAAGCAAATTTAACGTGCCAAGAGTGATGCTTTCCAACGTTTCGGCGGGTTGGTCAAATGAAAGCCCCACCGAACTCTGCCCCGATAGAAAATAGACCTCTTCGGGATCACTGCGCTTCAAGGTGGTGAGCACGCTTCTAAAATCATTCGATGCCATGGATAACAAAGTCACTTGGTCTCTTATCCCCAGCAGCTTCAAATTGTTGAATGTGGCCACTTGGGCGTCGCGAGACGTACCCCATACCTCATAGCCCTTGCTTAGCAATAACTGCGCAAGATACGCACCATCCTGCCCGCCTACACCACAAACCAAAGCTCTCATATGATCAGCTCTCGATAAATTATCGGCCTTACACTCGCGCAACACGCCCAGAAATATCCAGTACAACTCTTGAAACCTTTCCGAATCGGTTCAATGTGCCTTTCCGTTGATCGAACCACAGCCTCAACACCGGTTATGCCTACCTTATCATGTTGCATGAGGATATCCTGATGTATCGCCGGGGTTGCGATTGGCTTTATCGGTGTGATGTGTGCCTGCACTCATACGGTCAGTTAGACCCAAAGTGCGGTGCCCACAAATTGAATCCACCTCGTGGATCAGTTGCGACAACGGACCATCCCAATTCCACAGCTTCGGTGTACGGGGCCGGCTTTGGGCTGTAATTTTAACCAGCCACTCAGCGGCCGCAATAACGTTATTGGTGATCTCAATTCCGAAGACCCGGTGGGCCGGTATATCAGATGCCACGCAAGGCAGACCCATTGCCAATGCCTGCCCGATCCCGAGGTTATATCCTTCCCATTTGGAAAAATTTGCGTAAGCATCCGCTGCACAATACAAGTCAGTCATTTCTTCATCCGTAACATTTGCCGCTACCACCAGTCCGCGCTTGGCCATTTCCTCCACATCGTTCGGCGATCCTTTTCCACACAGGACAAAAAGTGCACGCTTGGAGAGTTCGGGATCAATAGACTGCAGAACATCACGGACATCTGCATAAATATCGACACCTTTATATATACGTTCTCCCTTATGAAACCGACACACATTCAGAATAACAAACTGCTCATCCCATCCTCGTTCCGTTCGTACACGTTGACGACGTGTGTTGGCCGCCTCATTCCATTGCCCAAGGTGCGAATTCCCAAGCGGAAGGACACCGTGCACTGGAGTTCGACTCTCGGACGCTACGGCATCTGAAATGGTAAAGACGGCAGTGGCCATCATAAGTACCTGGTCTTTTTCCTCCAAAATGGATTGCCGACCCGTAGCATCGGAAAACCAATCAGGCGGGGGTTCCCCATAATCGTAGGCAAGAACGGGCGGGTGCGCGCCTGTCCAGCGTGCGACGCTAAAAAACGGAGGCGTGTGAGCGATAATCAGATCTACTGAACGACTGGAAGCTAGGGTCGCCGCCGATAGGGGATCGCGCACTTCCACACGATCACAGCCAGAATAGGGAAAGTCATTGGCTGTCTGATGACCGGCAATAATCACTTCGTAACCGTGCCGCACAAGGGCTTCTGCCTGCAAGGCCACCACAACTGCAACACCATGGCCAATAGCATGGGTGGCGGACAGCATCATTACCCGCAGAGGCCGCGTGGACCGATTGTCCCAGAGGGCCCGACGTCGCGGCGCAAAGCTTAGTTCATACGGTGCCCAGAGTGAAAGGTTTGGGGAATAAAAAGGATCGTCACGCATCAATTTCGGGTAAAGGGCCCAAGCTTTTCGTGCCTCGGATTTTTGAAGCGCAAACTTCTCCTGCGTATCATCGTAACCGCGGGACTTGCTTTCATGGTGTATAAACAGTGCGTCTGCGACATAGACATTTCGTTTACCCAGCATATGGAGAGCGAAACAGAAAACAATGTCGTTAAACGCAACGCGAAAGTTCTCGTTAAAGCCGCCTGCTGCCCCAAAATTATCGCGCGTCACGGCCAGGCACGCGCCTGTAACAGCAATCACCTCATGAGTGATATTAGCAAGGTTTCGGTATCCGCCCTCGCTGGCCTGAAGCAACAGGTGGGCATGGCCCGCAACACCTTGAATGCCTGCAATCACACCACCATGCTGCACTGTTCGATCTGGATATAACAACTTGCATCCTACCGCACCAGTTCCGGGACGCAGAGCATGAGCGGCAAGTTTTTTCAACCATGCTTGGTCTATCGCTTCTGTGTCATTGTTCAGGAATACGAGCAATTCTCCGCGCGATTCACGTACAGCAAGGTTGTTCAAGCGTGACCAGTTGAACTGCTTATCATCGCGGATCAGCCTGATAAAGCTCTCTCCCTGAGCTTTTGCAAGCATTTTAAGGGCCGTTGGTTCCGTAGAGCCATTGTCGACAACAATGATCTCCAGACGCTCAGCGGGCCAATCAGTGTGACGGAGGCTTTCAAGGCATGGGCCCAGAAGATCCCACCGGTCCCGTGTTGGAATGACGATACTCACCACCGGCAGGAGGGCTGGTAGTGCCCAGGCCATCTGAAGCTGCGGGCGTACGGCCAATGCGTCATGAAACAGCACATGTGGAATGTGTATTACCCGAGTTTCACCTGCAACCAGCGCGTAGTTGAGCGCAAGTGCTACCGGGTCTATATCTGCGGAAACCAACTGGTCGAAAAGTGGCTGCGCGCCACCAACCCCAGGTCGAAAAGCAAGCATGCGTCCAAAAAGTACGCCTTGACTGGCAAGCAATGGCGAATACTGCGGTTTGAACCACGGATTGCAGGGTGATGCGGCGCTGTTCAATTGGTCTTCGTCGGAGTATGCAATCAGTGCATCAGGCTCTGTGCGCAATGCATCTGCAAAAATTCGCAACGCATGGGACCGAGGCAATGCCGCTCCCTGGATGAGCACAAAAAATTCTGCCTCTGGAACAACATGAGGAATGTTAAATGATATGCGTGTGTCAGCATGCGTTGCACGCTGAACGTCCTGGATCACTGTCGAAGATCTACAGTTTGGGGAAAATACAAACACCGCCTGCCATTGCAGTCCCACGCTTTTTACCAATCGCACAGCCAATTCTTCGGCATATTGTTCTGACGTTTCATCAAAACGCGCAATGATGAAAGCGAGCGAGTCAGAACGCGCGCTTTTCTCTAACTGATGAATTGCTTCTGGGTTAGGTGTATCAAAATGTGCCGACCAGATCGGATACGATGAAACAACCTGTAGCCGCAACAGGGATATACCGCCTTCGGAAAAGGCTTGTATACGTTCGTACGATCCATGAATGAAGTTAGCCACGCCAACCTTGTTTGCAAGATCAAACAATCGCATGCGAACTGCGGGGCGAGCTCTTATATACGCGATGCCCGAACCAATGATTCCTTTTACTATTTTTCTAAACATATGTTGCGGCTACTCAGTAGCTGATTCAGCATTAATGTCTGATATCGTGGCGCGATTCGAATGAACGAAAATCTAGCAGAAGAGCCGGAGGAGGCAAACATCCAATTAAGTGACCTGGCTCCCCTTATGGCATGACAATTAACCACGTAACCTCGCAATCGTGACTCTTGGATCACGTATGAGTTGTGCAAAAAACCGTAGTGGTCGGGTCAATCGCCATGAGTGTGAATTATAAATTGCTTTGATTTTTGTATCCCTTTCGGCAATCTCCCTGTCTCTTTCGGCGATCTTCTCATCACGCTCCACAATTTCCTTGGACATGCCATCTACTAACGACAACAGTGATTGTGAATCAAGGCAATTAAATTCTTTAGCCCAATTCGAAACTTGATTATGTAGGGTGGTAGCATCGATCCTAAATTTTTCTGATGCCAAATCCAGCAAAACGGCATATACCTCGTATACAAGCCGAGGACAGTCTTCTTCCAACAATAAATCACTCAGTTGGTAGATGGTATTCCGTAGTCCTTCGTCAAGAAATTCTTGCTTGTAGTTTTCCAACTCTATCGGGTCAATTTCCAAGCCAAAACATTCCGCGACCCGATACAAATCATGTTCCGGTGATTGCATCAGGCGATCATAATCAACAAAAACACGCTTACATCCCTCTGTGCCTGACATAATCGTAATGACATGTCCAAGCCATAACAGATAACTTACACGCATATCAAATTTATCGCGTTTGAGCAATGACTTGGCCACACTGATAGGATTCCGAATTGCCACAACATACCTTACATCCAGCCGGCAATGACTAAACACCGATTTCCAGAATGGCAAAAGCTTGGAAATTCTTGGGTCTTTGAACGCGAAATTTAAAAAATCGGCCATCTTTCTACTTAACAACTCCACCGCGCTTAGAAAATACCCTGCCTTATTCAGGGCTTCAATATCATGTTGCTCGATAGGTATAAGAGAGTACCAATCCTTTTTTAACAGTTTCAGCATCTCATTATTAAGTGAATTTATATCTATGTCTTCCCAAAATCCCTTTGCATTGTTTCCTTCAATTCCTGGCATCAATTTATCGCCTAGTTCAACCCCCATCACCTGCAGCCCGCGAGTGATTGCACTTGTACCGCTTCGGTGCATTCCTAATACAACAATCAATTGACGTTTGTTCATCAAATTTGCCTATATGATTCCAAGTAGTGGGTTCTTAAATCTACAAGTAGAATATTGACAAGCTGTTTACATAAAGCATTGCGAATTGCATTCTTCATTTAAATGCTTTGTAAGCTTTACCAAAAATCGAATGAAGGCCAGATTTTTTGGTCGCCTTGATTCGCGCCATGCCGACTCTAGATTTAGGGAGCCACACTGAATGCTCAATTATATCCACGGAAAATCCTTCCTCCGTTAACTCTGATGCAAGGTCTTCAATGTTACCGTGCACACCTGGATCTTCTACTTGATTTCCTTCAGAGTAGTTCCACAGTGCGCGGGAAAACGGGACTGTATCGACAGTCAGCAGGATGCAACCGCCAAATTTTAGTTGGTTGTGAGCCTTTTTTATCCAAGCTTTTCGTATCTCGCGCGGTAGGTGCTCAATGACGCTGACACTAACCACAGAGTCGAGATGTAAGTCGTCGGATGTGTTTTGGTAGGGCACATGTTGGGAGCTGATTCTTGAATCTAGTTGGGAGTAATCCAGAAAGCCCCATTCATTCCAAGAATCTGGTTGCGTACCATTGCGTGTTAAGGAATGCGGATCAACTGTAATTACGGTATGACCACGGTCCGCCAGCATAAACGGAAGCACGCTAACACCTGCTCCAGCATCCACAATCCGCATGGATTTGCCAACTGTAAGCTGCTGTACGATCCAAGGATATTCAATGCATCTTGGGAGGTGATCAGGAAAAAAGCCCAGATTAGCTCGGGATTGAACAACTGCTTCCACGAGCAGGAGTGGCTCCGCAACGAGCGGTATAGCATCAATCAGGGTGGCGTTTGATATATCTCGAGTTGACGGCAAAGTCTGCGGCGGCATGGCAACGAAAGCAGTCAATCCCCTGTATGCGTCCACAGGAACCGCGACACAACCTAAAGCTGTGATGGTTGACGACAGAGGTTCATGAAAGTACGTCATGGGGCCACAGTCAACCGGTTGAGCATCGTATCCGCTGACTAGAACTGGCACTCCGTTGGCGAGCAGATTTTTGACAGCCGACTGGTATTCCTCAGGAGAGGACATATGAATTAGCACATCAAAACAAACAACCAGTTCGGAATCCACATTGACTGGTCCTGATGTGATGTCATGCTGCATCCATGTGGCACGCGGCACTGAATTCAAATACAGGGACCGGGACGAAACAACCAAGTCTGCCGCACAAACCGAAACTTTTTCAGAGAGAGCTGAGGCCGTATACCCATCCCCGCTTCCAACATCAAGGACGCTATGTATTTCAAGTATTCTTACGATCTCGCGCAGAAGGTTCTGTTTGAGGACAAGTATTGTTCCACGCGAACCAACTCCGGACCCCAAATCGGGATGCATTATATACCTAGCGCTCCAGAAAACAGCATTGTCGAGAGTAGCCCGGCGTTCCGAGAGGATTTTTTCGTTGACCGCGCGGATTGCTTCATTAACTCTCGGCAGCCCTTGGACAGACAGAAGGAGTTGCTGCTCATCAACAGCGCGATGATAGTGCAATATGGCAGGATTGCAGTCTAATTCCTGTGGCTGCGGTACGTGAGTGGGGACATTGTATCGACGTTCCAATGCGGTGAATGGAGCTCCTAAGGACGCAATAGCCATGGCAAAGGATACTTGGTCGATGTGCATCGATTTCTCGCCAAACATCTCGCTACGTTCAAAACACCAATTCGCCCACCGTTTCCACTCACTGGACAGTGGGTCAAATTGTTCACGGCTGATCACATACACGCCACCATTGGCATTCCCAAGCACGGTTGGAGTATTGTCGATTTCTGCCGTTGTTAATGTCAGTGTTAGTCCGGCGGAATAGAAAATCTGTGTCAGAATTTCAATTGATGGATTACCGAAGTCAACCGGTTTTGCTAGTACTCCACCCTTTGCCAAAGGTGGCTTTTCAAGTACAAGCACATCACAATCAAGCAGTACGACATCCTCGAACTCACGCCTTCCAAGAGACTGCAATTGTTGGAGCTTGTTGCAGTATGGGTGGCCAGGATAAGGCTCAACTGGCACAATCTCGACGCCCAGGCGCTTAAGATCTGAAAGCACATGAGGGTTAGAATCTGCGTTTACGACATGCAACACAATTTGATTTAGCGACACTCCTGCAAGTTGAGTTAAAGACCAAACAAGCTGGCGCGCCTGCCAAGGGAATGGACCAACAGGATCTACTACGGCGGAATAGATACGTGAATTCATGTAGGGTAAACCTTCTATTATTTTATTCTTTAAATTTAACGGACTGCTCTGATGTATTTGTTATCCATAGCAGATGGTGAAATTCATTTCCTCGATGGGCGGTATAATTTATCGTTATGCCACGGTAACTGCTCCCCACCTCTTTCGACCAAGTATTTTGGCTTTCATCGAATTTCTTCAGGGGTTTGCGTTTCAAGGCCACCTGCGAGATCACTGTTTCATATTATCTCAACCATTGAATTTTTCTGAAGGTGCGATCTTGGACCAGCGCGCCGCGATATATGAATCGCATGCTGTTGAAATGTGTTGGCCCATGATAAAAGATACGGCATTTTCCATTCGACAAATAACATTGATCGTTACAGGATCAAATACAACAACGGCTATCGCATATTTGCCAGCCGCAAGGTACAAGGTGGGAATTTCAGCCAATATCGAAACTGATCCAGCTACGTTTTCCAATATGAATGATCGATAATTCTCATCAACAACATCAGCAACCGGGTGCTGATCTTGATTCCAGACTGCCAATCTAATGCCTACTGTTTGATATTTACTGTGGATATTTAGAGTTAGTCTTAGTTGCAAGCCACTCCCAAATGGGATGATTGGTTGTGAATCTTTCGGTTCACTATTAATTGATATTTGCTTAATTTCAGCCCCACCATTACCAACTACTTTGCGTTCACCCGTATTGAATTCGCTATGATATGTATCTATTGCTTCAGATACCTCTGAAGATGAACAAATGTTCTGACCTTTTTGCATTACGATTGCTATCGTGCAGATACGTGCAATCGTTGGCATGGAATGGCTTACAAATATCAAGGCTGAACTTTTGAGTAGCTCATGGATACGATTCATGCACTTTACTCTAAATCCAGCATCACCAACTGCCAACACCTCATCAATTAGAAGTACATCGGGCTCCATTTGCGCTGCAATTGAAAATCCCAGGCGGACTTTCATGCCGGAACTGTAATTCTGTACCGGAGTATCCAGAAACTCGGCAATTTCTGAAAACTCAACGATCGAATCAAATTTTTCATCTATCTCGTGCTTGGTGAATCCCAACACTGAGGCATTCACATAGATGTTTTCTCGACCAGTCAATATCGGATTAAATCCTGCGCCAAGCTCAATCAAAGCGCCTATGCGCCCTCGGATGGTGACTTGCCCTTTATCCGGCTTGATCAGCCCGTTTATTATTTTGAGCAAGGTACTTTTGCCAGCACCGTTATGACCGATTAGCCCGAGGCATTCCCCGCGTTTGAGTTCAAAGCTGATGTCGTTGACTGCCCAGAATTCGTCAGGACGCAACAAGCCATCCACGCCACGGCGCCTGCCGATCAACTCGCTGCTGATATCCTGCATGCCGTACCACATAGATTTTTTCAGGCTGCGGCAGAATTTTTTTGACAACCCTTCAACCTTGATCAACGTCTCGCCCATGTCAGCTACCCATTCGTTCTATCAGGATTGGCATAGCCAGCCTGAAGACGATCCAGAGCATGAACAACAATATGATCGCGATCGCATTGATAACAATGAAATAACCCAAGTACTCCGGAGTGAGTCCGGTCAACCAGTCCCGCGCTGTAAGGATCAGCGGGGTAAACGGATTTAGCTTAAACAAAGTGGCGGACATACCTTCTTTGGGCATCGCGAAAACCACGGGTGTAAGGTACATCAGGAATTGCATCAATAACGGTACGGCCCTTCCTACATCGTTATAAAGCATGCCGACTGGTGTTATCGCCAACCCGATCACTGTTCCCACCAGAATCAACGAAAGCATCCCTATGGGATACAACAAAAGGCCCCAGCCAGGGTGGATTCCCATTACCAACAAGACAATCAACAACAATGCGGTTTTGATCGAGGCATTTACTAATGTCTGGTATATACCCGCAACCAGAAGCGCCTCGCGCGGAAAATTGATTTTTGCCAGCATGCTTTTGGAAGCATTGACCATTTGTAATGGAGCATTCATCGCATCCATCAGAATCGCCCACAACATGGTGCCGGTGAAAACATAAACCGGATATGGTAGTGCGGTTTCGCTTACATTCACCACTCCGCTGTGGCTCAAGAAAACCCAAACCAGGGTGTTAGCCAAAGGCAAAATGATGGCCCAGAGAAATCCGAGAAAAGTTTGGCGATATTGAGCGCTTAAATCGCGCACCGTCAATCGCCATGCAAGCTCGCGACTCCCAACCAAATCACGTAGCATTTCCTTGACCATCCTGAGGGGATGTATGAGCAGTGAGTCTGGTGTGTAGATGGTGATGCGCTGTTCATCCATTTGTATGGCCCCTATTCAAATCCGTGCGCGCTTAGCTGTATCGTCATTTTGCATTGCAGTGATAATGTTGCGCTCCATCATTTCACCAATAACCTGCTGCACACATGCATCTAGTTCTACCGTGCCGGTATTTACAGCTAACTCAGGGTTTTCAGGTGCTTCATAAGGTGATGAGATCCCGGTGAATTCGGCGATCTCTCCGGCACGTGCTTTTTTGTACATACCCTTAACATCTCGCGATTCACAAATTTCCAAGGGGGTATCACAAAATATCTCAATAAAATCATCATGGCCAACCATGCCACGCACGCGCTCGCGGTCGGCACGATATGGCGAGATAAAGGCGGTAAGCACTATCACGCCTGCTTCCATGAATAGCTTGGCTACTTCGCCAATGCGCCGTATGTTTTCCTGCCTGTCTTCGACTGAAAATGACAAGTCGCCACATAGTCCGTGGCGCACATTGTCGCCATCTAGCACAAAGGTCCTGCAGCCGCGCTGATGGAGCGCTTCTTCGGCAGCATGCGCCAATGTCGACTTGCCCGATCCGGAATATCCGGTAAACCAGATGATCGCACCACGATGGCTATTTTGTAATTCACGTCGGGCGCGGGTCACGGTGGCGTGATGCCAGACAACGTTATTCATAGGTATCCTCCTCCGTCCTGCCTGCTTCGATAACAAGAGTAGTTTGGCTGGTTGACATGAGAATTATCTTCCCGCCTTGTCGGGTGATAGCCCACTGCTTTGCTGCATCTGCGCTTGCTGTGCCTCTGCTTGCAGCCCCGAAATCTCTTTGGTTAACGCTTCATGCTCCGCCAGCTTGATCTTGAGGAATTCCACCGTGATCTTGGCTTTTTCCTCTATTCCTCTTGGTGTAAGCAGGTAGGCGTATCCTTTTTTGTTTTTGCTGTTGCGGAAATTGTTGGCTTTGACCAAGCCTTTTTCAATCAATGCCTGCATG
>Ga0307375_10006510_pt1 | contig 10777 bp, 6 predicted proteins | sample TR1MG_FD_202531 | JGI IMG/M metagenome (GOLD analysis project Ga0307375, IMG submission 202531) | Soil microbial communities from Risofladan, Vaasa, Finland - TR-1 | ecosystem: Environmental > Terrestrial > Soil > Coastal area > Acid sulfate soil | place: Finland: Risofladan, Vaasa | collected...
GGTACCGGTCAAGGAGAACCTGCGCAGCGGTGTTATCCGGATTCAGTTGAAGCGCGTTCTCGAGCCGCGCAATTGCCACCTGCGTCTGCACCTGACTGCCTGTGGATGCCAGTTGCCGGGCTTCGGCGACCAGGGCGTCCGACTGCTGCTTGCGCGCAACGGTGACCGGGTTCGGGCGGACGCCCAGCCGTATTTCGAGTGCCACAATTGCATTCTGAAGACCGGGGAAGTTTGCATCTATTGCCCGCAGGTCGTACAGGTCGATAAGCGCCGGTTGAGGCTCCTTCACGCTTCGATTGACTGCTTCGTCGAACCGTTGCCGGAAAATCTGCGGAAACTGCGCAGGATTTGTTATCTGCAGAATGCGCAGAGAGAGGACGCGCGCTTCCTGGTTGAAGGGCCGAGCGACGACCACGCTCTGTATATTCTCCTGTGCGCGGGCCAGATACTGTTGGCCTGCCTGTTTGTCACCCTTCGCGAAAAGGGCCTTTCCGGTGTCGAAGTTCTCCCGCGCTCGATTCAGATAGTTGCCAAGCGTAAAGAACAGAGGGTCCACTTCGGTGAGTTCACGGGTGTTCTGCAGGTTCAGTGCAGCCTGCACGAGCCGCAGCCAGTTCTCAACCTCCTGCTGTGGCTGGTTCGGGGACACCGTGGCCCAGAGACTTCGCGCCTGCATGAGATTTGCCTCAGCCTGGGCAAACTGGTCCTGCTGGTACTCCCCTCGTCCCGTGTTGATCAGGTCACGAACCTTGTTCACGACCTGAACATAGCTCACCCGCTTGATCTCGTCACCGAGGGACGCAAGCTGTTTGTCCATCTGGTTGCTGTAGGCCTGGTCGGCCTGAAGCTGCAACGCTTCGAGCGAGAATTGTCGGGCGTCCTGAAGCGATTGCACGGCAGCTTCCGCATTCTGGTTCGAGATTGATGTCTGCGCCTGCTGAATGGCGCGGTCGGCTCTGGTTTTCAGGTTCGCGGCAAGTTCCACATTCTTCTTTGCCGTAGCGCCGGACGCCGTTACGGAGTCCAGCAGTTTTGCGGCCTCCTGTGACAACTGAGTCACGGCACCCATGTCGGAACGCAGTTGCGAGCCCGGAGGAGTCGCGTCTGCGAACTTCGTGTAGTCCTTCCGGTATGTTTCGATACCTGTTCCCATTGAACGCAGGTTGTCGGCAGCTCCGAAGAAGAGTGTCAGCGCCTTGTCCGGATATCGCGAGGTTACCGTAACCTGGGCTGCGCCGGTGCCGATCTTCTCCTCAATACCGTTCAGGTTCTTCGTTCCGTTTTCCGCATCGGCAACTGCAGACTGGTAATTCTTCCTGAAGGCCTGAAGCTGAAGATTTGCCACGTCTGAGGCGATCTGCGTGTTTTGGGTAATAAGGTCGGTAAGTGCTCCATTCTGTGCCGCCAGAGTGGCGCGGGATATCTGCGTTGCCTCAGGGGCTGGATATGTCGATTCGGCACCAGTCAGTAGAGCGATAGCTGTCTCGGTTCCCGAAATTGCATCCTGAACCTGTTTCGTCAGATCCTGGACCTGTTTGAGCTTTGCTGCCAGAGTGTCCATGTTGTCCGATGGCGTGATGCTGACAGTCTGCGCCGACTGTTTCAGATCGAGAAGCTGCACATAATCGGCAGATGACTGTACTATCTGCTGAACCTGCAGATAGTTGGGTAACTGCTGTTTGACTGTCACCTGCTGTGCAGGCGATAGCGACAGATTCGGCTGCACTTCGAGCCGGCGGCTCCAGAGCTTCAATGCGGTCAATGCAACGTTCCCGGTCTCCTCTACGCCCTGAAAGCCTGTCCGCGCCGCGGCGGATGATCCGGACGTGTAGTCACCTACCGCCTTCGAGAAATCAGTCTGCAACCTCGCGATTGCGGCTTTATCGATCTCCTGCTGCGATGCATCGAGTGCGGCGGCAATGACCGCAATGATTCCTTCGGGCGCCGATGCTTCCGGTCTGCCACGAATGTACCAGGTAAGGAAGTCGAGGTAATAGTTCTGCTGAATCGCGGGCTTCTCCAGATGTGCGCGATCATTCAGCCGGTTAAGCTGATCGGCGATCGATATCAGTTGATCCCGGGTTGTCAGCGCACGAGTAAGGTTACCGCTGAAGTCGCCGACCTGAACATCGATGGCATTCGCACTGACGCGCGGAAACGCAGCGGCAACGGCAGCGCCGGACTTGCTGATGGCGTTGATGAGCGTCACAAACGCGTCGGCTTCACCCGCCGCGCTCTTTGCCGCGCTGTCAGCCGATGCCACGATGTTCGGAGAGTATCCGGCGGCATGGAACTCCGGACTGAAGATGTCGAAACCGGAGAGATAGGTTCGGATTGCCTGCTGATAGTCTCCCGAGTGCAGAAGTTGATCCCCTGACTCCATGATCTTGTTGAAACGGTCAAGGTTGAACCTGAACTGGACGATATTCTGCCACTCGGCGAGGTTATCTCTGGTCTTCTGGTTCGGAGCGGCATCGAGCTTCTTCATCTGCTCAATGATGGCGAGCGCCTTTTCCGGCTTGTCAGGTTCGTTCTTGATCGTGTCGATCAATTGCTGCCACAACGTGAAATAGTCCCCGCGAATGTGCCGGATCTGCTGCATGAGCGCTTCGGCCTCGTCGATCCGGTCCGGATGCTTGCGAACAGTCTCAGTCAGGAGGAGAATCGCATCGTTCAGCTTGTTTCTGACAATCAAGTCGCGAGCGGTGGAGATAGGGTCCTCCTTCTGCCCGCTCGCCATAGCGAAGCCGGTCGTAACGATGAGGAGAATAACCACCGCGAGTACAACTTTTTTACCGTGTGAAACGGGAAAGATCACCTGGAAACCTGTCTCCTATTCCCCTACTTGCCATTTTATCTTAGTTTCGGCATATTCACACTCGACCGACAGCTGCCGACAATAATATGGAATAATGAAACTGCGGGTAGTATAATTGGTTTGAGATGAAAAAGTCAGGTAGACTCATTCTCATCACTATTTTCCTCTCGACCTTCACCACTCTCAGTGTGTCCGCTACTGACTTCTCGGACGTCTACAACTACATAATGGGTGTTTTCGGCACCACAGGATCACAGAATACGGGCCTGACAGTCTTCCCGACGCTGCTCATTCCCTCCGGTGGGCAGGCAGAAGGTATGGGAAGCGCCTACACAGCGGTAGGCCGGGATTTGAGCTACCTCGATTCGAATCCGGCGTCGAGCTCGGGTCTGGCATATACCGAGTTTGGAGTTCTCCACAAGAATCTCATTGCGGATGCGAACCTCGAGAGTCTTATGTACACCACCCGGATCGATAATCTTGGTCTCGGGGCAGGACTGAAGTTTCTCTATGTTCCATTTACCGGCTACGGCTCCTACGGACAGCAGCTTACCACCTTCAGGTATACCGAAACGGTAGCTACGCTGAATGCGTCATACAATTTCCTCCACGGATTCTATTTCAATGGAATATCCGCTGGAGCAAACATAAAAGTTGCGTACCGGGGAGAGCCGAACGTTACCGGTCTCATTCAGGACCAGTCCGCATTCGGCTTTATGGGCGATTTCGGTTTGCTCACACGCTTCGATCTTTTGAAGTTCTACCCGTCAAGAACTCGCAACTTTGCAATCGGCGTTACCGCGAAGAACTTCGGACCCCCGGTACTCAACGAGCCACTACCCTCCATGCTCTCGGCCGGGGTTTCCTATTCGCCGCTGCGACCACTGCTGTTCGCATTCGACTTCAACTACCCAGTGAGTCTTCTGCCGAATGTTCCTGCCGAATCATACTGGTTCGCAAGCGGCATGTCAGTTCAGTTCACCGACTTCTTCGCCACAGAGGCGGGTTTTCAGCTGAAAGGGGGCGATCCGAGGGTGACCCTTGGAGCGGACGTCCAGCTCAGCAACTTCGCGCTCCACGTGAACTATATTCTCGATATGACCACCCAACTGGGTGCGGTGGACAATTTCAGCATCGAGATGAGCTTCGATCTGGGTGACGGCGGTCGCGCAGCGAGGACTCGCGCGATTGAGACAACCTACTTGAATGCGCTGGATGCACTTGCCGGTGGCGATCTGACCAGGACGATACAGTTATGCAGGCAGATTCTCGCGAAGGATAGCTCATTTGACCCTGCGAGAGAGACATTGAACAATGCGCTGAAAAGCGAGGACCTGCAGCGTCAGATGGACGCCCTGCGCAAGCCGACAACACCGAGCGTAACCGGCGCCGCAACCCCGTCAACTGCTACACCGAGCGGCGGTTCGAAGTAATCTCCATCTTCAATTCCACATACAGAGCATAGAGCGGCAGATCGATCTTCTTCGACGCAACTTTTCGCTTCCTGCTCTCAATCTCTACTGTTGCCACCGTGCCGCGAGAGGCGAACGTGCGCTGAGGGAATGCCGCAAAACGCTCAACAATGCCGTCAAGCAGATCGTATCGGCCAAACATTCTCCGCAGGTAATGGTAGAGCTCTGATACCTCGTGCGGATAATCATCACCCAGAGTGCCACTCTCCGATCCCAGTCCGTCGAGCAGTTCCTCGAGGTCCATCGAATCAAGCTCCGCGAGCCGTTGCTCGACCTGGTGTACAAACTCGCTCTCCCGAAACTCGATACTATCAACCCGGGAACGCAGAGCAATTCGGCGTGACAGGGCAAGGTCTGAACGCATGTCAGTCCGGCTCATGAGCAGATAGCAGAGTAGGCCGATCAGGAGTGAAAGCAGAAGGGCCGTTCCTGCATACATCGAGGCAATTATACCCAGGGTGAGGGAAAAGTAGACGGCCAGGAACGCAACTGATGAGATGATGAACCGCGGAATAAACCTGATATCGCCCATCCATTGCTTGACGGCGCCGTCAAGGAGACCGTAAAGGTGCGTTCGCAATTCATTCATCTGCGCCATATCCGGCTCTGCACCGAACAGGCCGCGTACCGAACTTTTGTCGAGTACCCGAAGAATCTGGCTTCGGTCGCGAAACGGGTGGACAAATATGCCCTGCCGTTCACCGGTCAGCCGGTGCAGCGCATCTTCTCTACTTATATGGAAGATGTAAAATAGTTCTCGACGTGCCATACTATCCGACTTTGCCCTCTTCACTCCGCCGGATCAGTTCCGCCATTTCTGTATGTTTGAACAACTGGGCATACTTACCTGCCGTCATTCCCAGCTGATCAACAGGAGACGTATGTGCGCCACGTTCAAGCAGGAGCCGAGCCACTTCGGTGAATCCCTCGCCGACCGCAAGCATGAGCGCGGTCTGTCCGTTTTTGCTCTGAAGGTCCGGGTCTGCGTCGGCGGATATCAACTGCTGCACCGATTCCTTGTCTCCGCGCACCGCGGCCTCCATCAGGGGGCTGTTGCCCCTGTCGAGACTCACCGCGTTCACATTTGCCTGGTGTTTGAGAAACAGATCAATCAGTTCACGATGGCGGTTGCGGATGGCGAGACTGAGAACCGGCACCCCGCGTTCGTCGCGACTGTCGGGGGAGAATCCAATTCGCAGGAAGTTTGCCACCGCTGGGATATTTCCCTCCTCGACACAGGCCGCAAGAACCTCCTCGGAAATACCGAGACCCATAGCCTGGAGCTCGGCCCGAGCGTGCTCCAGGCGGGCTGACTTCCGCCAGACCTGTCGGGCGAGCAGCAATTCGTCTCGCAGCTCCTCGAGCTCATTCACCCGCGTGAATGAGAGCAGGTGGCCGGGAAGTGCACTCTCATCTGCTGAGTAGAGAAACACGGGACATTCACGCCCGACACCGTAACCACTTACGAAGCCGAGCCAGCGCGAAGAGGATGCGGAGGCCGAGAAGATCACGACAATATGAGTGAGGCTCGAGAAATTATATTTGATCTCTTCGCCATTCAGCCGCTCCCAGGACCGACCCATCTGATACGCTGAGGCGTGGATACGGTCTTCCTTCAGCAGTCTGAGCATCTGCTCCGCGAGTTTTCGCTGTCCGGAATCGACGAAGATGCCAACTTTCACACGTGTATCCTTCACTTCTTTAATCGACACTATATCAATTCAAATTTCGGCAGCGGAACCGAAAAGGTATACACCAATCTCCATTTCCCGCGTCTCGTTCCTTCGGCGAGACCGCTCTACTTGAATCGGTCACACCGTTACTTTACAGTGGTGAGTCGGTACAGTAAAGAGACAAACTTGAAAATCGCGATGCAGGCCAGACACAGTTCCAAACTCTCCCAGACACAACTGAACCGATCGATGAACGTGAGCATCGCCGCAGGCGCGTCCGGTACGCTCTGGGTTATCGTGTGCTCACCGCAACCAATATTCAACGTCTTTGTAAGCAACGCGATGAACGGTGGCGCACCCTACCTCGGTCTGCTGGTCGGGATACTATCGCTTGCAGCATTGTTCCAAATCCCCTCCATCTTCATATATTCCCGGCTGCGCAGGAAAAAGACGTTCTGGCTTGTCACCAGCACAATACATCGTCTGAACGGCTTCGTACTTGCTATCGCCGCCTTTTCGGTTGCTGCAGGCGGATCTCAGCAACACGGACTTTCAATTATCCTGATCGGCATGACCGCAAGCTGGATAATGACCAATATCAGCGCATCAGGCTGGTGGAGCTGGATGGCCGAGATCATCCCGGAAAAGACCCGTGCCCACTTCTTCGGCCGAAGATCCAGCGTATCGAACATCGTAAACATCGCCTGGTTCTTCATGGTGAGCGTTGTCCTTGACGCGGTCTCCGGCCGCGCGCTGTTTTTCACCTACGGAGTTGTATTTGTCATCGGCGGCATCGGCGGACTCGCGGATATCCTGCTGCATGTCATGATACCCGAACCGCGCGGACAGGCACCCGCAGCTGATCCGGATGCGATCCTTGAAAAATTCTCCCTCAAGGAGTTTCTTGAGCCGCTCAAGAACCGCAACTTTATCCGATTCTGCCTTTCGATAGGCGTCGCCCTGTTTTCCATAAATGTTTCGGGTCCGTTTCTTGCGCCATTCATCACCGAGCACCAGGGTGTCGCAGCACCAAACACCTGGCTTGGCATCATGTTCGTCATCTCCCAGCTACTGTGGATACTCCTGTCTCCCGCATGGGGCATGGTGATGGACAGGTTCGGCAGGAAACCTGTTGTCATGATAGGACTGCTCTTCACCTTGAGCTGGATTGGATACCTCTTCCTGAGCCATGCGAACTATACATTCATTCTGCCGCTCATCGCATTGACAGGCGGAGTTCTGGCGCCCGCGTTCTGGGACGGTTCGAATCAGCTCATGCTCAGTCTGACTCCGGAGAAGAACCGCATATCCTACGTCTCCTGGTACTGGGCAGCCATCGGAATCATCTCGGCATTCGGCAGTTTCCTCGGCGGATTGCTCGACTCCTACTTCAGGAACGTTCGACTGGTCCTTACGGGCGGATTGACTTTGCATGGGATGCAGATCGTCATTCTCATATCTCTTGTGCTCATTCTCCTCAGCCTGGTAGTACTTTCCCGTATCAAAGAAAGCAGGGGAAAGCCGGTTGGTTATGTTTTCTCGCTCGTGACAAATCCCGGCGTTTTCAGAACATTCATGAACATCGGCACCATAAGCCGTACGACCGAATCATATCGGGTCGCGCGGGCATTGCGATCGATCGAAGGTTCAACGAGCAATCTGGCGCTCGACGAGGTGCTTTCGCGGCTGCAGGATCCGGACTCGGAAGTTCGCGAAGAAGCTACCCGTGCGCTTGGTCGGATCGGGGCACCTGAGGCGTTTGATGCGCTGATCAAGGAACTCTCGGATCCGGGTTCGACAGTGCGGTCGCTCGCAGCGCGCGCACTTGGCCGTATCGGAGACCGGCGCGCACTTCCCTATCTGATTTCGGGCATGACTGACCCTTCCGAAGATCTCAACGAAGCGTGTCTTTACGCACTCGGTGAAATCGGAGGAGAAAGTGCCGCGGAGGAGATCCTTCAGGTCTTCAGCCAGATTCGTTCCGAACGCCTGGTCGCAACCGGGGCGGCTGCTGTCTCGAAAATGGGAATCCTCGAGGCCGCCTGGGAAATTGTACCGCGCATGCACAGAACCCGTAATTCAGTGTTGCGCAACCAGCTGGCCATTGCTCTGGGAAATCTCCTCGGAAAACCCGGTGAGTTCTACCAGTACGTCACCGGTGGAGCGGCCCAACGGCAGATTCGATGCGCGCGACTGCTGCAGGATGCCATACGGAACCTGCCGAACGTAGTCACTTCGACCAGACTGTCTCAAAAGGAGGCAGAAACCCGGCGGGAGAGCATCACTGAAGATCTGCGACAGATCCGCGTACTCCTGGAAAGCGAAATGCACGTACAGGCACTCGAATTATGCAACACCATCGGGGACAGCCTTGGCTCCATGGCGCTGCCTGATGGCACGCCGAGAGATCTCTACCTTGAATACGCTGTTTTCATCAATCCAAAGTTCGGGTTGTGGCTCTGGTTCGTTCGCGAGGCGCGGCAAGCCGCAGGAACCGTCGAGGAAAATGCTGTACTGAGAATTGATGTGCTTCTGGTGCTCTATTTCCTCAGCACATTTCGCATGGCCGATCGCGATCAACAGGAAGGAACGCTGAGTTGAACTACAAGAATATTCCCCGGGAAACCACACTCCAATCACCTTCCGCTCCACTCTTCTACGAAGGCGGAACCACCGGAATAGTTCTTCTGCACGGCTTTACCGGAGTGCCCGGGGACTTGAAGTATCTTGCAGAGGTGCTGAATCGCGGGGGATTCACGGTATCGGTGCCGCGGCTCCCCGGCCACGGAACAAATACCGCCGATTTTCGAACGACAGGATGGCGAGAGTGGCTCAGACGGTCGATAGATGAGTTCCTAGATTTGAGTTACCGATGTGAAAAAGTGTACGTTGCAGGGCTCTCAATGGGTGGAGTACTGACACTGATCCTCGCATCCATGTTTGCAGTTGATCGGATCGCTCTGGCGGCGCCTGCGATTACTACCAGGAACCGGACCATCAGATGGACACCGATTCTGCGCTTTCTTGTAAGGCACGGAGCACAACGGCCGGAAGAGAAATTTGAGGACCCCGGGTATCGGGCGCTCGCGCCGCACTACTGGAAGTACGACTGGATAGCGCAGGTTGCCTCTCTGCGACACCTGCAGAAAATCGCACTGAAGCGTCTGCGACTCGTGAAGTCGCAGACGTTGACCATTGTCTCGCAGAACGACGCTGCCGTGCCGGTGGAAGCCGCAGACATCATAGAACACAGCATAACTTCAGAACGCCATGAACGACTGACGCTCACCAGGAGTGGCCATATCGTGGTAAACGATGTCGATCGAGAGGCCGTCGCGCAGGCTATTCTGACCTGGTTCCAGGCACCTTAACCGCAAATCCTACCAGAGATAGTGCACATGGGCGCGGATGAGTTCATCGTAGACTGCACGGATCTGTTCCATCTGAACAGTTGAGAGCGGCGGAAGATCAACGGCACCCGCGTTCTGCTGCGCCTGTTCCGCGCTGCTTGCTCCCGGAATGACCGTGGTCACTTCGGGGAACATCAGTATCCAGCGGAGCGCTGCGAGCGGCATCGAGGTGCCGGCAGGAAGAATCTTCTTGAGCCGATCGACCGCCTCAAGCCCTACCTCGTAGGGTACGCCGGAGAAGGTTTCCCCTTTGTCGAATGCCTTTCCGTCCCGGTTGAAGTTACGGTGATCGCCCGCGCGGAACTGGGTATTGCGACCATACTTGCCGGAGAGTAGTCCGCTCGCGAGCGGCACCCGAACTATGATACCGATATTGCGTCTCTTTGCTTCGGCGAAGAACAGCTCTGATGGGCGCAGACGAAACATATTGAAGATGATCTGCACTGTTGTGACGTTCGGATACTCGATGGCCTTCAGTCCTTCTTCGACCTTCTCGACGCTCACACCGAGGTTGCGGATTTTGCCCTGCTCACGAAGGCGATCGAAGGTCTCAAATATCTCAGGCCTGTAGTACACCTCGGTTGGAGGGCAGTGAAGCTGGATCAGATCGAGCGTGTCGGCGGCCATGTTCCTGAGACTATCATGCACAAACCCGGTGACCGCTTCCGGTGTGTACATCTGTGAGCTGTGAGGACTGAGTCGTCTGCCGCATTTGGTCGCGACGAAAAGCTCCTGCCGGCGCTCCTTCACTACGCGCGAGACTGCGTTTTCACTCTTGCCATCGCTGTAGACGTCCGCCGTGTCGAGGAAATTAACGCCGGTATCAATTGCTGCATTGATGATGCGCGCCGCAGTCTTGTCATCGAAATCGGCACCCCAGCCGCCTCCCACCTGCCATGTTCCCAGCGACAACTCAGACACCTTGAAACCAGTCTTTCCCAGTTGACGATAATTCATCCGATTCTCCTTTCCTTTCAGGTTTTCCCATTCCCGCACCGTGCAGGAATCATATTGCAGGAACCACCATTTCTGTCTATAGTCACCTCTATGCTGCTTTTCATGATAAAGAAGGCATTCTTCGACACCTGGGATAACTTCCTTGCAGTTATCCTGATAAACCTCGGTTTCATCGTGGTGCTCACCGTGCCGCTTCTCGTGCCGCACGCGCTATCGCAAATCAGCAACGTGCTGTTTTTCGTTGCGCTGGTCATTGGCGTGCTGATGGTCTTTGTCTATGCGGGGGCGGCCTCCCTGCTTACGCGGGACATCTCAGATTACAAGACCCCTGAGTTTAAGGACATTCTCGTCTACCTGAAAGAGACGTGGGTCTCAAGCCTCATCCTGGGCGGGATCTATATACTGCACGTGTTCGTACTGTCCGTCGCGCTCCCGGTCTACTCGAGC
>Ga0307375_10006512_pt1 | contig 10776 bp, 10 predicted proteins | sample TR1MG_FD_202531 | JGI IMG/M metagenome (GOLD analysis project Ga0307375, IMG submission 202531) | Soil microbial communities from Risofladan, Vaasa, Finland - TR-1 | ecosystem: Environmental > Terrestrial > Soil > Coastal area > Acid sulfate soil | place: Finland: Risofladan, Vaasa | collected...
GTTTGGCCCTGTCCCGCAGCTCTTCAATAGGATAGCTTTTCAGGTCCCCCCTCGCTATTTTGGTGATACAATATGTGCACGAACCCCTGCAGCCTTGGGCAATTGGCAGTATCGAGGATCCCGCCAGTTCGTCATTTTCCAACGTCGTTCCCATAACGCCGAACTCTTGCCTGAGGATCGCTGGGAGGCTCGGATAATCGGAAGTCCCGCAGACCAAGGCTCCAGGGAATTCCTGCAGCAATCGTTCCCTGGCGACCGAGGCTAAGCAACCGATGATGACCAATCTCTTGCCGTATTCCTGTAGTTTATGCAGACGCCGGAGTATCTTTCTCTCCGTGGGGGCGATGACCACGCAGGTATTGACCACTGCGACATCAGCCGACTCGACCTCCGACACGACAGTATGTCCCATTCCACTTAGGCAGTGCATCAGGTCCTGGGACTCCCCCTGGTTCATGGTGCAGCCATAGGTTTCGAAATAGAACCTCACGGCCGCAAATCGCACCATGTAATTATTATAGATAGTGCCCAAACGAATGTTTTAGAACGGATATGTTGTTGGAATCGTTTTTGCTGGTAGCTGGTATTGTCCTACTTTACTTCGGAGGGGACTGGTTGGTCGATGGAGCCTCGCGATTGGCGGTATCCTTAGGGGTCAGCACATTCGTCATAGGTCTTACCGTCGTGGCCATTGGCACCTCCGCACCAGAGGCGGCGTTGGCAATAATCTCCACCTGGGAAGGCGAACCGTCCATCGCCTTCGGAAACATCGTTGGTTCCAATATAGCCAATATCGGACTGGTCCTGGGAATCTCCTGCTTCATATGTCCCTTGATGGTGAGAATGCAACTGCTCAAACGAGAGGCGCTTTTCCTAATGGTATCCATCATGGCCATAGCCATCTTGGGCCTGGACGGTCACATCGCGAAGGCTGACGCACTGATATTTTTGACGGTGGCGGTGGCCTTCAACCTATACATACTACATTCGGCCAGAACGACCAGGCCATTGCAGAAGAAACCCAGTAAGGATATCATTGCTGGTTACGGAAGAAGGTGGCGACACATAGCTCTCCTCTCCCTGGGAATATTGCTGCTCGTAGCGGGATCCCAACTCGTGTTGATGGGGGCGGTGGGCATAGCCACCGCTCTAGGCGTGGACCAGTTCGTCATAGGATTGACAGTGGTGGCCATTGGAACTTCCATACCGGAACTGGCCGTCTCCATCTCCTCAGCATGCAAATTGGAGAGCAGCCTCTTGCTAGGCACATTGCTGGGTAGTAATATATCCAATACTTTTTTGGTCCTCGGTATGGCCTCTGCAATTGCCCCGATAGGGGTGCCTGTTGAATTCTACTCCATCACACTTCCGTTCACCTTGATACTTTACGGCACCCTCATCGCCTTCATGTACCGGAAGAGCAGATTGGATCGGAAAACGTCCCTGGTATTGCTGATCACTTACGCACTATACATCATTCTTCTGATGACGTTAGGTTAATACATGGGCCAGATAACAATGGCGAAATTCAATGCGGGACTTACTGCGACCATTATCATCTTTAGTTCTCTACTAATTCAAGCAAATGCCGATATTGCCAATCGCGCTCCTTGACCGTGGCAGCATCGGCATCATGGGGGATCGTAGCGTCACGAACAGCGGTGGCCGCGTAAATGGCAGCGGCGATTGCATGACTGGGAACATGTGCGGTCGCCAACGCTTGACCTGCGGCACGGGCAGCGGAACGAGCCGCGTCATCCTTCTCAACATCACGCGCCGCCGCATGTGCCGCAAGAGCGTCCCTACGTATATCGGCCATCCTGAACACACCCGTTCGTGTCCATGTGCGTAACTTATCTATGGCATTTCGAGGACGATCATCTTCTGGACGCAGTTCTTCAAAATAATGTAGTGCCCGCTCGGCGCAGTCAGCCGCCCATATGGCTAATAATTTGTGATCGGTCCTTCTCGCCAGCTCCTCGATCGGCTCGTCCATGATCGTTCTTGCCATCTTTCGCTTTTTCATTTTTTTTCATTCCTGATATGATCATCCATCCTTTTGTTGGACCCGGTTCGTGTTATACTGGCACTAGCGGACCCTACTTCCAACCATAACGTAAACAAGTTAATTTTATTACATTATATTCGAAGGTACTTACCCGAAGGTGTCATGATGAGGTCGTTGATAATGTGTAGTCAAATGTCTGGTGTACAAAAATCCCAATTTAACTCTTAAACCGCATGCTAGACAAGAATATGGCTTAAAGTCGATGACTAAATAATGTGTCCATATGACCAAAGGCCCCCCACTTGACATACCTAAATTAAAAAATAAATAGCTGGAGGCTTGAGGAAATTAAGTACTGTCCTCATCTTTCTGAGACAAACTCTCTATCATTGCTCCAAGGAAGCAGCAGGGCTCGTTCGCTTTTTTTACCGGGCCAGCGCACAAACCTTCCTCCTCGATCAGAGCGACGTTCGGATGACGCTCCATCAGGACCATGAGCAGCCAATCCTTTTCTCCGGAGTCCTCGAAGTGTATCTCTCCCATCTCTTTGGAACCATCCATATCCACTTTATTCAATTGGATAGCTCCTCCGTTCCCTTCCTTCACATTTTTAATAGTCAGAGTGATCAACATCGTATCACTTCCTATAACCCGGCCTCTGTGGCCATTGGTAATACGTATCGACGAAGCATCCAGTTGGGAGGTTGTTTTCCATAATGCTAACCTCAGGGTGACCGTTCATCAACATTTCAAGAAGGACATCCAGTTCCTCCTTGTTGTTAAAAAATAGAGTTCCAGCAGCGTGAGTGCAGGTGATGGATCCCCGCTTCCACACTTCGATCCTGCCGCCTTCATCATTCTCATTGCCATAGATCTTCAATGACAGGTACATGGCTTTTTCATCATCCTCTGTTTATGAATGGCGGACCATTTCGGGTCGCACAATCAGATAATCTGATTCTGTATCAAGACACTGCGTATAAGCAAATTTCCTCACGTTCTGAAAATTCCCAGATCGAGTATGTAATACGAGGTTGGAGTATTGAATATATGTTATAAATGTCAGATTATCGTAGCCTCAAAGGACCTTATAATTCGGTTATTGGCGATGTATAATGACCCGATTGATCCGACTAGACAAAAAAACAAATGGTAGAAGGTCAAAGTCCCAGGTATCAATAACAATCTACGTGCACATAACAAAGATCCGAAAACATATTCACATCCGCGTCACGCCGTCTCCTATTCTGTATCTAAATTTAAATTAAATGGGGATTTTATCCCCATCGTTGTACACCTTTTTTTTGGAATTCGCTACCTGAATTTCAGAATCCCCATTGCAAACAATACTATCACTGCTAATACAATTGCGCCAAGTAGACCAAATATGAACCATCCAACGATGAATGCGATGACCGATCCAAGTCCTAGCGCCCCCCAATTCATGGTCAATGCCATTTATATCACCATTTGATTTAGTGCGTCTGGGGTTTATTATAGTTCCTTTTTTGATCGAACGGTTTTCGAGGGTACTATTTACCATCTGGCTTTATAATACGTCATTGTCTATCAGACCAATCGTTTGCCATACCATTCGTTCTGTTCAATTACAGCCTCGTGAGCTCTGGTCCATCATTTAATGTTATGATCGCCCTATTTATGATCACAACCAAGTAAAACTGATTACGTGGCCGGAGTGCAAATTGGTAACTATATCGAAGGCACGGTTTTCCAATTAGACTGGATAACCACTATTGGTCTGATCATCACCGTCTATAAGGGTCCTCCAAGCGTAGGAAGGAAGAGACCGATTATAAACGCCAATATCCAGATGATTATGGCGATGATCAATGCCTTGCCCCAACCAATCTTGTAAAGGCCCTTGAGGGCCAATAGCCATACTATCCCGGCCACCACAGCTGCCAGCAGACCGTTTCCTAGTAAGAAGTACGTCAATGCGTAAATGACCGTACCGATAACTGCTGCCAAGAGCGCTATACCGATCCCTTCCTCCTGCCCAAACATTTTGGTGACAACGTAGATCACTATCGTTGAGACCACCAATGCGACCAGGAATCCAACAATGGTAGTTAATTCAATATCGGCCATGTAACTAATTTGGTTCAAGACATTATTAATCTTTCTTTCTGCTGAAGTTCAAGAAGTAACCATTCCAACCTAATTATTTGGGAGATGAATAACCAATTCTACTAATTATAAATACGAATAAAAAGAGGATGCGGTTATGAATGCGCTAACTTGATCGATCGTCTAGTGCACGAACAACATCTGATTGGGCTGAAAAACCGAGGGCCTAGATAAGAAAATGGCGCGAAGGGGGGGATTCGAACCCCCGGGTCCTTGCGAACAATGGATTAGCAATCCATCGCCTTGCCGGGCTGGGCCACCTCCGCTTTTTTGCTGCAAAAGCGAGAAACGTTATTAAAGCTTTTGTCTGGACGGTATTCCATTCCAGGAAATGTGGTCGATGGTATATCCAATTTTATGAGCCACAAACTTAATATTCTCACAAAGTAAACCAATGAAGTTAATAACTATAGTTAATATAAAATTTAATCCAAGCGTTAAATAATCCTTTTTGAATCGAATAATTATAGTTAAATTTTATTAATTGTAATTTTTTATATAGGCATTAACCATATTTTATTAAATCACTCGATAATCGATATAATAGATCTCTAAAAAATGGAGGTTAGCTAAGGGGTTTAGGAGATGTATTTTGAGTAAAAAATGAAGACTTCGGCCTTATTGGTCGTAATGCTGGCATCTTGTATTTTTATTCTGCCTGCTTGCGATGCGGCCGAGGAAACGGAAGTTCCCGTGCCTATAATTCTCCCCGGGGAAGGAGAGAATTTCCCGGTAACAGTGTATTTCGCTGACAATATGGTTTTTACGCCTCAATGGAGGATCGGGAACTTTGTGCGCATAGAGATGATGATCATCGATCTGAGAGGTTCTGGGGGAGGTATGCAGCCGAAGGACGTCTCATCTCTGGAAATGAACATATATGAAAAGAGCGAGCTGTTGCAGGACCCAACCCTGATCGCCAATACCAGGATGGTATCGGTGAGCTATATCCACGTATGGATAGTTGATCAGGATGAACCGCGGTTTGGGATGAAACATTAGGTTGGGATGTGACCATCTATTCCCAGACAGATTTTTCGGATCAGTTCAGACGGGAGATCAATAAAGAGGGTTTCCTAATATATTGGGGTTAATGGGATACCTCCGGGCTGCCAGCGGGAACTCACACTGTCCATGTAGATCTAGGTGATCTCTATACTATAATGCACTCGACCGGCAACAACAAGACCGATATAGATCATCCGATCGAGATCCTTGCGGACGATCCGCTCGATCCGCAGTATGTCGCCTATGACCTTGGGATAGGAGGGGTGACGGACGACATGGCCTGGTTGGAGCTGGGGGTACTCGTGGAGAAAGGCTCAAAGGGTAACCAGGGCGGTGGAAAGGGCCGTTAGATAATTCATTATAAGCAAACCACCGAAAGGGGCCACCCGGTCCCCGTTTTTTCTTTCCTTCATCCAGACAAACAGGTAATGAAAATCGTTGATCCGAATCAATTATACATACGGCATCGATCTTTACTAACGAACTCTGGAAAAGCATTCAATCGTACTGGCTATGCGTTCAAGATATGCTCAGACGATGTTGTTGGCCTTACATCCAGAAAAATCGTCGTACGGAAAAGGTGATATAGACCTGCCATAATGGAGAGAATAGAAGTGTCAAAATCACTTCGATAAGGGATGTCCCGAAACGGTTATATATAAGACCGAAGTTAAGGGATTTCTGCGCTGACATTCAGCGACAAAAACGCCGAACTGGATGCTTGCATCTGGTGGCGAAAGGAATGGGAATGGAGAATCAAGATCTCCGTCGAAATCGCGACGTGCTCTCTTGGTTCTGACGCTCGATGGCAGTTACTGTTTCAAAAGAAATGGTACTGCTGGTGAAACTTGGTAACTCTGCCAAATTCTTTAAGATATATACATCCTAGGCGATCAATTAATAATGAGTCGTCGAGGGATCAATTCCGGTTGATCCTGCCGGCGGCCACCGCTATTGGAATTCGATTAAGACATGCGAGTCGAGAGACATTATGGTCTCGGCGGACCGCTCAGTAACACGCGGATAACATGCCCTTGGGTGGGGGATAACCTCGGGAAACTGAGAATAATACCCCATAGACCTCGAAAGCTGGAATGCTTCAAGGTCGAAAACTCCGGTGCCCAAGGATTGGTCTGCGGCGTATCAGGTTGTAGTGGGTGTAACGGACCCACTAGCCTATGACGCGTAAGGGCCTTGAGAGAGGGAGCCCTGAGATGGACTCTGAGACATGAGTCCAGGCCCTACGGGGCGCAGCAGTCGCGAAAACTTCACACTGGGGGAAACCCCGATGAGGGAATTCCAAGTGCCAGCACATTGTGTTGGCTGTTCTTTGGTCTAAAAAACCAGAGAAGTAAGGGCCGGGTAAGACGGGTGCCAGCCGCCGCGGTAATACCCGCGGCCCGAGTGGTGGTCGATATTATTGAGCCTAAAACGTCCGTAGCCGGTTTTGTAAATCCTTGGGTAAATCGACCAGCTTAACTGTTCGAATTCCGGGGAGACTGCAAGACTTGGGATCGGGAGAGGTCAGAGGTACTTCTGGGGTAGGGGTAAAATCCTGTAATCCTAGAAGGACCACCGGTGGCGAAGGCGTCTGACTAGAACGAATCCGACGGTGAGGGACGAAGCCCTGGGGCGCAAACGGGATTAGATACCCCGGTAGTCCAGGGTGTAAACGCTGCGGGCTTGGTGTTGGGGGTCCTTTGAGGGCGCCCAGTGCCGGAGAGAAGTTGTTAAGCCTGCTGCTTGGGGAGTACGTCCGCAAGGATGAAACTTAAAGGAATTGGCGGGGGAGCACCGCAACGGGAGGAGCGTGCGGTTCAATTGGATTCAACACCGGACAACTCACCAGGAGCGACGGTTACATGAAGGCCAGGCTGATGACCTTGCCTGATTTTCCGAGAGGTGGTGCATGGCCGTCGTCAGTTCGTACCGTAAGGCGTTCTCTTAAGTGAGATAACGAACGAGACCCTCGCCGCTAATTGCTAGTGTTCTCTCCGGAGGGCACGCACATTAACGGGACCGCTGTCGCTAAGACAGAGGAAGGAGAGGTCAACGGTAGGTCCGTATGCCCCGAATCTCCTGGGCTACACGCGCGCTACAAAGGTTGGGACAATGGGCTCCGACATCGAAAGATGAAGGCAATCTCGAAACCCAATCGTAGTTCGGATTGAGGGTTGTAACTCACCCTCATGAAGCTGGATTCCGTAGTAATCGCGGATCAACAATCCGCGGTGAATATGCCCCTGCTCCTTGCACACACCGCCCGTCAAACCACCCGAGTTGGGTTTCAGTAAGGATATCTCATTTTGGGGTCTTCGAACTGAGATTCAGCAAGGAGGGTTAAGTCGTAACAAGGTATCTGTAGGGGAACCTGCAGATGGATCACCTCCTACGCAAGGGGAAACACTGTGAAGCTATGAAGGCATTACGTGTGTTTCCCCCACCAATTCAGGCAGGGTTACCAAGCACTAAAAACAACATCGAGCGTCCCATTCTTCAATTTTTAATTTTTAAAATAGAATTTATTCCTGATGATCTCAAAACGTCATACTCATTTTGCTTTCTGTGAAAGAAAGTAATGATCTGATGATGTTTTTATTTGAAAGCAAGGACCGGCTACGGTCTGCATTTCGTCCTCCGTTTACTCCAAGCAACTGGGATGGGCATCCGGGATGCGCCAGAACCGGGAAAGGGAGCGCGTTTCGTCATTCAGGTGCTAAAGTGCTGTGTTCGGAAAAAACGGACGAATGTGGTACTCAGGGAGAAATAATAAAATATCATGCTTGGCTATGGACCATTCCCGTGAAGGCATGAAATTCATTTTTGTCACGGGCGGAGTTCTATCTGGGTTGGGCAAGGGAATAACCGCTTCCTCGATCGGTCGTTTATTAAAATCACGGGGGGTCGTGGTCACTGCCATCAAGATCGACCCCTATCTGAACGTGGACGCCGGGACGATGAACCCCTTCGAACACGGGGAAGTATATGTTCTCGATGACGGAGGAGAGGTGGACCTGGACCTCGGTAACTACGAACGCTTCCTGGACATCAGCCTTACCAGCGCCCATAATATCACCACCGGCAAGGTCTATAAGTCGGTCATCGAGAAGGAGCGTACCGGGGAATATCTGGGAAAGACCGTTCAGATAATCCCTCACATCACTAACGAGATCAAGGCCCAGATCGTGAACGTGGCCGATGCCACTGGGGCGGATGTTTGCATTGTGGAACTCGGCGGCACTGTGGGTGACATCGAGTCCATGCCCTTTTTAGAGGCCGTCCGCCAGATGAACACCGAACTGGGCAAAGGGCGTAATTGCCTGTTCGTCCACACCACACTGGTGCCGGTCATGGGAACGGTCGGCGAGCAGAAGACCAAACCCACACAGCATTCGGTGAAGGAACTGAGGGCCATAGGCATTCAGCCAGACATCATAGTGGCACGCTGCAAGGAGCCATTGGAGGAATCGATCAAACGCAAGATCTCTTTGTTTTGCGATGTCCCGCAGGAAGCTGTCGTCAGCGCCCCCGATGCCCGCTCGATCTATGAGGTGCCCATGGTGCTGGAGTCGCAGGGGCTGACCGAGTACATCATGAGGCGATTGGGATTTCCCGAGAAGGAATGTGATCTGGAAGGGTGGAAGGCCTTCGCCTATCGTATCAACGATCAAGAGAGATCGATCCGCATAGCCTGTGTGGGGAAGTACACGAATCTGGCCGATTCTTACATATCACATCTGGAAGCGTTCCATCACGCTGGTGCGGAGGCCGGTGCCAAGGTTCAGATAATGTTCGTAGACTCGGAGGTCGTACAGCAGTATGGCATCACCGAGGATCTGTTGAACGCAGATGCCATTCTCATTCCTGGAGGGTTCGGTGTCCGTGGTATCGAGGGAAAGGTGACCACCGCTAAGTTCGCCCGAGAGAACCGCATTCCGTTCTTGGGGGTGTGCCTGGGATTCCAGATCGCCACCATGGAGTTTGCCAGGAACGTTCTGGGCATGGAACGGGCCAATAGTACAGAGTTCGACTCGGAGACGCCGTTCCCTGTAGTGGACCTCCTGCCGGAGCAGAAGAACGTGGTCAGGATGGGAGCGACGATGCGATTGGGGGCGCAACCTGTAGTGGTCGAAGAGGGCAGCAAGGCGTTCCAACTTTACGGCAAGGCTCTGATAATGGAGAGACACCGGCATCGCTACGAGGTCAACCCCAAGTACATCAAGGATCTGGAGGCCGGAGGTTGGAAGTTCACCGGCCGTTCGGCTGACGGAGTGAAGATGGAGATCGCCGAGCTGCAAGGGCACGATTACTACGTGGCCTCGCAGTTCCACCCAGAGTTCAGATCCCGCCCGAACAAGCCATCGCCATTGCATCTGGGTCTAGTGCGGGCCGCTATCGAGCACAAATACGGGGGGACCCAATAAGTTTTATATGGCGGGTGGGACTTGGAGGGCTGATAGACATGTCTAATGATGATTACCTTTCACTTCTGGACCGGGCCAAGACGCAATTGCCGGAGACCATTGAGAAGCATGAGCGTTTCGTCGTCCCAGAGGCGGATGTTTTCCAAGAGGGGAAGACCACGGTCTTCCGCAACTTCGGCGACGTCGTGGATGTCCTACGGCGTGAGCCAGAGCAGATCCTTCAGTACATGCTGAGAGAACTGGGCACTCCCGGTACCATGGAGGGCCGTCGTGTCATATTCAAGACCAGGCTCACCCCGGCCCAGATAAACGACAAGATCCAAAATTTCATCGACACCTTTGTTCTTTGCTCGGAATGCGGTCGCCCTGATACGCATATCAATAAGGATGGCCGAATCCTCATTCTGGAGTGCGAGGCCTGCGGTGCTCATCGCCCGGTCAACGTCCGCAAGACCCAGAAACCCTCGGAGGAGGGACTGCGCGAAGGCGGAATCTATGAGATGATGATCGAGGACGTAGGCAAGAAGGGGGACGGTGTCGCCCGCATGTTCGACTACATCATCTACATCCCAGGAACAGCAAAAGGTTCCCGGGTGAAGGTGAAGGTGGCCAAGATCACTGGAAAGGTCGCCTACGGAAACGTCTCCTTCGAGTGATCAGCCGAAGTAACCGCAGCTGGACCGGTCGAAACCGGGGACCAGTTCGATGTCCAGCTCCCCTTCCGCCTCTTTTAGCTCACCATAGGTCACTTGGGGCAGGAATCGGGAAAGGTCGATGGCCATCTGTGTGGCCGTGTGCCCTTCGCCCAGGACCTTTCTGGATATCTGATACACCTTGTTCCGGACCTCGTCCTCGTCCATAATACCTAGGGAGTGAAGATATTCGTGCAGCAGTATGTGGAAACAGTAGGAACGATATATGGACCGGTCGGAAATGAGTAAATGGGCAAGAGGCGCTCGGTTCATAACTATGATGTTGGTCGCCACGGGATATAGACCTCCCACCATGTGAAAGCGGTTGCCTCCCATGTCCGCCAGGCCCAGCATCAATCCGCCCCGGGACATTCCAGTGACCGTCTGGACCCCTTCTTTCACTGCCTCGAATATCTCTGGCAGACCATTTGCCTTTTCCAGCATCCTTAGCGCTCGACCTTCGTTCATCCTTTATATTTCTCCATGTGAGCTTTAC
>Ga0307375_10006513_pt1 | contig 10776 bp, 4 predicted proteins | sample TR1MG_FD_202531 | JGI IMG/M metagenome (GOLD analysis project Ga0307375, IMG submission 202531) | Soil microbial communities from Risofladan, Vaasa, Finland - TR-1 | ecosystem: Environmental > Terrestrial > Soil > Coastal area > Acid sulfate soil | place: Finland: Risofladan, Vaasa | collected...
TATTCTGCTCAAAATTTCTTCCAACTTCGGGATCAATTATTTTGATATACTTCAATTCATTTCGCAGTTTTATTTTCTTTCTATCCAAAAGGAGTTGGAGCAATTCTTTTTCATATTTATTCATACTCTTTTCTTCATCATCCCCACTAGACCAGTATTGAGGATAATTTTTTTCAATTTCGGAAGGATAAAGACCGCTGAAAATCGAATTTCTTGCATACGGTGTTGCCGTCGGAAGAATTGCAAAATAATATTCTTTATCGATTTTGAAATATTCTGTTAGATGTTTTTCCATCAAAAGCCACTGGTCAAGTCGCAGGCAATCGATAATAAAATAGAAAACAGAAATATTTGGTTCTTGAAGATGGTTAAGAACATATTTTTGAGATATCTGTGGTGAAAGAAGCGGCGTATCAATATCGCCGGGTGAAGTAATCCATTTTCTATAATTTCTCTCAACGAATCTTGAAAATTCTTTATTACCTTCTTTCTTTTGATCATTGAGCGACTGGCGTAAATTTATTTCCGGATGAGTATCAAGCTCAACATCCCAATTAACAAGCTTTAAATAAATTTCAATCCATTCTGCAAAGTCCATTTGATTTAAGAATGCGCGCGAAATTTCATTAAAGTCTGAAAGATAATCCTTTGCCGCATATTGGCTAGTAATTCTTTTTCCTTCAAGAATCTTTTTGCAAACAAGAAGAACTTGACTCGGGTTAACAGGTTTGGTCAAATAGTCTGCAATTTTCCCACCGATGGCTTCATCCATTAAACTTTCTTCTTCACTTTTCGTAATCATAACAACAGGAATATTAACATTCAATTCTTTGATCATGCTTAGAGTCTCAAGCCCGCCCATTCCGGCCATCATTTCATCAAGGAAAATTAGATCATATTCGTTTTCTTTAACCGAAGAGACAGCGTCTTCCCCATTTGTCGCTGTGTCAACGACATAACCTTTTTCAGATAAAAAAATTATGTGCGAACGGAATAATTCTATCTCGTCATCAACCCATAAAATCCTTTTTTCTTTCATTACAATCTTTCGTTTAGTTTAATTGATTTTAATACCTGGATAAAATCGCTATTCAAAATTTACCAAAGAAATTTTTCCAAACCAGAACTTTTAATCACACAATGATTCTAATAATTTAATCTATTTTGTGTGCATTATTGAATTGAAATATGAACATCTAACCCGGCTTGATTCGTAGTAGTCGGCGGAATTCTTGAAGCGCCGACGGGTTCAACAGAAGAGCGAGTGTAAAAAATTGCGATGGTTACTTTTGAACTTATTGTATATTTCACGCGGGGTTCAATTGAAATTCTGTTAGTGCCATCTTGCGGCGTTCCGCTGTCTGTGTAGTTATTCATATCGTATAAAACTGTTGATGTTTGAGAATTAGTATATGAGAAACTGAACTCAATATCATTCTTTAATGAAATTCCGAATATCGGAAGCTCGAAACCAGATTTGGTATAACCGGCAGTTATACCAATATCGCGTGAGAATGCTTCGGTTATATTTGAAGTTGAGACTCCAAGATCAAAAGTCGAGTGAGTAGAGTATTTTATACTGCTCGTTAAATTTCCCTTCCACAATTGTCCAAAAGTAAAATTCAAACCGACAAGCGGTGTAAAGCCGTAGTCAATTCTTTGAGATTGTGTTATTTTTGTCCCATCGGGAGAAATGTACCAACCTTCTGAGTAAGTAGAAGAGTAAGCATGTTCAAACGAAACCCTTTGCGCAAATGATTTGAACGGATAAAATTTTTCCAATCCATCCCAGGAAATTGACCAGTTCGGTCGCGGAATGTAGCTAGCAAAGTTTTTTAAGAAACTAAATCTTGAAAATATAGGTAAAGTTTCGAATCCTTGTGTAAAAGCATCGGATAGGTTTTGAGAAGGATTAGATGCCTGGGGATTATATAATTCGTGAACCCTTTTAATTCCGCTCTTTAGTGCGCTCAAAAAGAAAACCGGAGGCAGTGAAAAGAATGAACGTGTTATAGTCCCGCTCGAACTCATTGATTGAATAGCAATATTTCCTGTAGTAGAGTCTGCCGTAAGCGAAGTGCTTTTATTCATAGACCAGCCGACTCTCCAATTTAAATCAATTTTAGCTCCTTCCCACAGGGGTTTAGAAGTGCTGAAGGATAGATCGTTGCTTTGTGAAAATACATCCTGCAAAGTAACACCGGAAACGCGCCTTCCGACAGTACCGCTCAATCCAAGCATAAAAGTTCTTGAGGGTCCGTTATTCTGGTTGAAAGACAAACCCAAGAAATTATTGAAGCCTGTACCTTGGCCTTCAATCCCGGATTTTGAAAGGCTGTTACTATTACTAAAATTTAAGGCAATCGATTCGTAATCGAATAAAAGCACTCTAACAACTGTTTTAACAACATCAAAACCTTTCCTTAGAATTTCAGATTTACCCAATTTCTTGGTCTGTAAAGAATCATGAACAACCGCCGTATCTTTTATAGCTAAATTAGGATTGGAAGGAACTGGATTTTTGATTCCGGCTTTTTTCTGATTATTTAATTCATTTCTTCGTAACTCCTCTTGAATATTTCTTTCTCTTTCTAATTGCAAGTTTATTTGATTAGAATTTTGAACAGCCTTCGGTAAATTTGATTCGGCAAAAAGCGGGTCCATCAAAGATTTTAACCTTAGTGTAAGTCCCAGCGATGTCTTAGAATTATAGCCGGCGCTTCTTCCTGCTTGCTGTTGGCTGAAGTTATTTCCCCATTGATACGAAACATTATATGATGCGTTTATCGAAAAATATTGGCTAATATTCCATAGTGAAGGTAGTCTTGGATTTGAAGTGACGCTTAAATTCTGCTGGTATAGAAAATCATTACCAAAAAAAGCATGTGTCAAAATTTCTTTCCAAATATAACTTTCAGGACGCTGGTTATTATTAGCGTCCGTTTCCAAAAATGCTAATGAAGAGCTAATATTCATGCTGTAATTTGTCGCAAGGTTAAGAAATCCTCCATCAGTAAGTTTCCATGCCATGTTGAAGCCGCGAGAAGTTGAAAAGTTCCTGGAAATAATTGGCGTATAAAAAATATTATTTACCGGACTCGCGACATTAGTATTCCTGGATCTGCTTGCAGTAACATTTAAGGAGAAATTTTGCGGTGCATAATATAACTTTAAATCTCTGTAATCCTTAAAGAAGCTAAGGATCGTTCCTATGACTGGAATTTTAACAAGTGATAAATAATCATCAGGGCTAAAATTAAGACCATAATTGAAATTTGCATTCCACTGCCAGCTTAGATTTGACAAAACGGTTGGGCTTCTACTGAATGACTTATTATAATTAAATCCCAAAGACATGGCGTTAAATGTATCTTGAATAAACCAAAGAGAAGTCGGAATTTTCAACGTAATACCTGAAGCCGAATAGGAGTCTGATATATTTACTGTTTGTGCTGATGATATTAATTGCTGAGCGCTTTGAGTAATTTTTTGATGTGTATTAACGGTGTCGTTAATTGCAATTTGCCTTTGCAATGCAGCGGAATTTATGTTTATATCAGTACCTGGCAAAAACTGCGGTTTCCCGACAGATTCCGTATGAGAATAATTTAATGATAAATTACTGCCGGGCATATGAAATGGGATTAATTTTAGAAGATCAATATTTGTAGATAGACTCCAATTTTTAGAGTCCATTCTTGAGCCATACTGGCTTGATAGGGGATGGAAATAGGGGTCTGTATGACTAATATTGAAGTTTACAGTCAACAAATCGGCAAGCTTAAACGACGTAGAAAATGTATAAGCCGAACCAGGGTGGTTGTCCGCACCGATAACTCTTAATTCATCTATCCAAACAGTACCGGAGACGTAACGCGGCTTGTTAGTATTGTTTGTTCTGTTTGTTATTCCTAGGGTTAAATATTTTACAGAAGTGAGAGTAGGTTTCCCTCTAACAGCATAGGAAGCACCGCTTTGACCAATAAAAAATCTTGCAACGGTTGTTAAACTATCCAGGTTCTGTTTTAATGCGGTTAAATCACTAAAGATAATATCAACATCATTCCAGCCTGGTTTAACGGGCTGCCGATATTCATAATAATTAGAGCTGTCAGTTCCAAATTTTAAATAAACCTCGGAAGTATAGCTTCCGCTTGAAGTATCTGATATATTATCTGAAAACGAATTTGGTTTATCATCGCCGTGAATAAATAATTTCATTTCCCTGTAATTAAAAACATCGAGCGGATTGTATAAATATTTAACGGCTTCACGGGATTGCCCTGCAGGTAAATCTGTCAGGGTTAAGCTTAAAGATTGTTCGTTGAGTCGAACTGTTGTTGTAGTTTGTGTCGGATCAATCGGTCTTGTAACACCGGGGGGACTATAATAGTCAAGATTATCTTCAACGTTTACAACTGAAACAGATAATGTTGAGTCATTGTACACAGTATTTTGCCATTGATTACCTGAAAGATTAAACTCAGCAAATCTTAAATGAACAATGTCGCTAACTCCGGCTGCAAACAACCGGATAAATTCTACATCGGAAAAGCTCGGTTGCCCCACAGTTAAGGAAGTATCTTTTAACGGTATCCGGTACAAATACCAATTAGCATTATCTCCGCCTCCAGCAATATATGGATTTGTGTTTTTATTTGTATCTAAAGGAATAGCATATCTAAAATAGCTGTTTACCAAATCAAGATTACCGTTACCATTTAAATCTTCGGTATCGGGAATACGCCCTATATCCGTTAAGACTGCATTACCTTCCGTGCCGTTGACATTATACCATTTCATAATATCATTATTCGGGAGATTTGTATTCAAGGCAAAATTATCACCGCTAGGGTCAGCATTATTATGAGAATTGGGATATGCTGCCCGTTCCTGAGCGTCATTCATTCCATCAATGCCGATATCTGCGCCCTGCGCAAGGATTCCATTATGATTAATATCCTCCGTATGCAAAGTTCTATCCGGTATTACAGCTTCGCTTATTCTACCGAGGTCAATAAAAATGCTATCCTTAGTTGATGTTCCAGGTTCAACTTGCATCCAAAATTCTATATACTGAATATTTTGTGCTTGTAAATCATTAGCAGTTGACGATAGCACTTTCATCATTCCGCCCCAGTTCTTTTTAGGGTCTTGAAGATTTGGGTAATAGTTATAAGTACCGGCTGAATCAGGCATAAATACAAAATCCATTACTGGCTCTTGTTGTTGTCCAGCAGCAGCATCTTTTCTGTTACCCCAAATAGCCGAGATAAGAACATCGGAAGGAGTAATAGAATACCAAAAACTTTTGGCTTTATAATTCATCATTTGCAGAGAACTAAGGCCTGCAAGAGAAGGAATTTGGTCCGGAGGGCTTAAATCTTTCCAACCTGTATAAGAAACTCCTATAGGTATTAAAACTTTTGCTCCTTCAAAATCATCAACATAAGCTACGCTTTGTCCGTGGTCATCCGGAATATTGCTTGTTTTAGTATTAGGATTAGGTTTCATGTAAGCATATTCTCCGGCAAGTGTAAGCGAAGACATTTCCTTTGTAGAGATTACATTATCCAATGCATTAGTTAAAAAAGGAAGATTGGCGCTTGTATTAAAATCAACCCCCATGATTGTGTTGCTTAACGGTTCTTCTCCAATCCTAACTTTATCGCTAAGAGTCTGCTGATTTAAATTTAGAATCGAAAATCCAAGCTTTGTTTTAGGGGAAAAGTTAATTAATCCTCGTGCACCGACAAGAGTTTTTGAAGCAAGCGAGAAAAGGTCATTTTGCTCAAAAGTGATACTTAAATTTGCGCCTGGTACTAAAGCCGCGTCATTTCTAATTGTTAATTGGCCGACATTATAGTCAACAGTGTAATCCACCCCTGGAGTTAGTTCTCTCCCGTTGAGAGTAACTCTAACGGAATTTTCCACAACGTTAAATCCTAGCTGATAAGTTGAACTTGCCTCGCCGGAAAATTGTCCGGTTAATTCCCATTTGTCATGAATTTTATCATTTTGTGCGCCGGCAGCAATAGTATCGTATACTGACTGAAATTTTAGTGAGTCGGGAATGCTAGATGGGAAGTTTTTTCCGAATGGTTCTAAAGTCGGAAAAATAATTTCACCTTGAACAGGAAGCACAGTAAGATCGGGACGCCAGTCAAAAACATTATCCGGATTTGCATTACCGCTTGCGTCGTAATTATCTAGACCAAAGGCATTAAGTAAACGCACAGTTGACCCGCTTTGGGTAGGAAGCTCAACTACGGGGTCTGCACCCGGCGATTCATATTTTATATTGAACACAAAACCAGTTTGCTTAATATTTACACCTCCGATCGGATAGATGTTTTTAAGCAACAACTTCCATGCTTCGGTCATACTGGGTTTTAAATATGCAGGCTTAACAAGCTTAAGAACTAATTTTGAAGAGTCGTTTGCAGCAACCGCATTTAAGAACTCTCCACAAAAGCGATCATCTTGTGAGCCATTGGGGTTGCCAATGCGGTAAGCAACTGCTATAACATCCTGATCCTGTATTTGAGTATTGAAAGTTATATAACCTGTTTCTTTGTGCAGAGTATAATCGACATCGGGAGTTAACAAGACGAACCTTCCGACTTCAGTTTGACCGGGTACTGGATTTACGGTATCCGAACGGAAAGCATCAGGATAATTGGGACTTGTGCCAACAGTCTGTGCAGTTAAACTAGGAAGATTTATATATGCAATAGCCTGTCTTTCTTTCGAAGGATCGTAAACCAAACCGCTTTGGGATTTCCAGACCTGTATATCCACAACTTGATAATTAGGATTTATCTCGGGAGTAGCTTTTCCATAATAATTATTAAACATATTCAAGTCGGGATTTGTGCTTGCATAAACAGTGTCAAGAAAATAATTATTAGTAGCATAATTATAAGCTCTAATAGAAAAATTCTGAGATGTTGTCCCGCTGTTTACGTTAACGGTTTTAATTTCGCCTTTTTTCTGACTTGCTAAAGTGGTCAAAGAAAGAGGTCCAAGCTTAAAATTTGCTTTTATTCCAAATAAAGCTTCGCTTCCACCTACCAGGGGAGAGGTTTCGAGAGAAACGTTTCCAGCTTCTATACTTTGAATTATCTCATCCTCGTAACCGGTATATTTAATTTTCAGTTGATTTTGATATTCAAAAGTACGCTGCGTATTCCAGTCGGCGCTAATATTTAATTTGTCACCTATTGTTCCGTCTACATTTATTTGGACTTGCTGCTGAAAATCGGGTTGGTTAATAGTATTTCCTAAATTTGAAGCAGTAATTCCCTGAGTGGTTGAGTTGTTCCAGGCAGCATGGATATCAACAGCACCGCCGATTCTTAGACTAATTTTTGGTTTTCCGAAAATACTTAATACACCAACACTCGGAAGAGGAATTTCAAAGTTAGTAATATCTTTAATTAATTGGGTTAGTTCTTTTTTTGAACCCTTATATACATAGTTATCATTAAGTCTATTCCATATTTGCTGTTGGTTATTTGCAAGACTTAGTTTTAGATATTCGTCAATTGGCATTCGGAGAAGAACTTTAGATACATTTCCTGCCATTGTTTCTCTAATTTCAACAAACTTTCCTGTTGAATCTATTGTAACGATTCTATTATAAATTCCCGGAGCGGGCTGGGCAAAGAATTCTGATTGATTTCCAAGGCTAAATTTAACATATGGAACATCGGTGCGGGTGTACTTAAAATATTTTATTCTTGCTGTCGAGTCTATCGCCAATGAATCAATTTTGAGCGAGTCAATTTTGAGTGAATCATTAAGCGCCAAAGTGGAATCATTTTTTAGGAGAGGTTGTTCAACTTTATTTCCATAAGAGTTTTTTAGGGAATCAGATTGTGTTGGTAATGGAATCTTGATCGATTTCAAATTTTCTTTACCGTTCAATAAAGCGCTTTGATATGATACTCTATTATTTTTTGCCTGTTCATGCAAATTATAATTAAAGATTGCATTAATCCAGAACGATTGATTAACTTGTGAATTGGAAGGAGAATCAAAGCCAAAATTTATTGCCGCATAAGATATAACTGCTCCAAATAAGCAGAAACGGACAATCTCCCAAATCAATTTTATGATTCTATCAGTGATAAGTAGCCCTTAATCGAAATATTTATAAAAATAAACTAGTAGAAAATAACTATATGCATCCTCCAATTTTATTTTTTTTGCACGAAAAAATTATACAAATTAGCCTTTAATATCAACCTTGATATTTTACTATTTACAATGGTTGAAAACATAAGTTAATAAAGAATTTATTATAAGGTAAATTTTTTTTCGCCCAATTTATTACGACCAATTTTTAACTTTTAGCATTTCCGCTTTGCTATTTTATGGATTCGTAAATCGTTTTATTAAATCCCTATAAAGAGAAAATTTTTCAACCAGTTCTTTTCTATTTGCTAATTCAAAATCAGCAAAATCGAACCCCGGTGCCACAGTACAGCCAATTAGCGAATAAGAAGATTTATCGATTACTTCCGCTGCAAACCAATTTTCTTTTTCAATAGCGATTTGGAAAATTTCACCTTTATCCAAATTATTTCCAAGAACAATTTCACTAAGACCCATGGAATCATTAAATATATAAATTTTAATGCTGGTGCCGTCATAAAAATGCCAGAGTTCATCCGACTTCAATTTGTGAAACTTAGAAACTTGTTTGCCTTCGAGCAAAAAATAAATTGAAGTAGAAAAATTTCTCCCGCCGGAATATCTACCTGGAAGGTGTTCAGCAAAATAAATCTCACCCGAACGATAGATCTCTTTATAATATCCTCCCTCCGGATGTGGATTTAGCTGAAGTTTCGTTACATAATATTTTGCTTTTTCATTCATAACTTATTCTTTTAGACAAAAAATACGCATAACCTCACTCGTTATCACAGAAGAAATTTTACTCTTTTCTATTTAAACTTACTTTATTTAAATTACAAAGAGGTTAAAAACGAAGAGAAAGATTTTGCTCAAGATGAAAAAAGTGTTTCTAACTATCCTAATTCTTAGTTTGATTATATGGATTTCAATTAAAATTGATTTGGCCGGATTTTTATTTAACAAAGTTAACTCAATTACAGAATCCGGATATTCATTTACAATGTTCATCAATAAAAAGCATTATCTTTTTAAGTCGATTGCTATAGACTCTACAACGAAGACCTCCCGCATAATTGAGCTTGAGAAAATTTTGAATTATCAAAGTTTCGCTGGTCAAGCTATCCACAAGCTTTTAAAATAACAAAAGCGCACAATCTTAAAAAGGATGAAACTGTGCGCTTTAGTTATAGTACTTTTTTCTATCTTTTTTCCAGTGGAACAAAGGAACGTTTAGTTTCGCCGGTATAAATTTGCCTCGGACGGTAAATTCTTGCGCCGGGAGTTTCGCGCATTTCTTTCCATTGCGCTATCCACCCGGGAAGCCTTCCCAGAGCAAACATAACAGTGAACATATTAGTAGGAATTCCCATTGCACGGTAAATTATTCCACTATAGAAATCAACATTGGGATAAAGTTTGCGTTCAATAAAAAATTCATCTTTCAAAGCGATTTCTTCAAGATTCTTTGCAATATCCAAAAGCGGATCCTTTACGCCGATTTCAGACAAAACCCTATCGGCGGAGCCTTTTAGAATTTTAGCTCTCGGATCAAAATTTTTATATACTCTATGACCGAAGCCCATCAACTTAAATTTTGATTCGCGATCTTTTGCAAGGTTAATATATTTTTTATAATCCCCACCATCGTTTTTAATTTTTTCGAGCATTTGAATTACTTGCTGGTTTGCTCCGCCATGAAGCGGTCCCCAAAGCGCACAGATACCTGATGAAATTGAAGCAAATAAATTAGCTTCACTGCTTCCAACCATTCGCACGGTAGATGTACTGCAATTTTGTTCATGGTCGGCATGCAAAATTAAAAGGAGATCTAAAGCTTCTTCAACAACTTTAGGAACTTCGTAAGGCTCTGATGGCACTGCAAACATCATGTTCAACATATCGGCGCTATAGCTAAGGTCGTTCCTTGGATAAACGTAAGGCTGCCCGATAGATTTCTTATATGAAAAAGCAGCAATGGTTTTTAATTTTGCCAGTAATCTAACAATATTCAGTTCAACGTCGGCATCATATCCAGCTTCTGGATAAAACGCAGATAATGAACTAACCATCGCTGAAAGAATTCCCATCGGATGAGCAGTAGGAGGAAAGCCTTCAAAAAATTTTTTCATATCTTCATGAATCAGGCTATGGTGAGTTAGTTGAAAGTGAAATCTTTCGAGTTCAGCTTTATTTGGAAGATGTCCAAATATGAGCAGAAAACTTACATCAATGAAGTTAGATTTCTCAGCTAGTTCTTCTATCGGATATCCGCGGTAACGAAGTATTCCTTTTTCTCCGTCAATAAATGTAATAGAACTTTGGCACGAGCCGGTATTTCCATAGCCGGAATCAAACGTTATTGCGCCGGTTTTATTTCTTAACTGAGAGATATCAATTCCTACTTCATCTTCGGAACCAACAGTTGTAGGTAAGTCAAACTCTTTATCATTGATAAATAGTTTAGCTGTATCGGTTAGAGTTAAATGATCTTTATTCATTTTAATCCCCGGAAATTTATATATAAAATTTTGTAATTAGAAAGTTCTTACAATCGCTTACTATGATAAAACAAGAATAATTACTATTTGTTGATTTACTCGATTGACTCCTTTCTATATTTGACTAATAAAAATA
>Ga0307375_10006515_pt1 | contig 10774 bp, 8 predicted proteins | sample TR1MG_FD_202531 | JGI IMG/M metagenome (GOLD analysis project Ga0307375, IMG submission 202531) | Soil microbial communities from Risofladan, Vaasa, Finland - TR-1 | ecosystem: Environmental > Terrestrial > Soil > Coastal area > Acid sulfate soil | place: Finland: Risofladan, Vaasa | collected...
AACCCCACGCCTGGCTCACCGACACCCTCACTCGCCTGCCGACCACCAAGGATCGTGACATCGCATCCTTGCTGCCGCTGGCATAGGCTTCTGTCACCTTCAAGGTGCGGCCGGCGGGCGCTTACGTTGCATCGGCAAGCTGCTCGCCAACAGCGGCACGCGGCCGCAGCAGCGCGCAGCGGAATTCGAGCCGTGCGAGGCGTGGCGCGCTGGGCTGTCGCCTGCGGAGACGCCGCCGCAGTCCCATCCGGCTACCACCCCAGATCCCAACATGGGCGACGCCGACGTAGACCTTCCCTTTGACTGGGGGCGGGCATGAAGGCCATCCACGGGACGAAAGTCCCCACCGGCTGGTCGGACAGGGGCGACGATACGTGTTTGCGTTTGTCGCAAGCGCCCGTCCACGGTCAAGCCGGCATGCGCCTGATCGATTACCTGCAGCTCGTCATAGCGTCGCTGAAGTCCGATCACGGCTTCAGCGCAACCGAGGCCACCGAACTGACGTTCAACCTGAGCACCGTCCTGTGCATCAGCGACGCGCACTGGCAGGGCTACACGTCCGAAGCCACAGCTTGCGCCGTCGTCCAGTTGCACAGCCACCGCCGTTCTTCCTGACTTCCAAGGAGCCAAACCATGCGTATCGTCTTCCGTCTGCTTTTTTCTTCCCTGATTTTCGCGCTCGGCTGGGCGCTGTTTCGCCAGGTGCTGCCCGCGTCCGCTGCGGTTGCGGTGGCGATCATCCTCGCGCTCGCTGAACAGTTCGCGCCGGCGGTGATCCGCACCGGAACGAACAGCGGTATGGGCGGCGGCCTGCGCCTATTCGTGCGCCTCGGTGCGACTCTCATGACGTGGCCGCTGGCCGTGTGGGCGCTGTCTGCGGCAGGCCTTGAAGACCGACCTGCGCGCATTGCTATCGCCGCGGCAATCGCAAGCGCCGTCGGCGTGATGGCCGCTGGCCATGGCAGTGGTCGCGACACCATGCGACTGTGGGCCGTTACGGCCGCAGTCGCTGTGCCGGCGTATGCGCTCGCGCGCGCACTCGTCAGCGTGCCGGTGGATCCGCTCGCCGTGGCCTGCGGCTGCGGCGCGGTCGCCGTCGCGTTATTGGTCGCCAGGCAGGCTATCGTCTGGCCGATCCAGCACGAACGCGTGCTGGTCCTTGCAGCGGGCGCCGCTTCACTCGCTGGCGTACTGGACGGTGCTCTCATTTTCATATTAGGCGGATTGCTTTACAGAGGCAGGCCCTGGCGAAACGACGTGAAGTCAATTTCTTTCACATCAAGCTCTCTCAAGAACTCCGTAAAGTGGCGCGCGGTGACAACGAACACCGTGTTTTCACGAGCTCTATCTGGATCGCCTCGGCTATTAAGCTGTTGTGCAGATAGGGGCTCCGGGTGCGTGGAAAACTGTTTACGCACACGCAAGTACGGCACCACCTTAAATTTGGCATCCGCGAGCATGCCCGTATCAAGGCTGAGTGCGTTCGAGTCAAACTCCACGAATTGAAGCTCAGCAGTGGTAACGATGACGTTGAAGTAGATGCGCGGTTGATCGATGGTCGCCTGGGGATAATGGCGTTCTTCTACCGCTAAAGCCTCGGTTGAAGACACCAGTTCGCTCGCGACTCTTTCAAGGAATGTGTTGCCATTGTTCGATGATTGACCACGCACGCAACAAAACTGCGCCTCCGGCGTCCAGGGCTGCACCGAGATATCCGTCCAGCCAAAGTGTCTAAGCGTCCCGGCCTCGAAGTAAGTGGCCCAGACCTTGCACTGTCGCCGTTCTTTCGAGCTACCTGCATGACCAAGGAAGAACCAAGTGCTGTCCTGAACGCGTTTGCACTCAACCACCACGCAGTCTTGCGTCTCTTGATGTTGTACAACCAGATCGATAAAGCCATTACCTCCGTCCAAGGCATTCCGCCAAGCGTGTTCTACGTGCACAACTTTCCACTGCGAATGCTCTGACCCCACCGCGTTTTGCACAGCTATTTGTAAGGGGAACCCCGAAGAATTTACGACGCGAAGGGCGTCTGAGTCGGTAGCCATTAGCGTGGTTCCTTAGTTAACTTTCAACTGGACTTCCAGCAGTCGTTGGTAAGTGACGCGTAGCCCATCTTTGCAAGCGAAGCGGGATTTTAAATCACGCGCACCTTGGGTCCCGTCCTCGGAAGTGTCAGCGGTCCGATACTCAAGGCAATGGCGGCAAACGCAATTCCAAGAGGAACGCGTTGTGGCGCTTCTTCGCCTCGTCGATCTTCAGCTCGATCGCTTCCAGGTCCTTATGCACGGCCTTGAGATCGATTGCCGTCTCAGCCTCGGCAGTACTGACATAGCGCGAGATATTGAGGTTGTAGTCGTTATCGACGATCTCCTTCATGGCCACTCGCCGGGAATAGCGTTCCAGCTCTTCTCGGTTCTGGTACGTGCTGACGATCTTCTGGATGTGATCTTCCGACAGCTGGTTCTGCCGCTTGCCTTTCACGAAGTTTTCAGGCCCGCTAGCGTTGATGAACAGCACGTCGTCAGGCTTCTTGCACTTCTTTAGCACCAGAATGCAGACAGGGATCCCGGTCGAGTAGAACAGGTTCGCAGGCAGGCCGATCACCGTGTCGATATGGCCGTCGGTGAGCAGTTTGGTGCGGATGGCCGCTTCCTTGCCACCGCGGAACAGCACACCGTGCGGCAGGATGATGGCCATCACGCCGTCGTCCTTCAGGTAGTGCAGGCCGTGCAGCAGGAAGGCGAAGTCGGCGGCGCTCTTTGGCGCCACGCCGTGGTTCCTGAATCGTGGATCGTCCTTGGTCTCGTCCTTCGGCTCCCAGCGGTAGCTGAAGGGCGGGTTGGCCACCACGGCATCGAACTTCGGCTTCTTCGCCGGATTGGTTTCGCGCAGCCAGTCCCAATCGTTCTTCAGCGTGTCGCCGTGGTAAATCTCGAACTCAGTGTCCTTTACCCCATGCAGCAGCATGTTCATGCGCGCCAGGTTGTAGGTGGTGATATTGGATTCCTGCCCGTAGATGCGGCCGATCGTGCCGCCAGCTTCGGTGATGCGGTGGCGCACGTTGAGCAGCAGGGAGCCCGAGCCACAGGCAAAATCGAACACGCTGTCCAACTTGCTGCGCGGTCCGGTTTTCGGCTCCTGACTGTCCAGGGTGACGATGGCCGAGAGGATGTTGGAAATCTGCTGCGGGGTGTAAAACTCACCGGCCTTCTTGCCCGAACCAGCGGCGAACTGGCCGATCAGGTATTCATAGGCATCGCCCAGCGTGTCGCTGTCGGTGGAGAACAACGCCATGCCGCGCGCGATCTCGCTGATGATGGCGCACAGCTTCGCATTGCGGTCGTGGTACTTGCGGCCCAGTTTGTCTGAGCCGAGGTTGATCTCCGAGAACAAACCCTGGAAGTGACTCTGGAAAGATTCTTCCTCGATGTATTTGAAGCCACCCTGCAACGTGTCCAGCAGGGTATCGTCCTGGGCCTTGGCCAGATGCACGATATGGCCCCACAGATATTTGGGCTGGATGACATAGTGCGCCTTGCGCCGCATCTGCTGCTCGAAAGCAGTCACGTCCGCAGGATTCTCCGCATACCAGACCGACAACGGCGTCTTGCCGGCGTTGCCGATGGCATTCGGGTCCGGGTAGTCCGACCCCAGCTCCTTCCGCGCCGCCGCCTCGTAGTTGTCCGAGAGATAGCGCAGGAACAGGAACGACAGCATGTAATCACGGAAGTCGTCCGCATCCATCGTGCCGCGCAGCTGGTCGGCGACGTTCCAAAGGGTCTTGCCGAGTTGTTTCTGGTCGTTTTCAGTCATGGTGTCTTACGTCGCTTCGTTCGGGAACAGCGCCGGGCTGAACGGATGTTGGGTGATGAACTGCCGCAAGATGCGGCCAAAATGCTCTTTGTTGTCGGGCAACATTTCCCGCGGCTCGTAGAGGGAATAGTCGCCATGGCTCATCAGATCGATCACTCGCTTGTAAACCGTCTGGTTCGGGTCATCGTCTTCGGCCTTGATGCACTCGTCCCATTTGGCGTAGCCAAAGAAGCACGCCGTCTGTTCCATGACCCGGCGCAGCATGTTGAAGTGGTGCGTGTAGAGCGCACCCGACTTCATGGCCTCATGCAACTCGACCAGTGACGCGAGGTGATACAGAAACGGCGTGCTGTCGGTTTCGTGCAGGGCAAAGCCTTCGTCTTGTGGTCGCTTGCTGAGAAAATAGCGCCGCGGCTTCTTCAATTCGTTGCACAACACGTTGAAGAACAGCACGTGATGCGTGGATATCACCACGCGCAGCCGCTCGTGCGATGCCGTCATCAGTTGCGCCAGATGGTGCGCAACCATGACCGCGTTGTTGTCATCGAGCGAAGAGATGGGATCGTCTATGTAGATGTATCTCACCCACTTGTAGGCTTCGGCGCCATCCAGCGCCAGTTGCACGATGGCCAGGAAGAAACACCAGATGAAGATGTTCTCCTCGCCACGCGAGACCTTGATATCGTCCTCCCGTTTCGTCTCGTAGGTGCCGTCTTCCTTCTTCTGCCGAGTCTCTCGCGCGAAGCCGACTTCCCATGCGTCCGTATCGATTTCGAACTCGAAATCGACATAACGGCTCAACAGCGGACGAATGCGGTTGTCCATCTCCAGCTCACCCAGCCCGGCGAAGAAACGCGAACCCTGGTTGATCTTCAGCACCCGCTCGCGGTCGTTGGCGAGGTCGTTGTCCCACTGGAACAGGTCTTCGGTAAATGCGTTGAAGTAGAGCGTGTCGCGCTCGGTCACTTCACCGTTCTCATCGACCTTCTTGCCCAGATCCTTGAACGCGGTCGAGAGCCGGGTTTTGCCGGTGCCGTTGTAGGCGTAGAGCAGGACGAACTTCTTTTTGTCTAGTTCCGCGCGAAGATGATTCGCCAAGGCGGGGAGATCGGGGAACGGCTCGGCGCCCATGGCGTTATCCGGCGGTTTCTTGTTGGCTCCCGTCATGGCTTCGGACGCCTCTTGATCTTGCTTTCCAGCGCGGCCAGCTCGGCTTCGTCAGCGGCATCGGCTGCCTGTGCTTCCTGCTGCTTGCGTTGTTCGTCGAAGGCGAGATAGCGCTCGCTGGTATGCGCTTCCATCTGCTCGTGGCTGATTGAGCCGACGTTCTTCAGCAAAGGAAAGCCGTTGGAGCTGATGATCTGGCCCACGTTTTCCATCCAGAAGCGCATGGGGATGTCTTGCTTGTTTTTGGTGCGCAGCTCGGCGGTTTCCAGAAAGATCACTACCAGCCGGTTGAGGGTGTCGATTTCATCCTCGGTGAGGTAGTTCTTGGCCACCAGGATGTCCTGCTTGCGCACCCGGCCGCCGCTCCACGCACGCAGGCCGAAGTGCGGGTCGGCGGCGTTGGCACGCGCCACAATGAGTTCCGCCGCGGTCTGCTGTGTCACCGCGTACAGCAGCAGGTTCTGCACGGTGGCGAAAAAGGTCTGGGTGGCGCGGTCGGTCTTGTCGTAGTCCACGCTCAGCGCGAACAGGTCGCGCACCTTCTGGTAGAAACGCTTCTCCGAGGCGCGGATGTCGCGGATGCGCGCCAGCATCTCGTCGAAGTGATCCGGGCGACCGTCCGGATTTTTCAGGCGTTCGTCGTCCATGACGAAGCCCTTGAGCAGGTATTCCTTGAGCGCCGTACTGGCCCACTGGCGGAACTGCACGCCGCGCGGCGAGCGCACGCGGTACCCAACAGCCAGGATGGCGTCCAGGTTGTAGTGCGCCACCCGGTAGTTCTTGCCGTCGGCGGCAGTTGTCAACCATTGGTTGACAACTGAATCCGCGCGCAGCTCGCCGTCGGCAAAGATTGCCTTGAGATGCTTGGCGATGTTCTGTTTGCTGGTCTGGAACAGCTCGGCCATGTCCAGCTGGCTGAGCCACACGGTCTGGCCGTCGGCGCGCAGCTGGATGCGGCTGGTGCCGTCCTCGCTGGTGTAGAGGATCAGGCCGTTCATGCGCCGGCTGCCTCCGGCGTAGGGAACAGCTGTTGCATCAGGCCCTGCTTGTGGGTCTTGAGGGCGGCGAGCTGACGCGATTCGGCGGTGATCTTGGCGTCTAAGGAGGAGAAGCAGTCGGCTATGTGTTGTTGTTCCTTCAACCCCTCGGGGAAAGCGATGTGCTTCTCTTGGAGAAGAGAAAAGTGACGCCTGTAAGACGCCGAGGTAACAGGATCAGCTTGCAATGCAAAATATAGAAAACGGATGTCGATGTGAGGCAGAGCAGAGATGATCTTGATGCCATCAGCGCCTTGCGCGAAATCATGTTCGACTAGCTTCAAAACGCAGGTGTGATCTCCAAAGATGATCAAAGGGTATCGAGCGTCGACCTTTGCATCTAAGTCATTCGTCCAACCGCAGATCGGATCGGGCGACTGATCAATGATTGGTAGCAGCCCCTCAGCTCCGTAACCGGAGGTCGGAATTTTTCGCGGCGGCGTTATGGTTGAGCTCAGTGTGTCAACCGTTGCACTTTTCCACTCCGCTGCGTTGCGGAACTCGGGGAAGCGGAGGCTTGGACGGGTTTTGCCTTCGCGGGGGAAAAGCTGCTGTATCAGGCTGCGCTTGTGCGCCTTCAGCGCCTCCAATTTACACCCTTGCGCGGCAACCACCTCGTCCAGCGACATCAGGCAGTCGGCGATCTTTTGTTGCTCAGCGTGTCGTGGAATTGCTATTTCGAGATTTTGGTACTCAGAGATGTAGTACCGCTTGTGCTCCTTAGGATCGAACTTGATGCCACGCATCAACTCAAAGATCAGCCTCAGGCTGTCGTCGCCCTTTGCTTTCAGAATTTTGATAGCTGACGATTTCACTTTAAAAGAAAAATCGACGTATTTTTTGTCCGTCGTGAAATCGTCAAAAATCACGACCGGCGTAGCTGAGTAAACTCCATTGCTTTCGTTTGTGTACCCAAGAACAAAGCTCTTGTTCGCCGTTAGAACTGGCGTTCCTGAATCTTGATAAGTGGTATCTGAAACAATGTATTTATCAGGGCGCTCGTAGTCGAGAAGCGTACTCAAAGGCTTCTTCTCCCATGCCGCTGCATTCCGAAACTTCGGAAACCGCAGCCTCGGCACCACCGTCTTCGTGCCCCGCTTCGCCATGCTCATTCCTCGTACGCCTTGAGCCCGGCAATCTCTCGCCCACCCGCCCGCTTCTTCAGCAGCGGCAGCAGATCGCCCATCAGCGCCAGCTCCTTCTGCGTGCGCGCCTTCCAGCCCAGATCCAGCGGCGCCAGCAGCTCGGTGAGCTGTTCCCCGTCAAAGATGCGCCGACTCAGCACGCCATCGACGAAGGCCTGCAACGCGGCTACGGGCAGGCCGTGCTTGTCGGACAGCGCGGCCATGTCCTTCGCCGCCTTGTCGGCCTTAAACTGTCGGTAGCCGGCGCGGATGGCGGCCTCGTCCAGGCCTTCGCCGGCCTTGAGACCGCGCACGTACTCGCTGATGTCCTCGCGCTCGTCCATGAACTTGGCATCGCTGGCGATCAGGCCGATCAGCTGCTCGCGGCTCATGCTGGCCTTGCCGGGCGCCTTCGCCGAGTAGTCGGCGATCAGCTTCATGATGTAGTCGTAATCGATGGTGCTGGAGGCGAACAGCACGAACTCGAAGTCGAGTTGATCCACCGCCTCGTCTTTCTGGCCGGACGGCTTGGCCTGCTGCGCGCGCAGCCGCTGCGCGGTCTCGAGATAGGCGCCGCGAAAAGCATCGTGCTCATCGCGCGGCAGCACCTGGTCGATCTGCTGCGCCTGTTCAGGCGTGAGGTCGGTGTACTGGTCGAGCTGGGTCTTGAGCTTCTGCACCTGCTTGAAGTGCTCGACGAAGGCGGCGCGGGCGGCGTCGCCCTTGAGGTTGGCGATGTCGTCAGGCTTGCCGGTGAGACCTTGCGACTGCATGAAGCTGTCGAGCTTGTCGCGCGCCACTTTCAGCTTGTCGATGACCACCGGCGCGGTGTCCACCAGCCAGATCTCGCGCGCCTTGTCGGCCTTGGCGCCGGAGAACAGCGCGATGGCGGCATCCACCTCCTTCTGCTGGCCGCGGAAGTCGAGGATGTTGCCGTAGGGCTTGGTGTCGTTGAGCACGCGGTTGGTGCGGCTGAACGCCTGAATCAGGCCGTGGTGCTTGAGGTTTTTGTCCACGTACAGGGTGTTGAGATACTTACTGTCGAAGCCGGTAAGCAGCATGTCCACCACGATCACGATGTCGAGCTTTTCGCGGCCCTTCATCGGCAGGTCGGCGTTCGGGAACTGCTGATCCTTGATGCGCTGCTGCACGTCCTGGTAGTAGGCGTCGAACTCCTCGATGCGGTGGTTGGTGCCAAAGCGCGTGTTGTAGTCGGCGATGATCGCCTTCAGTGCGTTTTTCTTGGCCTCAGGATCGTGCTTATTGTCTTCCTGCTCCTGCGGCAGGTCTTCCTGTAGCTGCTTCACGTCGGCGCTGACGTCGGCCGGTGGGGAGAACACGGCGGCGATATTGAGCGGCTGCCAGTCTGGATGGGCCTGGTGCTTCTCGGCCTGCGCGACCTCGAACAGCTTGAAGTACTCAATGGCGTCGTTGATGGACGCGGTGGCGAGGATGGCGTTGAAGCGACGCCCGCCGGTGGCGGCATCGTGCTTCGCCAGGATGGCGTCGACGATGGCGCGTTTGGCCAGCGGCTCGCCGGGCTTGGGCGGGCGTTTGCCATCGGGCTTGTAGTAGTCCACGTGAAAGCGCAGGACGTTACGGTCCTCAATGGCGTGGGTGATGGTGTATTCGTGCAGGGACTGCTGGAACAGGTCTTCGGTGGTCTTGAGCGTCTGCTCCTCGCCCTCGATGCGCTTGTAGCTGGCGTTCTGCTCGAAGATCGGCGTGCCGGTGAAGCCGAACAACTGGGCATTGGGGAAGAACTCCTTGATGGCCTGGTGGTTGTCGCCGAACTGCGAACGGTGGCATTCGTCGAAAATGAAGACGATGCGTTTGTCGCTCAGCACCGCAAGTTGCTCGGTGTGGCTGGCCAGCCCGCGCTTCTCGCGGCTCTTGTTGCGCTTGCTGTTTTCGTCCAGCGCCAAGCCAAGCTTCTGGATGGTGCAGACGATGACCTTGTCGGCCGCATCGTCCGAGAGCATGCGGCGCACTAGCGCGCCGGTGTTGGTGTTTTCCTCGACGCAACCTTCCTGGAAGCGGTTGAACTCCTCGCGGGTCTGGTGATCGAGGTCCTTGCGGTCCACCACGAACAGACACTTCTCGATGGCCGGGTTGGCCTTGAGCAGGGTGGATGCCTTGAAACTGGTCAGGGTCTTGCCGCTGCCGGTGGTGTGCCAGATGTAGCCATTGCCGAGGTTCTTGTCGATGCACTCGACGATGTTCTTCACCGCGTAGATCTGGTACGGCCGCATCATCAACAGCTTCTGCTCGCTGGCCACCAGCACCATGTAGCGACTGATCATCTGCCCGAGCGTGCATTTGGCCAGGAACGCGTCGGCAAAGGCGTCGATGCCGTTGATCTTAGTGTTGTCCGGTGCGGCGTACTGGTAGATCGGCAGGAAGCGCTCGTCCGCATTGAAGGCGAAGTGGCGGGCGTTGTTGTTGGCGAAGTAGTACGTGAAATCGCGGTTGCTGACGATGAACAGCTGGATGAAGCACAGCAACGTGCGGGTATAGCTGTTGCCGGGGTCGTTCTTGTACTCGACGATCTGCTCGATCGCCCGGCGCGGGTTGATGCCGAGCGTCTTCAGCTCGATCTGCACCGCCGGCACACCATTGATCAGCAGCAGCACGTCGTAGCGGTGGTAGCTGTAGTCGGTGTTGATGCGAAACTGGCTGGCCACCTCGAAATCGTTCTTGCACCAGTCGTTGATATTCACCAAGGTGTAGTTGAGTGGCGTACCGTCGTCGCGGATGAAGGCGTTGCGGTGGCGCAGCGTGTGTGCGGCCTTGAACACGTCGGGCGTGACGATTTCTTCCAGCAGGCGCTGGAACTCGGTATCGGTCAGCTTGACCCGGTTCAACGCCTCGAACTTCTCGCGGAAGTTGCGCTCCATCGCCGCGCGGTCGCGGATGTCAGGGCGCAGCGTGTACTTGAGCTCGCCAAGCTTCTCGATGAGCTCCTGCTCGATGGTGCTTTCCCTGACTGGCATGAAAACCTCGTTCTCGGATGGCCACCGAACCATGGACGGGTGTTCGGCAAATGACCTGGCAAGTCTACCGGATGGCTTGGGGCACCTGACACCGTCTGGATGCGTGGGGGACTCGGCCTATCTTGCCCAATCAGATCTCCCTCGGCACGACAGGGATGCGCAGAATGTAGGCAAGGTTTGCTTCGCGGTCGCCCCGCGCAAGGGATGAACCCTCGTCCACTGCGTTTCCGCCTTCCATCGTTCGCACGCGATCGACTGCAGGTGCTGCAAGGCTTTCCCGCTCCACGTCCCGGTGCCTACGGCGCAATCCAGCGGCGAGGGAGAAACGACATGGGCGTAGTGAGAGACCTGCTGGGCAACTACAGCTGCCAAGGCGCCACCGAGCAGGAGCTGCTCGAAGCGGCCGAAAGCATCCTGCGCAGCAAGCTCGAACGACAGGGCAGCATCGGCAACCCCGCCGACAGCGCAGCCTTCCTTCGCATGCGTCTGGGCGCACTACTGCACGAAGAGTTCCATATCGTCTGGCTCGACAATCGCCACCGCATTCTTGACTGCCAGAAGCTCTTCACTGGCACCATCGACGGAGCAAGCGTCCACCCACGGGAAGTCGTGCGGGCAGCGCTGAACTACAACGCCT
>Ga0307375_10006516_pt1 | contig 10774 bp, 13 predicted proteins | sample TR1MG_FD_202531 | JGI IMG/M metagenome (GOLD analysis project Ga0307375, IMG submission 202531) | Soil microbial communities from Risofladan, Vaasa, Finland - TR-1 | ecosystem: Environmental > Terrestrial > Soil > Coastal area > Acid sulfate soil | place: Finland: Risofladan, Vaasa | collected...
GGTGGCGTCCTCGGCCGAAGGTGAGCTGCGGGCACGCGAGGACCTGTGGACACCGGTCGCCCGGGATGTCGCGGCGTGGTGCAAGCGGGCACAGGACGCCGAAGCCGCGGCCGAGGATGTTCCGGCTCTGAAGGCCGCGATCAGATGGCTGAAAGACGCGACCGACGGCATCCGCAACGACAGGCTGGTGCCGCTGGGCGACCAGGCCAGGGGGGTCTGGTCGCGGCTGCGCCAGGAGAGCAACGTGAACCTCGGCACGATCCGCCTTTCGGGCAGCGCCACCCGACGCCAGGTGGACGTCAATGTGACCGTGGACGGCTCGCCCGGCGCGGCCCTTGGAGTTATGAGCCAGGGAGAGGTCAACGCGCTCGCGCTGAGCATCTTCCTGCCGCGCGCCACCGTCGCGGCCAGCCCGTTCCGGTTCCTCGTCATCGACGACCCGGTCCAGGCGATGGACCCGGCGAAGGTCGACGGCCTCGCCAGGGTCCTGGAGGACGTGTCACGCTCCCGCCAGCTCCTTGTCTTCACTCACGACGACCGGCTGCCCGAAGCGGTGCGGCGACTGGGCATCGCGGCCCGGATCCAAGAAGTCACCCGCCGACCAGGCTCGGTCGTCCAGATCCGGCCCGCGCTCACCCCGGTCGAGCGGTCCCTCAAGGACGCCCAGGACATGTGCGCCGACGCCGCGGTGCCCGGAAACGTCGCCGCGCGCGTGGTCCCCGGGCTGTGCCGGCTCGCAGTCGAAGCCGCGTTCACCGAAGCGATCCGCCGTTCGCAACTGCGGGCCGGGAAACGGCACGCGGACGTGGAAGCCGAGATCGAGGCCGCTGACAAGCTCAGCAAGAAAGCCGCGCTGGCCATGTTCGGTGACGCAGCCAGGGGCGGCGACGTGCTGCCCCGCCTGGATAGCTGGCAGCGATCAGCCGCAGACACCTACAAGGCCCTGAATCGCGGCGCTCACCAAACGCACCAGGGTTCGCTGCCAGCCCTGGTCGCCAGCGCCCGGGTACTCACCGGCCTTATCCGCCAGAAGCTGACGTGACTCCGGCCGATCTCCTCGCCGCCGCCCGCGACCTGCTCGAACGCCCAGCGGCGGCCGGCGTCAGCGGGTGGCCCCGTGCTGTCTCCTTGCTCACCCGGCAGGCGCTGGAGAATGCTATCGACGAATTCTGGAAGGCGAGCACGGCGACCGCCGGCCTGTGCGACTGCACCAGGAAAACGCAGCTTACCTGCCTGCCCGCCTACCTAGAGCCCCGCCTGGCCCGCGAAGCCAGCTACATCTGGGCAGCGCTCAGCAACGCCTGCCACTACCACCCATACGATCTCGCCCCCACCGCCGCAGAACTCAGCGGGTGGATCGACAGCGTAGCCGCGCTTCTCGCGGCCATCAGCGACATGAGAGAGGCTGGTCTCGCCTCATGAGGTGGTGGTCAGGGGCGGCAAACCATCTGGCGGCGGCCATCTGGCCGCTGAATGTGACTGCTGCTGAATGTGCTGTGCCTGCGCCCGATCCGGCCGTGTCGCCGCTCAGCTTCGCGCGAACTGAACGAGGTCGGTGTAGTCGTCGGTGCTTGCGGCCTTGACCAGGGCGGCGATGTACCGTTCACGGCCTGATCCGTCTGCGTCAAGGTCTGTCCCACCCCATGTGAGCGGCTGGGCGGCGATGGATTCCAGGTATAGATCCGCGAGGAGCCGCGTGCATCTCCCGTTGCCGTTAACGAAGGGGTGGACGCTGACCAGACGGCAATGGATCCTGGCCGCTAGCTCGTCGGGTTCGAATATCGCCTCGGCGTGCCAGAACTTGGCGTCATCGAGCCTGTGGTGGCACTGGGCCGGGATCAGATAGGGCGCGACTCCGATGCTGGTCTCACGCCGCCGTGGTGTCCCGGCCCAGGTCCAGACGTCACCGAACATGCGGCGGTGAAGCTCCATCATGAATCCGTAGTCGAGAGTGCCCTCCGGTCCGAGTACCCGCGCACGCCGCCGTGCCCACGGCAGGGCTTTGGTGATGTTCTCGAACTCGACGACGTTCAGGTCGGCGCGGGTTGCGACGAAGTCCGGAATGAGGCCTTCGAGGTCTTCCGGGGCGATCGGTGCCGCCCCGGAATGCTCCGGGCCGATGGTGCGCAAGTTGAACGCGGGCCGTGCCTGGCCGCCTTGCCGTGAGCTAGTCAAGTCCCGCTTCCAGCCCGATTCGTTCCGCGCGCCAGACCTTGCCGCTGTCGGTCAGTTTCCTTGCGTACCGGTCGATAGCCTCACGCCGGCGCTCGTCGTCGATTCCCTGGGCCTCTAGGGCCATAGTCCTGCCGACATACCCGAGTAGCTCCGTCGCCACCTTCCGGGCCTGGGCCATGACGGTCTGCTCCAGCGTGGAATTCGGCACCAGAGCGCAGACAAGCGTGCAGTCGAGGGCGGCTGCCACTCCGCCGCCAGCACGCTGATCCCCTGTTCCTCGCCGCCGTCGAGTTCCTGCAGGCGCGCGTCTGCCCGACGACCTGATCAGTGCCCGCGTCGATGGGCAGCCCTTGTCCGATCAGACGCTGACTGACATTCTCTGGCAGTTGCTTCTCGGCGGGTTCAACACGACCGGTGGCCTGCTCGCGGGTGCCGTGCTCTACCTGGACAGAGATCGCGGCGAGCACACCCGGCTGATCCACGACGCCGCGCTGGCCGCCGGGGCGCAAGTCGCCGGGGTCGGGGCGGCCGAGTTCACCCGCAGCGGGCCGCGGGCCCCGGTTCCGCGGGCGCGGTGCGCTGTCGCCTACAGTCCGGTAGCACGGGTCCCGTGTTCCGGTGCAGGCCGGACTTGCGCTGGACGTGATGCTGGCGCGCTCGCAGGTACTTGCCGTCGGTGACGGGCTGGTCGCCGGGCGGCCGCCAGGACGTCTCCCGGGAGTCTCGCCGGCGCGCCGGCGCTGATCTGGAGGGCCTGATCGCTGATCTGGAGGGCCTGATCCTTGATCGCCCGGCTCGCGCGGCTGCCCAGGCCGTCTGGCTCTGCCTGGTTGCGGCGGCTCCCGGCGGCGACGACCAGGAGGTGCTCGTCAGTCCAGGAGACCTCGGGGCTGGGCAGCCGGGCCAGGAACGTCGCGATGGACGCCCGCAGCTCGTCCGGCGCGTAGAGGGAGAACGTCGAGTAGTGGCGCCCCTCGGCCTGGGCCCTGAGCCGCCCGGCCGTGCTCGAGCGCGGATGCCTGAAGGTCTGTGCTGCGATCACCCTGAGCCCGTCGGTCCGCCGGACAGCGTCCCGGAACGCGGCCTCGCTGTGCAGGCGCTGCTCGTGCTCGGTGAAACCCGGGAAGTAGCGGCCCCAGATCGTTCGCGCGTTCTGCTGCGGGGTCCGGGTGTAGATGAAGAGCTGGCCGCCGGGCGCCAGCACCCGGGCGACGGCGGCCAGGAAGCGACCGAGATCGAAGTGATGAACGCAGTTGAACGCGGTGACCAGGTCGAGGCTGCCGGTCCGCAGCGGCAGATCCTCGGCGGCTGATACCAGCGGCGCCACCCCGAGGGCGTGGCCGTCGTTGCCGGCCCTGAGCTGGGCCAGCATGGCCGCCGAGACGTCGCTCCCGGCCAGCAGCGAGCCGTCTGGCAGCAGCCCGCGCAGCAGCCGCGAGTACCGACCCGTCCCGCAGCCGGCATCGAGGCCGGTGACGGGGCGGTCAGGCAGGAACTGGCGGATCCTGCGCACCGGCGCCTCGTCGGTGGTGCGCAGCGATTCGTAGACGGCGGCTACCCGCTCGAAATGGTCGCCCACGGGCACGTCCGGCACCTCCCCGCGCTGGGTCTGCTGCCGACCATCATGCGCTCACCTTGCTCAGTTAACGCACTGTTCACCCGCAGGACAGGCCAAGAGTACCGGTGGCACCGCCGACGGCATTACCCGGCCCGGGGCTGGCGGGAGGATCCCCCTTGCGGGATCCCCCACCGCGGGCTCTCAGTGACCGGCGAGGGCCGGTACCAAAGTGGCGGCGTTCGGTGTGCCCAGGCCGGTAACCGGATCCCAGCCGGCGGTCGCCGGGTAACCGGGGACGGCCGGGTCGGTCTGGTTGTCGCCGGTGGTCACATCGTAGAAATAGGTGCCGTAGCTGGGCCCGGACGCGAGCGCGTACAGGGCCGGATTGATCTGGCCGAGGCCGTGTCCGGCGATCTGGCCGGCGATCGCGACGAGCCCGGCCCACTGCGGCGAGGACGCTGACGTCCCGCCGACCACCTACCAGCCTGAGCTGCACGGGTCGCCGCCTGGGCAGATCAGGCCGCTGCCGGCGTCTCCGGGGGCGGTGTCGTAGACCAGTACCCGGTGCGGGAAGCACCCCCGCTCCATCGAGCGAGCGCTGGCCCGCCGCCGGGAGCACCCCAAAAGCCGCTGACCCGCCCGCCCTCAAGCCACGGAAGGAGGGCAACCCGTCCCTGTCCCCGCGACCTTCACCTGGCCGCGCGGCTGCTGAACCGGAGACAAGATGCCACCGTGCTTCTGGACGTCGATGAACAGGAGTATCCAGCCGACCACGCCCAGCACATCGCCAGCGCTGGCACCTGCACCAGTGTCCGCGCCACCGATGCTGGGCTCACCTTCGGCGGGCGCAGTCGGCCGAGCGGCGTTTATCTCACTTTCACTTGCGGCGGGGCGCTCGTTCTGCGACGACGGCCAGCCATGCCCATGCCCTCTTGCTGCTGCGCTCCAGGTGCTTGTATTTCCTCTTGGCCCAGCGGATCAGAAGGCAGGCTGCCTCAGCAAGCATGGCGACCAGTTGAGCCAGTGGCGGGCGTACGGTCGTCCCAGGGGTTTCTCGATCGGCTTCGACCGGCAGTCGCTGCAGCGCATCTGCCCTCTGGTCCCGGAATTCGGCAAGCTCAGCTATCGGACGGTCAGCTACAGCGAGGCCGTGCAAGACGGCATGATCGCCGACCTCTTCGGGTTTGTGCTCGCTCGGCTGAGCGGTCTGGGAGATCCTTACACCCAGCCGGACGCGGCAGCGTGGATATTCATCTTGGAGGCGCTGATCCTAGTGCCGGCGTTCAAGAGCCCGGCCTTTGCCGAAGAGGAGGAGGTGCGGCTCCAGATCTTCCACGATCCGGGTACCAGCCATGACCTTGAATTCCGGAACGGGGCGATGGGCATAACGCCGTATCTTGAGATCGCCCTGAACGAGCCCAGGACGGACCGGCTGACCACCATCCGAGAGGTGATTGTCGGGCCGCAGCCGAATCAGGAGGAGGCGTTGCGTGCCGTCAAGCAGTTGCTGGCCCGCAATGAGATCCAGGACGTGGATGTCAAGCCGTCGTCCGTTCCGCTGCGTTCGTAACCTTCTCCCGATCCGAGCGCGCCCGTAGGCCCTACCGCGCCGCCGCCGGACGTTGCCTAGCTACGGCTACACCAGCCCTCCAATGCTCAGGACTGCAGCGTGCAGCTCGCGGTAATGAAGCCGCACTTTGCGGAGTGGTGGCAACGCAGCAGTGGAGATCTGGTCAGGCAGGACAGCGTGCGCGACTGCGCTTGAGCGAATGACAACAGCGTCTAGGCGCGACTCTCGCGTTCTGCGGCAGGCATCACGGGCGAGTCGTGGCCGCTCACAGATCACCAACATGCAGCCCAAGATCTCGCAGGTCAGCGCTTCTCAGCGGGCGGGCCGTACGCGTAACCGCGCTTCCCGGCTTACTGAGTACGAATACGCCAAGTCCGAGCCCAAGGTCGATCAACGCGCCTCGGCCCTGCTCACGCTCGGTCACCCGAGTGCGAACCTCATCGAGCGCGCCGCGCCGCCGTTCGGTGCAGCTGGGGTTGCCTCGCTGCCCGTCGGCCTGGCAGCGCAGATCCGGTTGCTATGTCCGTTCCTGAGGATGGCCGAGGGGATGCTGTTCCTGGCGGCATCGGGCTAGGTGCTGATCGTCCCGGCTGTCCAGCCTTGCCAGAACGCGGCCAGGTCCGGTGCCAGCGGCTGCTTCCATTCCCCGATGGGGTGCCAGCAGAAGACGCCGGGCTGGCCGGGTTCAGCGCAGAAGGGGTTTCCTGCGCCGTCATCGCCGAAAGCGATGAGACCGGCGGGAAGAACGCCAGCCTGGCGGCGTTCCGCGTTCTGTTCTGCCAGAATCCGCAGCGGCCAGATAACCCACCACTGCCCGCCTGTGTCGAACACGCCGTCGCTGGCCAGGTACAGCGAGCGCAGTTCATCGGGAAACCGCGGGCCGACGGCACGCTCAGCCGCGCCAGCTGCCTCAGGGCTGGCTCCGGGCATCAGCTCATACCCGTCCCTATCCGGCAGCGTCCGCCAGTCGGTCATGACCAGGATGGTGGCATCCAGTCCGCTATCACGCCAGGTGGCGCCGACCGGGGCGCCGACTGATGCCGTGACCGATGACGCGCAGGTATGGCAGGTACAGCGCGGCGGGCAGGTCATCGCCGAGCTTGTCGTGACCGGCGGAGACTTTCCGTGGCTCAACGCGACGGTACGGTCGTCACCGGTGTTCGAGGAGGTCCGGCCGCTGTTCGAGGAGGAACTGCGCGCGCTCGATCACATCGAGGATGACCTCGGCGCGCGGGACGCCGCGTACGAGAACATCCGCGGCGCCATGACCCTTCACTACCCCGACTGGCGCCCCGTGCCAGAGTTCCTGCCGCACGTCGACGGCCAGGACGCCTGGTGGCGCTGGAGCGGCGAACCATTCGAACAGCCCGCGACCGATTCCTGACGATCCCGTCCGGCGGCACCGAGGATGGCAGGCCCTCAGTCCGATCTGGCGTGCCAAGCGGACGGCGAATGCCGCCGCGCAGCGCCGACTGCCCGCATGGCAATCGGATAGCGGGCGATAGTGACCGGGCGGTGCCGCGCTCCGCCCGCTAGCCGCTGGCGACCCTGTCCAGGAAGTACTCACAAGCGCGGGTTTCGCTGGCGAACCGCTGGAGTTCCCAGCGCGTGCCCCGCTCGAAGTAGAAAACCAGCCAGGTCTTCCCCTGCCGCCGGATGCACCAGGTCGCCTCATCAGGCGGATCGAGAACCCGGTAGCCGCCCGGATCACAGCCCCTCTCATCCAGGACCCGGATCACGCCGGCGATATCCATCACCGCGCCTCCCCAGAATCAGCCATACCCGGCCCTGTTCCGATAAGAAGGTATCGCCGCGACGCCTGTCCCACGTTCGTCCGCGGCCACAGCGCCGGTGTCCGGCGCCATTTTGCGTGAGGCGTGCAGGGGCCCGGTCGGCGTCATCGGCGGTCCGGATGGCATCCGACCCGGCCCCGCTGACCGGGCGGTCACGGCCGTGGTGATCCCGCCTGGTCCTGGCAGGCTCAGCAAGCGGAGTGGAAGAGCCCGCCGACCGGGCTTTCTTCGGCCAGCTTGCTGCAGATCTCGACCGCCGCGCGGGTCTCGGCGACGTATACGCTGGCCCGTCGTCCGGTCAAAGCCTCTGGCCAGCCGCATCCAGCATGGGCCGGTAACCTCCTGCTCCCCGCTGCCGCCACAGCGAGCCGGACAGCGACTTGACCGCGTCAGCCCGGCCGCGTGATTTCGTCAGCGGCCTCCGCTCGATGCAAGACCTCCGGCGGGCCAGGCGGGCCCGAGGCAGCGGACCGGGAAGGCAGCGGCCCGGTCCGGTCGCCGGGCAGGAAAGAACGGATGTCACCCATTCCGTCCAGTGCCCGGCCGTCAACATCTGAAGGGTCCTGCTCAGCGCGCGCCGCGAGGACACGGGCGAGCGCGATCGCCTCGTCGCTGAGGTACCTGAACCGGCGGGCAGCGTGGCCCAGGCACAGGCCAGCGAGCCCGAGCAGTGGGCTGCCCGCACTGGCCCGGGTCCCGATCTTCAGGCAGCACCGCTCGATGAACTCACGGTCCTCATCGCCCAGCGCGATACCGATTAGCGCGTCCGCTGCGGCAGGCTCATCCGAGCGGTCATCAAGCGCGCGGTCGAGAATCCCGGCGACCTCCCCATGGGGCAGCGCCGGAGGGTTCTCGAACGACCGGTGGAAATGCGGCACAACCAGAGGATACGGGCCGCGCCGGGCGCCACCGAGGGCAACCGTCCACACCGACCACCCAGGCGCTATCCGCCGATCTGGCGGAGCGGCCCGGTCGGCCCGCATGCCAACCGAACCGCACCCGAACGGGTGTTCTGAGTGATTCACCACGATGGTGGATTTCGGCTGGTGCGAGATTTGGGGTGGAAGCGATCTGGTCACCCGGCTATCCACAGCCCCCGTGCCGGTGCGGCAGTGCCCGCCCCGCAGGTAGAGCTTGTCGAGGTTGTGGTGCAGCACGGCAACGAAGTTCTGCAGGCAGTACCGCGAGTAGGCCACCGACATCCGCTCGGCCAGGGCGTCGGCCAGAGTGTCAGGGGGACCGAGCCCTTTCCGCTCGACGACCTCAACGGGTGCGTCCGCCGGGCTGGGCTGCCGGTGGATGCTGATCTCGGTGCGGTTCGTCATGTCGCTGCCCGTTGCCTGGTCAGGTGCCGATGGCGAGGTCGTAGCCGGCTTCGGGCAGCACAGGGTCGACGAGCAGGCCGGACAGAGAGGCGTTGTCGTCGCGGGTGTAGGGGACGCCGCGGCCGAGGATGACCGGGCGGGCTGCTGCGGTCTGGCCCATCAGGATCGAGGCTGCGGAGGCGATCTCGTCGACGCGGTTCATCACCGGCGCGGTGGGGTTGCCGAACAGGTCTGCGTCACCGTCCGGTTCTTCCAGGTGGCGGATGCCGGCGATGCCGATAGCCGCGCCGTAGGCACCTTCCCGCACGGCGCTGCCGAAGGAATCGGAGACGATGACCGCGACAGTGGCACCGGTCAGGTCGCGGATGCCGTCGCGGATGCCGCGTGCCGAGGCGTCCGGGTCAGCCGGCAGCAGCACGGCCTGGCCGTCAGCGCGCTTGCCCGCATTCGACATGTCCACCCCGGCGCCAGTGCCGGTGAAGCCGAGCCGGTGGACGGTCACCACGTGACGCCCCTTGACCTCGATGATCGCCCTGGACTCGTCCAGGTACAGCTGGCACAGCCGGGCATCGCGGCCAGTGGCCCGGGCGAGCTTCTCCGCCCGTTCGCCAGGGACGACATCGCTGAGGCGCACGATCCGCCCCTCGGCCTTGGAGACGATCTTCTGGGCCACGACGAGCACGTCACCGTCGGCCAGGGTCAGCCCGTCGCCGGCGGCGGCCGTGGCGATGAGCGCGGGCAGGCTGTCGCCAGGCTGGATGAGGGGGATGCCGGGCAGGGCACGGAAGGTCATGTCCCAGGTGGCCATTGGAAGGCTCCTCGGTTATCAGGCGGTCGTCACGGAATGTCGTGCCCTGGCGCTGCTGACGAGCCCGGCGGCGAAGGCCGCCGCGCTGTCGTTGCCGCGGCGGCCGATGACGCGTGGCTCCCGCCGAGCGTAGGACAGGGCCCGGCGGAGAGCCTGCCGCAACGCGGCGGTATCTCGCCACTCGCGGGCTGGGAAGATGCCCGGCAGGTGCGCCAGCGCGGCGGCGTTGGACGCCTGCTCGCTGCCGCGGTGCGGGTGCCGCCAGGTACCAGCCAGGCGCGCGTCGGCGCCTAGGACCACCGTGACTTTCCCGACGCGGCCGCGGGTGACCTGCTCGGCGAGCACGCCCAGGACGCAGGCCAGCGCCGTGTCGGTGGCGGCGCGGAAGCCGGGATCGGCGCCCAGCGATCCGCCGCCAGTGGACACCAGCACCCGGGCTGGCCCGCCGCAAGGGTAGTGGCCGAGGGGGATGTCCTTGGTGATGGCCGGTACTTCCAGGCACCGGGTGCCGGGCACCAGGTGCGGCCGGGGCGCGGGCCGGGCACAGGAGAGGCTGGAGATCAGCACGGCGTCAGCGTGGGCCAGCAGCAGCCGGTTGACGCGGCGGAACGTGGTGGGTTCCCCCCTCGAGGTCGTGGGGGTTGGCCAGGTACACCACGGGCACGTCCAGGTGGGCCAGCGTCGCGGGCAGGAAGAACTCCCCGTCGATGAGCACCAGCTCCGGGCGGTCCTGTTTGGCCAGCTCGGCGACGCGCAGGGCCTGCGGGCAGACGGAGTCGATGAACAGGCCGTCCGGGGCACCGAGATAGACGACGTCTTCGCCGCGGGCGGCATGTCCAGCGCGGCGCGGAAGATCGCCAGCACGTTGCTGCCCTTGCCGGTTCCCTCAGCGCCGGTCGCGATCATCAGCCTGCGAATACGACCCAGGCCGACGCCGAAGGCCGCCGGGGTACCGTCACTGCTGCCATTGTCGGCGTTGACCAGCGCAGAGCAGCCAGCCCAGCCAGCGCGGCATAAGCCTTCCTCGACCACGTCAACCACGTGCCGGACCGTCGACACCTCGTTCCGGGTCGGGAAACCGGCCACCACAGACGCAGCATGCGGGGCACCGGCAGCAAGCGGCAGAGCACCCTCACCTCACCCGGATATCCGCCGGGTCATCCGTGGCCGGCAGGCGGTGCTAGCCCGCCGCGATGTCCAGCCGCTCTGCGGAGTGCCGCGTGGCCACGAGCATCCCGTTGCCCGGATGGGGTACCTACCGTCCCGCTGCCAGCCAGGCTAGTGCACGGGCGGCGCGGATGTCATGCCGGTATCTCTCCTTCTTGTTCCTGGCCAGCTTGCAGGCTGATCACGCAGTACACGGTTTTCCATCCCGGCGGGCCGGGGAAGAAAAACCCCCACTGGCGGCTCAGCTCACCGACCAGGTTCAGCCCGTGCCCGCTCTCGGAGTCCGGGCCGGCCGGCCGGCGGACGGGCAGCCCGACGGACTGGTCGGAAACCCCGATCGCGAGCATGCCGGGCGCGTGCGCCAGCGATAGCGATATC
>Ga0307375_10006517_pt1 | contig 10773 bp, 7 predicted proteins | sample TR1MG_FD_202531 | JGI IMG/M metagenome (GOLD analysis project Ga0307375, IMG submission 202531) | Soil microbial communities from Risofladan, Vaasa, Finland - TR-1 | ecosystem: Environmental > Terrestrial > Soil > Coastal area > Acid sulfate soil | place: Finland: Risofladan, Vaasa | collected...
CCGCCGGCATCGGCCAGAGCGATTCGGAGATCGTCGACCTGGTCGACTTCCCGGTCTACGTGATGACCAGCGACTACGGCGCCGCCAGCCAGCTGGAGAAGATCGACATGATCGACTTCGCCGAGCTCGTCATCCTCAACAAGTTCGACAAGCGCGGCGCCGAAGACGCGCTGCGCGACGTGCGCAAGCAGTGGAAGCGCAATCGCACCGCGTTCAACGTCAAGGACGAGGACGTGCCGGCATACCCCACCATCGCCAGCCAGTTCAACGACCCCGGCGTGACGTGGATGTTCGTCAACCTGTGCCGCCTGATGCGCGAAAAACTCCACCTCGGCACCGATGTTGTAGGAGCGCACCCTGTGCGCGATCCCGCCGTGTCCGAATCTTCCGGTGAGGAAATCGCCCACAAGGTGGGCTCCTACAACAGCAAGTGCGATTGGCAGCCCAGGCTCGACACCACCCTGAAATCCCCGCGCGCCACCGTGCTGATCCCCGGCTCGCGCGTGCGCTACCTGGCCGAGATCGCCGAGCAGGGCCGCGCGATCAACCGCAGCATCGAGAGCCAGGCCGAGTTCGCCAGCAAGGCGCAGCACTACTACGAGTCGCTGAAGGAACTGGGCGACCCCAGGCTGCCCAAGCCGCTGGAGCTGTACCGCCACGCCGACCTGCATCCCGAACCCGCAGTGGGAGCGGCTGGTAGGAGCGACTTCAGTCGCGATGCTCCTGCTTCGAACCCACAAGACAAGAGCATCGCGGCTGAAGCCGCTCCTACAACCAGCGGGCAAGCCGTCGACCGCTCCCTGCTGCTCCTGCGCCAGCGCTACAACGCCGCCCTCAAGGAACTCAGCCACGAGGCGATCCAGCAGCTGCGCGAGTGGCCCGCGCTGTACAAGTCGGTCACCGACGAGGTCACCGAGTACAAGGTGCGCGACAAGGTCATCAAGGTCGAGAACTACCGCGACTCGCTCAGCCACCAGAAGATCCCGAAAGTCGCGCCGCCCAAGACCAAGGACTGGGGCGACCTGCTCAGCTTCCTCGGCCGCGAAAACCTGCCCGGCCACTACCCGTACACCGGCGGCGTGTATCCCTACCGCCGCAGCGGCGAGGACCCCACCCGCATGTTCGCCGGCGAAGGCACGCCCGAGCGCACCAACCGCCGCTTCCATTACCTCAGCCAGGGCGGCGCCGCCACGCGCCTGTCCACCGCGTTCGACTCGGTCACCCTGTACGGTGAAGACCCGGCGCCGCGCCCGGACATCTACGGCAAGATCGGCAACTCCGGCGTCAACATCGCCACCCTCGACGACATGAAGAAGCTGTACTCCGGCTTCGACCTCTCGGCGCCCAGCACGTCCGTCTCCATGACCATCAACGGCCCCGCGCCGATGATCCTGGCGATGTTCATGAACACCGCCATCGACCAGAACGTGGAAAAGTACCTGCGCGAGGACGACGCCCGCTGGGCCGCCGCGCAAAAGAAAATCGACAAGCTCTACGAAGGCCGCGAGCGCCCGACGTATCTCGGTGAACTACCCAAGGGCAACGAAGGCCTCGGCCTGGCCCTGCTCGGTGTCTCCGGCGACGACCTGGTCGATGCCGAGACCTACGCGCGGATCAAGACCGACACGCTCACCAAAGTGCGCGGCACCGTGCAGGCCGACATCTTCAAGGAGGACCAGGCGCAGAACACCTGCATCTTCTCCACCGAATTCGCGCTGCGCATGATGGGCGACATCCAGCAGTACTTCGTCGACCACAAGGTGCGCAACTTCTACTCGGTCAGCATCAGCGGGTATCACATCGCCGAAGCCGGGGCCAACCCGATCAGCCAGCTCGCCTTCACCCTGAGCAACGGCTTCACCATCGTCGAGTACTACCTCGCCCGCGGCATGAGCGTGGACGACTTCGCGCCCAACCTCAGCTTCTTCTTCTCCAACGGCATGGACCCGGAGTACACCGTCATAGGCCGCGTCGCCCGCCGCATCTGGGCCCGCGCCATGCGCGAGCGCTACGGCGCCAGCGCCCGCAGCCAGATGATGAAGTACCACATCCAGACTTCAGGCCGCTCGCTGCACGCGCAGGAGATCCAGTTCAACGACATCCGCACCACCCTGCAGGCGATGTACGCGCTGTTCGACAACTGCAACTCGCTGCATACCAACGCCTACGACGAAGCGATCACCACGCCCACCGAGGAAAGCGTGCGCCGCGCGGTGGCGATCCAGATGATCATCAACAAGGAGCTCGGCCTCAACTTCAACGAGAACCCGTGGCAGGGCAGCTACGTGGTCGACACGCTGACCGACTTGGTCGAGGAAGCGGTGTACAAGGAGTTCGAGGCGATCAGCGAGCGGGGCGGCGTGCTTGGCGCGATGGACACGATGTACCAGCGCGGCAAGATCCAGGACGAGTCGATGTATTACGAGCACAAGAAGCATGACGGGTCGTTGCCGTTGATTGGGGTCAACACGTTCTTGCCGAAGGAGCATGGGGGGGAGATTGCCACCGAAATCGAGTTGATTCGGTCGACGGAGGAGGAGAAGGGGGCGCAGATTGCCAATGTTCGGAGCTATGGGGAGGCGCGGAACTCGCTGGCCTCCGACAGTCTCAAGGTGCTACAAACGACGGCAAGAGAGCGTCGGAATGTGTTTGAGCAGTTGATTGAGGCGGTGAAGTACAACTCGTTGGGGCAGATTTCGCATGCGCTTTATGAGGTGGGGGGGGAGTATCGCCGAAACATGTAATATAACGAAAGGATTCACTATGCTTGTTCTACAAACACCTCGGGCCACGCCCGAGCAATTACGTGTAATCAGCGGCACGAGATTGGGCGTTGAGATCATCCGTGGGGCAGCAGGATGTGGCAAAACCTCGACGGCATTGTTGCGACTCAAGTCACTCGCGCATCTTTTCCTTGCACGGAGACAACGGTTAGGGCAGCAGAGAAATGTTCGTATATTAGTCCTGACGTTTAATCGTACTCTCGCTGGATACGTCGACCATCTAGCGTCGTCGCAGATGAATGGCACCGCGAACGTCGATTACGAAGTGTCCACTTTTGCGGCGTGGGCGATGAATAATATTGGACACCCCGAAGTCATAACTCAGGAAGCTGCAGAAGCTCTTCTCCGAAGATTGACTGTCCAAATCGCTTTGGATCCAGCCTTTCTCATTTCGGAAGTCGACTACATCTGCGGGCGATTTCGCCCCCAAAGTAGGCAGGACTATCTCACAGCAGAGCGTGCAGGGCGTGGTGCTACTCCCGCCGTGCCGCGGTCAATGCGGCCCGCGATACTTGACGCGATTGACGCGTTCTACGCGGAGATTTCCAAAAGGGGTGTAGTCGACTGGCATCAGGTAGTCGAGGCCATGATCGGACGAGAAAATCTCGAATACGACGTCGTGATCGTGGACGAAGCGCAGGACTTCGCAGCGAATCAAATAAGAGCTGTTGCCAAGCACCTGGCTGACCCGTACTGTCTGACGCTTGTTATGGATACCGTGCAACGCCTATATCCACGCGGTTTTCGCTGGATTGAAACCGGTCTGGACATGCGAGGCGCGGCTTATCATCGCTTGGCAGAGAACCACCGAAACACAATCGAGATCGCGCAATTTGCGGCAGGTTTAATTGAAGGTATAACAGTTGACGACGATGGGACGTTGCCGGACTTTAACGCAGCGAAACGGCACGGCGCTAAACCTACGATTGTGACCGGATTATACCGGCTGCAAGTACAGCAGGCCGTTGATCGCATTCGCAGAGAGGTCGATCTTAATACTGAAACCGTCGCTTTCTTAAAACCTCGGGGCGGTATGTGGTTCGACTATCTACGAAGTGCGCTGACTAGTGCTGGAATTAGGTTCGTTGACTTGACGAGGGATCGTGATTGGCCCGTTGGGCCGGAAAATGTGGCACTTTCTACCATGCATTCAGCGAAAGGCCTTGAGTTCGATCATGTATTTGTCTTGGGGTTAAGTGAATCTAATGCGCCTGTTCCCGATGATGTCGAGGATGATAGTGGGCTACAGCTAAGACGCCTGCTCGCTATGGCCGTGGGCAGAGCGCGGAAGAGTGTACTCATTGGGTACAAGTCGACGGAGGCGTCTGAGCTCATCAGGTTCTTCAAGCCAGGGACGTTCGAATTGGTGGAAAGATGACAACTATTTCAGAGGTTGTCGCTTCCAGAGGCATCGAAGAGATCCTACACTTCACCTCGAACCATGGGCTCATTGGTTGCTTAGAGGAAAGAGCTGTTTTGTCTCGACGACGTCTTCCGGAGCAGAAATATTTAGCCCACGTGGCGGCACCCACCGCGGCGACAAGGCAGGAAGCTAGTGAGTTTTTCGACAAGAAAATGGATTGGTTGGATTACGTAAATCTGTCGATCTCTGAGATCAACTTCCGATACTTCAACGTGGCATCAACTAAATGGCATCCTGAAGATCGGTGGTGGGTTATTTTGTCATTTCGGCCAGAAATTTTGGAGCACGAGGGTGTCACTTTCACGACCACCAACAATGTCTATGAGCACGTATTACGCAGCGTTGGTGTCCAAGGGTTGGATAGATTGTTTCAGACCCCTATAGCCAGGAAGCAAGACTGGGTTGCGCGTCGAGGTGCCCGAGCGTCCAATCTCGCAACATGCGAGCAGGCAGAGGTCCTATATCCGTGCAGCGTTTCGTTGAATCATTTGCAAAGGATTTACGTGCGAAACGACGTGGATTACGACATCGTCCGGGGCTGGGTGAACTATTACGGGCTCCCGTCCATTGAGGTGTTGATTTCCCCGCAAAAATTTATCGGTCAGCAGAATTAGAGGGTGATGCCGTGGCGAGTGATGAAGTTAGAATTCAGAATTCTGCGCTGTGGGCATCAGCGGCTGATGCCATGGGATGGATTTCGGAGCTTGTGGATGATCGAGGGCTGCGTCGAAGAACAGGTTCTTCATCGCTCACTCGCACTGTAGAGTGGAAACGCAAGATTGGCGGACTCAGCGGTGTGAACGTAAGTCTTCCGGCGGGTACGTACTCGGACGACACGCAATTGAGGCTAGCTGTTTGTCGAGCCATTCGGTCTGACGGTTCATTCGATGTCGAAGCTTTCGCGAAAATTGAGCTGCCAGCTTGGTCGACGTATTGTCTTGGTGCCGGCCGAGGAACGAAAGCGGCCGCAGCGAACCTAGCAAAACGTGATGTTACGTGGTTCTCAAATTTCTTCTCTTCAAGCAAAGGAACCGATTACGTCCAAGCGGGAGGTAACGGCGCTGCAATGCGTATTCAGCCACACGTCTGGGCTAATGTTGGAGAGCTTGAGAGAGGTAACTACATTACGAATGTCGTGCGGGACTCACTTGTCACCCACGGCCATATGGTGGGAGTGTGTGGAGCGATGTTTCATGCGCGTTGCCTCGCTCACGTCTTTAGTAACTCGGATCACTCCGGCCCGGATGAGTGGCAGCACTTTGTAGATGAATTTCGCGATATTGAAAAAGTAATTCGTGACGATGGGCTTCTTTCACAATTCTGGCTCGGTGCGTGGGAAGAAATTAGCGGACGTTCGTTGACACAAGCAATCGATGAGGTGATCGAAAAGGCGACGACCTACATCGATTTCGCAAAGAAAGTTCGTCGAGGCTCTCCTGATGCATACGTCACGTTGCTGGATTCGATGGAGTGTCGCGGGCGATACTTAGGTGCTGGTCTCAATACTGCCATTGCCGCCTCGTATCTCGCGTGGGCACATCCAGACGTGGAGGTCGCTGTTCGACAGGCGTGCAATGTTTTGGGTTCCGATACTGACACGATTGGCACAATGACGGGCGCTCTTGCGGGAGCGCTCTCTGATGGACCACCTGTTTGGATATTGCAGGACCGAGAATACATTTCCCAAGAAGCTCGGCGCATGTATCTGGTCGCGTCTGGGCAGAAGAACGCGAGTTTTACATATCCTGATATAGCCGTTTGGCGTGCGCCACAATCGCAGTCAGATGCACTGGGCAGTGTTGGGGATCGTATCGCTGTTCGCGGACTAGGTCTGGCGAGAGCAATTGGGGAGCCGATTGTCAGCGCCAGCTCTGCTTGGCAGTGGGTACGGCTTGATTTTGGTCAAACGATTCTCTGCAAATCAAAAGTAGGCAAATCGATGCGTATTGCTGAAATTCAACTTCCCGGAAGGCCGATGGAAGGTCATCGATCCAAAGCTTCTGCTAGAAGCGCTGTGGTTGATAGAGCACAAGTGAGCCCAGACATGCCGCGATCTTCTGGGCTTTTTGATAAGGTCGAACGGCAATCTAGTAACGAGTTATTTACGTCAAATAATTATACCCTCGACGAATTGACGGATCGTGTAATTCGGTCTCAGTTCGATCCATTGGTATTGGGCGAATGTTTTAAATTAAGTGTTTCGGGACCAGGTGCGATAGAGAGGAGTGTTGCCTTTGCTTCCATTATCGCTAAGGCAATTACTGCGCGTCGAAAGAAAGCGTAAGGCCAATAAAAAGCAAAACGCAGAGCGCATGCAGAGCGCATGGGGTCAGGTCTAGCATCGTAGCATTTGTCGGCGTAGGATCCGCCGTATGAAAAAACCAATAAAGGGGACGTGGCTAATTAAAACAGCAAAGGGGGTGGGAGGCATTATTGACATAGCCTAAATGTCTATGCCCCCGTTGTTGTTCAATAGATCAGAGCATCCTTGGCGGTTTCGCTTGGTTGATGCAATGACGTTCGTCGGATGTTTGAACGTGCGAGTTTCCGCACAAAAAAACGGGGTCCACAAAAAAACGGGGTCACCATTTCGCCGCCCGGGTCAATAGGCACGCAAAAGCCCGTCTCCGATTCGTATCGGAGATCATGATGTCCCGTCTTGCCGCTGACCACCAGCCGTTGTGTTTTATGCGGCGCCAAGATCGCGCCAGTCACCGTTCTGGTTAGGGCCGGGGTAGCGGCCCTTGCTGCTGTCCAAACACTCATCGGTCATCGCGGATACCGTCCAGGTGCACGTCGTGCGTGGCACAGAATCACGGGCTCAAGGCCCACCCCTTGATGGCTCGGTCCGCGTGCGGTCCTGCGTACAACATGGGTGCCGGCGGTCGCGACCTTTCAGCAAAAAAGGTGCCAGGGACAATTTCTGACAGGAGATTGGCGCTCTGGATGAGGGTGAGGCGCGACTTGCGCTGATCGTCAAAGGAGGGGTGTTGCGTGATCCTGTCGGGCATGGCTCGACTTCCACGTTTCGATCTCGCCGGGGTTCCGCAGCATGTGGTGCAGCGGGGCAATAATCGTCTGCCGTGCTTTCTGGATGACGAGGATCGGCAGCGTTACCTGCAGTGCCTGCGACAGGCATTGCTGCGGTTCGATTGCCGGCTGCATGCCTACGTGTTGATGAGTAACCATGTGCACTTGCTGCTGACGCCCGATGAGACGGGTGGGGTGTCTCGGATGATGCACACGTTTGCGCGCAACTAAAAAAAGGTGCCAGGGACAATTTCTGACAGGAGATTGGCGCTCTGGATGAGGGTGAGGCGCGACTTGCGCTGATCGTCAAAGGAGGGGTGTTGCGTGATCCTGTCGGGCATGGCTCGACTTCCACGTTTCGATCTCGCCGGGGTTCCGCAGCATGTGGTGCAGCGGGGCAATAATCGTCTGCCGTGCTTTCTGGATGACGAGGATCGGCAGCGTTACCTGCAGTGCCTGCGACAGGCATTGCTGCGGTTCGATTGCCGGCTGCATGCCTACGTGTTGATGAGTAACCATGTGCACTTGCTGCTGACGCCCGATGAGACGGGTGGGGTGTCTCGGATGATGCACACGTTTGCGCGCAACTACGTGGGATCGTTCAATGGTCGGCACGGGCGCACAGGGACGCTTTGGGAAGGTCGCTTCAAGGCTTGCCTGGTGGATTCCGGGCGCTATTTCCTGAGCTGTAGTCGTTACATCGAACTCAATCCCGTTCGCGCATGGATGGTGTCGCAGCCAAGCGAGCACCCGTGGTCGAGCTATGGTGGTAACGCGGAGGGAAGGCCGGACTCGCTGCTTACGCCGCATCGAGAGTTCCTCGGGCTTGGTACCGACCCGGCGAGTCGGGCCTCGGCATACCAGGCGTTGTTCGCCGAGGTGTTACCTGACGAACTTGTCGAAGAGATCCGTCTCCACTTGCAGCAGCAGAGGGTGCTGGGGACGGATCGGTTTCGATCCTGGGTCGAAGCGAGGGTAGGCCGATTCGCCGGAGTGCGGCCCGTCGGTCGCCCGCTCGGACGTTCAAATTGTCCCTGACACCTTTTTTGCAGGACGGAGGAAGTCAGGTGTCGTGGACGAATGGCACTTACTCAAGCGCAAAGCTCCAATTTCCGTCATTCCCGCGAAGCGGGAATCCAGTGACCTCAGGCTGCCGGCGGCGCTGGATCCCCGCTTTCGCGGGGATGACGAGCTCAAGCAAGTGCGATTCGTCCCTGAAGACTCATGTCGCCGCCTGCCGCGCGTGGCTTTGCAGCGACCGCAAAGCGAACCTGTTCGATCGCCATTGCACAAACTCCAACGGATCGGGACGAAAAGAAATAGCGCTTTGGGAACGGAAGGCCGGAATACCACAGGCATACAAAGGTGCCAGGGGCATTCATCCCCGCCTTGAATGTTCCTGACAACTTTTCTATCCCCCGGTTACCCGCCTGGGCCGCCGCCTCGTGACGTCAGGCGCAGCCCAGTGCTTCGACAGACATCGATCCGCGGAAAGATCTCGGTGCGCCCACCGTGGAAGGTTACACGCAGGTCGCGAAGACACCCGCCGGCTGGAACATCGAAGGTCATGGAGTTCAGGCCGCCCTGCAGCGGCTTTCCGAGGGCGATGTCCTGAAAGGCCTCCCGACCAGTGGGCGTGATGGCGAGCGCAGTGACACTGTCGAAGGTGACGTTCACCAAATCGAAGTGCCGCGAGGGTGTCCGTGTTGCGTCGGCGCAGGCTGCCGATGGAGCGACGATCAGGTTGCCAAGCACGACGGCAAGCATGGCGGCAGGGAGGAAGGTGCGGATCGGATTCATGCAGTGGCTCCGGCTGGGATGAGGTGCCGCCAGTGGCTTGTGCGCACTGGCAGGCACCGTGATATGGCCGGATGGAGATGTGCGGCGACAGCAGTTCGGGGTGAATCGTCGTGACGCGATGGCGAATCGTAGTGGCGTCGCGAATTGCTTTTCAGCGCCGTGCGCAGCGCCTAGGATGGCCGCTCCAACCCACGGAACATCGCACTTATGATGGTTCGCCTCGGCAACACGCAGGTCGGTCTGTTCCGCTATCTCGGCTTGTGGGCGGTGGTCGTGGTGGTGTTTGCAATACAGGGGTCCATGAAAGACGCGTTGTACGGCAATACCTGGTCGTTCTTCGATGACCTGCGCTGGTCAATCATCCAGTGGTATACGTGGGCAGCATTGGCGCCGTTGGTATTCCGGCTGGCGGCGAGATACCCGATTCGTTCGCCGGTACGCCTGCGCGGGCTGGGCATGCAGCTAGCGGCAAGTATGGGCGTGACGCTGCTGGCCATGCTCATCGGCGCGTTTGTATCGACGGCGTTCGAGCCGAGTTCGTTCGATGCACAGCTCAGGCAGTTTCTCTACCAGCACTTCGCCACCGGATTGCTGGTCTATTGGTCCCTGTTCGCGATTCAGCAGGCCATTCGGTTTCATGCCGAAAAGACCCTGCGTGAGATCGAAGCGAGCCAGATGGCGACAGAGCTGGCGAAATCGCGCCTGCGTGCGCTGAAGTCGCAGCTGCAGCCGCATTTCCTGTTCAACACGTTGCACGCAATCGCCACCCTGCTGGATCAGGACACGCCGTCTGCCGAAGACATGCTGCTGCGCCTGAGTGATTTGCTGCGCGCCTTTCTCGAAGACTACGACGGCCAGGAAGTCAGCCTGCGGCGGGAGCTGGTGCTGCTGGATCTTTACCTCGGCATACAGCGCATACGTTTCAAGGATCGCCTCACCACGCATATCTACGTTGCCCCCGACACGCTGGATTGCGCGGTGCCCAGCCTGATCCTGCAGCCGATCGTGGAAAACGCCATATCGCATGGGATCAGCAAGCGGATCGGTGTGGACTGCATCGAGGTCGAAAGCCGGCGCGAGGGCAATACGCTATGTATCGATGTGCGCAACCGCAACAGCAAGCTGGAGGCCGGGCCCGCATCCACCATCGGACATGGGATCGGCCTTTCGAATACCGAGCTGCGCTTGCGCGAACTGTATGGCCAGGTCGCACAGGTCAGTCTGGGGATGATCTGGCCCGAGGGCGTGGTCTGCCGTCTTCGCCTGCCTTTTCGCGAGATCGAAGAGCTTGACGATGCGCCCGAGGTCGCGTCCCTGTGAGGATTGGCACCCTCGTCGTGGACGACGAGCCGATCGCGCGTCACGCCATCGTGCGCCTGCTGCGTGACGATCCCGATATCGAACTGCTGGGCGAATATGGCGATGGCGCGTCGGCAGTCCAGGCGATTCGCCGCCAGTCGCCCGCGCTGGTCTTTCTCGACATCCAAATGCCAGCCATGGGCGGCATGGAGGTAGCCGCGACTATTGGTGCCGAGCGCATGCCGGCGACGGTATTCGTCACGGCGTTCGAGCAGTACGCCGTGCGGGCGTTTGAGGCGAACGCGGTGGATTACCTGGTGAAACCCTTCAGCCGCGAGCGTTTTGCCGCCACACTGCGGCGCGTGAAGTCGCGGCTGTCAGCCGGCGAAGGCGCAGGCAGGGATGCGTCCACGCAAATCCTGCAGGCGCTACAGGCGT
>Ga0307375_10006518_pt1 | contig 10773 bp, 6 predicted proteins | sample TR1MG_FD_202531 | JGI IMG/M metagenome (GOLD analysis project Ga0307375, IMG submission 202531) | Soil microbial communities from Risofladan, Vaasa, Finland - TR-1 | ecosystem: Environmental > Terrestrial > Soil > Coastal area > Acid sulfate soil | place: Finland: Risofladan, Vaasa | collected...
AAAACAATGCATCGAGTTTCTTTAGCGTGCCGTCTCCGCCTTGGGCATTGCATTTCTCTTCGATGCCGTCTCGAAGCCTCGCCAGGAAATCCGATGTGAAGAAGAACCGTTCGTCCTTATCGCCGTTATCGTTGTACGTATTGATCGTAAACACTTCGACGGCACCGGCCTCGGATCGACCAAAAAGCTCTTGGGCCTTTCGATCTGGATCACGCCAGAACACGCCCGTGATATGCAGCTGGGCCAGCATTGGCGGCGCTATGGGCAGCCCTATGCGGTCCAAGCGTGTGAGATAGAGCTGTTTGATCTCGAGGGCGTTCTCCAGACGCATGCGCGCCACCAGCCTGTATTTTTCCTGCCTTAGCCATTTGAGTACTGCCCGATGCCTGATGTTCTCGCACCGGTCAAGAAACCAATCGAGGACGTAGTGCTTGCCCCCAATGCCGAAAGCGTCGCTACGCGTTTTTCGCGGCGTACTCCGAAGGTCCGGAGCCTTCTTTCGCTCGATGAGTTGACCGCGCAGCAAGGCAACGGTCATATCCGTGTCAGGGCGCGCCAGGTCGCAGCTATTGTTGAGAACCAGGAGTGCGTCCTTCATTCCGCCGCGTTTGGCCTTTACATAAATCTCGCCGAGCTGTAACCGGCCAACACGGCGCCGCTTTTCGTCCCAGCCGAGCTTGCGATATCCGGGCTCATAAAGGACATGCCGGTAAAGGTCCAGAACTTGACGTGTCGGCTCGACGTGCCGCGTAGGCAGCTTTGAAAGGTCGACGTTGTCCAGATTTTCGGCGACGCGCTGGTAGTCTTCATCCCGTAGGATTGCGTTGTGTAGGTAGGCGCCAAAGAGCCACGTCAAGTATTGGCTGAGCGATGCGCTCTCGCCGTTGAGCTTCATCATGTCGAGATATGCGATGTCGGAGAGGTCGAGGTCATCCAAGGTCTTCTTGAGCTCCGTTTGCGCCGTGTCTAGCGTTTTGCGGAACCCGACCAGGAACTTCTCAATGCCTCTTACCCCATCCAGCCCATGCACAAGCTCCCACAACCGCAGCACGATGTCAGCGTCCCTCACCAAATTTCTTTTCGGGATGAAGCGGAACTGCCAAGCCGGAATCTTGGCTCGTTTTCTTAGACTGTTCACGTCCGTACGAGACAGATTTGATCGCGAAAACAGCACAAACATCGGTTGCGGCTTTTCTCGTTCAACGCACTGGGCGCAAAGTTTCTTCACGACCGACACGGCGGCCGTCACGCCACTGGGGTTTTCATCTCCGAAGTAGTAATCCAGGAATACGATTTGAGTACCTACCAACTCGTCGATCCGTTGGAGTGCATCTGTTCCGATTTTCCGAAGATCGAGTGCCAATCGACCTTCTAGCAGGTTCGTGAGGTTGCCTATTCCTTCATCCGCCAATTTCCGGGCGGGGCTTTCGGTCACTAGGCGCTCTAACTCCTGCGCAAGTTCACCGCCCTTGTCTCGGATCTTGCGATCCATTTCTGAGATTTCCTCCGGTTCTTCACTGCCATCCGGATCCAGCCCAAGTGCGTCGAGTTGCCCCGACAGAGCAGGTGATGCATTGGCGTGCTCGACAAATTCCTTCCAATGTTCCTTGAGGTCTTCGCTGTCGGGCGCATCGAAGCCGTCATCGACGATTCCGACCTTCGACACTTTTTGTGCGGCAAGAAATTCCTTGACCTTAAGAATCGGGTCTGGTGGAGCGTTACCTGCGGGCTGGTTCATTTTTCCACCCCAAAGGCAAATTCAAGTGTGTTCAGCTTTTCCTTGTGAGCACGGTAACGCTCGCTCCAACGAACCGATGCCCCGTGATATTCAGCAATGTCACGGCAAATATATAGGCCGAGTCCTCTTCCCGTTTGCGGGCGTCGATACGTAACGAAAGGCTCGAATACGTCCTCCGCGATTTCCTCGAAGATTCCCGGACCATTGTCCGTAAAAAAGAACCGGTCGTTGTTTTTGTCAATCCGTACAGTAATTTGCGGTTTGAAGTCCTTGTCATCCACCTTCTGGATCTTCAACCAGTACACGGAGTTACTTACGAAATTTTCTATTACCTGGATCATCATCCCCTTTACGGCATGAACCACCAATGCTGGTGGCTTCCCACCATCCAGGGACACAACCTCCGCTTTTATCGAGTGGCGATTGAATTGCCCCTCATGGGATTCAAATATTTCTACGATGAGATCCGTTAAATCAAAATCGGTCTTCCGTTGCCGCCTCGCGGTTGTCATTGGGTCAAGGACGGACAATCGTTTGTTTATTGTCCTTAACTCCTCCGCGAGGATGTCCAAGCGTTCCGCGTTTGCCTGGTCCTGACGGATGTCCCTTAAGACATTCATCGCGTTCTCGGTGGAGCGGCCGAGTTCATGCGCGAGGAACTCCACCATTAGCCCAATTCCGGCCAAGTGCGTTAGTTTGCGCTTGTCGTCCTCGTACAGGTCACCCGCCTTTTTGACGTCATCGACGAGCTCTTTGATGCCATCCTGAATCTCTCGGAAGGCACCAATCAGTTTTTTGTTGCTCTTTATGTCCGGATACTCGGAGATCAGAGCGTTTAGCGTCAGCGCCATCTTGCGAACCTCGTCCTCCATCCGCTCGTTTACCTCACTTAGCGGCTTGATCTCGCGCTTTTTCGCGTCGCGATCGATTCTGGATATGTATTTTCTGAACTGCTCGGTGAGAATGTGCTGGAGAAGAACGATCAATAGGGATTTTTCCGGGGCATTGGTCAGTCCTTCCCGGTTAGTCTGATCGGTGAGCAGAGGATTCCTCCGAGAACTAATGGAAACCCGGCCGATAATCTGGCTCCTGTTGACCTTGTATCCACCTGCGCCAAATGCCCGGGGGTCGAGACTCAACCAGTCGTCGTCCGCGCTCCCGTAAGGATTCACCCTAAATCCATCGCGGAATAGCATCAACCCGCCAGCCCAACGCTTTACAAGGGCCATAACATCTTGTTTGGTCCCAAAACCTTCGATGGCCTCGAGTAGTCGCCTGTTGAACCAATAAAACTCAACATCAAAAGGGCCCAATGTGTCGAGCGCGCTCGGCCCAATGTAATCGGAGAGCGCCCGTGACTTTGGGTCCTCAATAATCCCTAGGAGACCGGCCTTGTCTACACGAAAGCTGTCGCCTGTCTTACCTAGCCGGTATTCAATGTGCCCGCTGAGTATAGGCTTACCGTCGTCATCCTTTCTGAACTTGGCGGTGACATACGCATGTGCTTGACTAAAAAGGAGGCGATCGATGCGGGGAATCAAGATCGGCTCAGCGTTGTAGGTCATGAAGATCTTGAGCTGCGGCCGGTTCTTCTCCAAGCGAGAAAACGGATCGATGAAGCGACTAATCTCCTCAATCGTTACGCGTTTGCACCTGTCCTGAGTCCAGTCGGCCCGTAAGGCGGATATAACAATCCGCGTCCCGGATACTTTGAAGCACTCGCTCTTCTGCCCACCAATACGCGGCGAGACATCGATCTCTTCGATGAGCGTGTCTTCTTTATGCGAAAACGCCCGCCAATCAATGTCGAGCAAATTAAGGCGGCGATCGGACGAGGTCGCGGTGATTACCGACAACCGGTCACCCAACCGCATCGTCGACAAACGTCCGACGCCCTTTTCCCCCAACACTGGGCGGCCAGTGTCGCTCGCCTCCTTTTCCGCAAGCCGCGATCTTGTTCCTATCGTAAGGTACACCTCGGCCAATTCCTTGGCTGACATGCCCTCCCCGGAATCCGAGACGACGATATGGTTCGCGTCGTCCAGAATCTGGAGCAAGTCAGCCACGGTCCCGGCTTCCCGGATTTTGCGCTTTAATGCTTTCTTGCTGTCGAGATTGAGCGACTCATCTATCCGAGTAGCGATTTGGTCGCATTGGGATTCGGTCGCAGCACGCTTCTCTGGGAGCTTCATGAGCTGAGCCCGGAGTTCTTGGTATGTCACAAATGGGAACGCCATTTGCACCGAGATCTCTACTGAGACCGCGCCCGCATCGAACGAGTTCTTGATCAGTTCGTAGAGTGCAATGCCATCGGAGCTTATGAGCTCAGCACCGAGGTGCAACACCGTACGCGCTGCTACTTTGAAATGCATTCGTTGGCCTATGTCTTATCGCATTTCAATCCATGGCATCGCATCGCACCCGTTACAGGGTGCAGATCAGGCATGCCTGCTCCTCGTCCTCAGGCGGCTCTTTGTAGCCGTGAATCTCCTTGAAGACCTCGCTCAACGGCAAGTTCTCGCGTCGAGCCACCTCGCGCTTTCTGCGAAGCTCGTGCTCCGTCTTGATCTCGATAACGCGCTTGGGCTTCTCTAGCTCCTCCAGCGGTTCGCCGTTGCTCCAAGTGAAAAGGTTGCCGCTCTTCTCATAGACACGCTCGTACTTCTTCGCCTCCTCGAAGAGGTCTGGATGCGTTTCCTTGAGTCGCACCCATTCGATCTTCTGCTGGTAGAAGCAGAAGTAACAGCCTGATCGCGAGCGGCCCCACTTCGTGTAGGGCGGCATGCCGACCCCGGAGTCTTTCAGAATCTGCTCGATGTCTCGAAGTACGAGACCATCCTCACGGAAAGGGTAGACGGCAGTGATGTTCGGTTTGTGGCTGATGTAGCCCTCACGGTCCTCGTCACTACGCAGGCCCACATAGTTCACCACGCTATCTTCCCCGACAAATTCCTCGAAGGGTTTGAGCTTCAGAAGTTTTGTACACCAGCGCCTGCCGTTCGAGGGGATCATGCCTCCGAACACCTCATACCAATGATCGAAACCCAAGTCCGCATTGAGCCGATTGATCTTCTTTCCTAGGTAATCGCCGACGCGATCTAGATACTCGTAGGTTTCTGGCAGTTCCTTGCGCGTATCGCTGAAAATGTACTCCATGTCGGATGCGCGATCACGCATGTAGATTGCAAGGGCAGCACTGTCCTTTCCTCCCGAAAGGCTCAGGATGTGGCGGGTGGCCTTATTTGTTTTTTCCACGCTTTTTTGTCTCCTGGACTGCAGGGTCAGATAGTACCTCTGCCAAAGCCTGCGCAAGTGCCTGTGGCGCTTCGTCCGGATTCATCGCGATCACCCGTCGAAGTTCTTTCTTGAGCTCCTCGCTGGAAGCACGCACCTGGGGGGGGTCGGTCACAAGCAGGGAGTGCTCCTTGCCCGAAGTCCCGGTCACATACACGCTCACGAGGGAGACTGAACTAGGCTTCGATTTCAGCTGGTGCATCAGCGCCACCCAGCGCTTGAGCTTGCCGGAAAACTCGACGGTTTCAGCTTTAAATTTATCCAGCGTTTCATCTGTCCAGAGGGCGATTGAGCGCTCCCCCAACAAAGCCGCCATCGATTCGATCCACGCATCGTCCGAGAGTTCCGCATCAACAGCGCGGGTGAGCGTTGCCTTCAACTTGTGATCTCCGAGCGCGCCATTGTATGGGCCGAAGTTTTTCCGGAGAAAGAGGCGAAGCTCATTTATCGTTCCCTGAATGCCGAGCGTATCGCCCAGCACAAAACGAATCTGGTGGCGTAGATCGTTGTCCGCCTCTTGGATCTCTTGTAATGCAGTCCCAAGCGTAGAGGCGAACTGGTCCAGGTCTTTCTTCTTCGCCTTGTCGATGACGGCATACCCACAGGCGATCGGGAGATTCTTCGTCAAAAGATCGACGGGGTCCATCGCCCGCTTAAGGACTGAGCGAACCTCCTTGGCGGTCGAAGACAGGCGCAGCGTCTGGAGCGCGTACTCCGACAGGTGCGCGTGCCACCTATACAGACAGGCGACGACGCCGTGTGCGTCGATGAGAACGTCGCGCGCGTCCTTGATTGGATTGAGTGCGGCGGCGTAGGCCCCGAAGAGGCCCTGCACACCGCCGACAGCGGGTTGTAGGTGAAGCTCGAAGTTTGCAGGCGACTTGATGAGTCGCCGGGCGTGGTCTTCGGTAAAGGTAACAAGATAGGTCTTGCGCTCGAAAAGGGCGATGTTCCGTCGCTCAAACAAGATGAGCGCAAAGATGAGCAGCAACGCGGGTCCTTGCCGAATGCCATACGGCGGCTGACCAAGAAAGGCCAGCATCTTCTCGAAAGAAACGCTGCCTTCCACGGCCAAGTAATCGTGAAGCCCCCGCCATGCAGGACCCCACCGATAGGCATCTTTTCCTTGCGGGGGATGAAAGCCGATGACACCTTTGTCTTTGCTGTGCAGCCCGGTTTCCTGAAATAAGGAGAGATAGATTGTCCGCTCGGGAGGCATCCCGCTCAATCCCAACCCTGGCTCATCCGCCTTCGTCAGCATCGCCCCAATCAGCCTCTGTCTCGCGAGAGACATCGCCGAAGAGAGCTTGTGACGATTGATGAGCTCGTTCTGAATGATCGGAGACGCGTCATATACTTCCTCGCAGATCGAGGAGAGTCGCTGGCTGAGTTCCCGCCGGGTTTCGACCTTTACAGCCTTGCCTAGGTAGAGCCAAGCGGTGTCATCCGGATCAGGATGCGACCTTCGCGAGCCGCTCCTCCAACTGCCGGAGTACGCGATCGAGGTTCTGGTCTACCTCCCGGCGCGCAAAATCATCCACCCTCAATTCGACGCAGCTCTGCCTAATGCGCTCGTAAATCCTGATCTCCGTCGCGATCTTAAGGTCCGCCTGCTCGATCTTGCGCAGCACGATGAGCCGCGCAGGATTTGCTGCCAGCGCGTGCCCTCCAAATTTGGCGGCTGCATTGGCGATGGTGTCGTCGGGTTCCAGCAGAACAACCAGGACTTCGCCATCGTATTCGTCGATGGGTTCGTCGATTGTTGCTACAGACAGCTGGGCCATCGATACGTAGCGGACACGGAAAGCGCGCAATGTTCCGGTCCGTTGGTAGTGACGGTGCGCAATGAGCGACCGCCCTGTTCCCATCGTGCCCAAGAGGTCATCGAGGTTGGAGACTGCCCGTGTTGATCGCGCAGCGTCTTCGTAGATTGCCTGCAAATCTACACTGCTATGACTCCAGAGGCAGTAATCTTCCTGGGCACGTCGGTAGAAGAGAACGCCCTTTTCGATTAGCGCTCCAAGGGCTTCGCGAACCTCCTTGCTGTCATCCACATCGATCAAAGCACGCGACAACGACCTCACATCCGTCCCGAGATACGGAACGGGGTCAAAGACATTCAGCAGCCCGACGACTTTGAGTAGATCACTTTCGAGCGACTCCAGTCGCGGCCCGTGCATCAATGTCTCCCTCAAGAGATCCCATTTGCGGGCCCGATCACCCTGACGGAATGTCACACCGTCTAGTGATGCGAGGTAATCATAGAGCATGGACAACCGATACCAATGATCGGCGTGCAAATCGGTTGAGCGCACGAAACGCTGGAGCCCATGGGCCTCGGCGGCGAGCAGAAAGCTGAAGAGCGAACGCTGACTTTGCCCGAACCGCTTTACTGCAGTAGCCAGCACAAGGAACGTTGCGGGATGGATCGGATACAGGTTGGGCGAGCTCTCCACGAGCGCACTTGATCGCCCGGACTGCTTTTCGGCAGGCACTACTCGGGAATAAAGTTCACGGGAACGTAACTCGATGCCCGAAGCCCTGAGAATGTCGCCCTTGTACTGCATGGCCCTGCCAAGCAAGAAGCCGTATTGCTCGAGCGACTCATCAAAAGGAATGTCCTCGAAGCGCTGAGCCACCTTGGACCATTCTTCCTGCGCGCGCTCTCCGTACCCTGCAGCGTAATCGGCAAAGTTCTGGTGCAGAAACCCGACCATGGCAAGCGGAAGCTTTGAGCCCCCGGCAGCCATCTCCGCGATACGCTGGAACACGTGCGCGTCGGCCTGTTCCGGCCGAAGTGCCGCATGCTCTAGAAACTTTCCCATCTCGTCGATTAGAAGCAGCACGCCCTGGGATTCTCCCTGAGTCGCCGATACCGCGTAATCGACGAATCGGGCCAACGCATCGCTGACCTGTTCATCGTTGAGTTGCGCGGAAAGCGCACGGCTCTCCAGACGCTTCAGGTCGTCCAATAACTTTGGCGGGCGTCTGGTGCTGATCGCCTCCACCGCCCGCCGCAGACGAACCACAAGGGCATGCCCGAATGGAATACGGCTGCCCGTGATGGCAATCGGGAGATAACGTGGGACGGATTGCCACGCCGTGTGCACTTCGGGCGCCTCCTCCTTGAGTTGGGCGAGGAGCTTCTTCCCTGGTGCGGTTCGAGCGGTGACATGCGATAGAAAGAGCCCAAAGGCTGATTTCCCGGCGCCGTAGGGGCCGGTTATGCGCCAAGCGCGCTGCGTTGAATCTTTGCGAAGTCCGCTGGACAGCGTCTGCGCGGCGAAAAGTACGGCGGGCGTGAGGATGTAGCCATCGGTGGCGGCCGGGTCCGTGAAATCACGCTCAATCTCGAAGGATCTAACATACCGCGGCGCGATTTCCAGGTACCTGGAAATCGGCAACGCAATCGCGCTCTTCTTCGTCGATTTCATAGCAAGGCGCATTTAGCTCGTATTTCGTCGATCTTTGTGTTCCGCGACAATTGCAGCCCCCGGATCAGTGCGCCCTCCTGGAATTGCATCAGTCCGCGGGTTAGTTCTTTGAATTCGCTCAAATAGACTACGACCGACCCTTCATCAAGGCGAAAGATTACGCCTGGACTCATTTTTCCAAATGTGATTTCCTGCAATGACATGAAAGCGGACGTAGGCTGATTGCGGTCCCAGTGATCAATTACCGCGTTCAGGAACACGTGGGCGGGCAGAGTGGGTTTGCTGCCAGTATGTACTTCTATGACTTCATCGCTGGAATCAAGCTGTACCCGCGCCAGGAGACCCAGTTCCTGCAACGGAGAGCCTAGGGACTCTTCCAGCGCCCTCACATCGTTGGCTCGGGCGGTTGTATACGTATTTACAAGGATGTCAAGATGCTGCTTGATGGTCGACGAAGCCAAGGTTCCCCTGGCACGACGGCCGCGGCGTTCTAGCATTTCAATCAACCGCGCACGGGGCACGCGCCACTCCTGAAGATCCTGGAACACAAGATTCCATGCGGCGAGGTTCGAATCGCTTGTCGCGAGCTTCCAGTGAAGTAGCCAGAGGCTTCCCAGGTCCTCAAGATAGGGATCCTTGCCATGCTTAGGGTCTAGAAGCGTTTTGCCAAATTTTGTCGGCGCGTAACCCCCTTTGTGGCTATCAATAATGCCGAAGGCTCGGCTCCAGAACACAAGCGACTTCACCATGTTGCTGCCGATGCCGAGTTGCACAACAGCTTCTGCCTCGTTGGAGAATAGCTTTGGCGACGTCGTCACGCCGTCGTAAGCCTTGCGCAGCCAACCATAGCGGCAGACGAATGACTCGTGTCCGGAGAATTTTTCCTCGCTTCGCATTGTAGGGGTCATCGCGATGGCACCTTTGTCGTTGGCTTGGCCGCCGGCTTAGTAACCGCTTCGGCCTTCACGAGGACGGCGGCTTTGGAGTCGGGGTCAAAGAAAACCGCGAGTTGATCGCCCTCGACGATATTCATGTTTTCCGCCAAGTGTGGCGGGATGGCCACGCGACGAAGCTTCTGCACAGAAACTGTGCCGAAACTTACTCTTTTATGTATTGACTTAGTATCTGCCAAGACGCTTCTGAGTCTATAATAAGGGTTATTTGCGTATCTTATTACACTTTCAGTATAGCACTTTTATTTCATGCCGCAGTACTCGGTTCCGAGCGACCGGCTCGGCCTGCGCGCCATCCGCCAGCGCCAGCGTGAGGATGTTGTTGCACACCACCCGGACCTGCGTGTTCTCGACGATGAGGCTGCGGCCGGACACGTGCGAATTCGCAATCAGCAGGCAGGGCTCGATCACGTCGCCGTCGATGGCGATCGCCTCCACGCGCAACCGCCAGCGCTCAGATTTGATCAACTGATTTCTTGACGCCCCACCCCGATGCGCAGTTGCCGCGCGCTACGCCTCGCCTGCTCTACCGCAAGCATTCCCCATATATACCCGACCACCGGCCCCGCCGTAGCACCGGGCTTCTTGAACATCGGATTGAGAACGACCCTGACGGGTCGTGTCAATCCTTACGGATTAGGCATCTTGCAACAAAGAGAGCTGGCTGCTCTCTTCCTCCTGCTCGACGTGGCAACCGCGAAGTACCAACCACAGCGGGGATTCGTCCGACAGGTCAATTCGGTCCCACGCGAACGAAACGGGCTCATTCGATTCGCCGAAGTGCGCAAGTAATAGCATTTGAAGGGTGAGCAAAACGATCCGAGTAGCGTGCGTCACCATGCCCGCGTGCTCACTGTCAGGTCGGTTCTCCTCATCGGGCATAGGAAACGCCAGGCTGCCGTGCGCGAAAGAGTTACGAAGCTTGTAGACGGCGTACAAACCTATCCCAGGAGTGCCGATGTCGGTAACGTCACGAAATTGTGCTTCGACCCCTTCGTATCCAAAGCAAGCTTGGGCAGCTGAGCGAAAGTTGGATACTTCCTCAAACAGGTGCAGTACAGAGGAGCGTGACTCGAATTTCCCCTTTAAGTAGTGGCAGGCGTTCCGTATCTTGCCACCCTTCGATTTGTCCGCGTGCTTTGGGGGTTTGATGACTTCTAGAGCGGCTTCAAGTGCGCCCCAAGCGAAAGTGAAGATAGAGATGTTGGTGACGAACCTCTGCAACAAATCCTCGCGTGACATCTGAAACTCATCAGCCGACGAGCAGTACCCGAAATCCCAGTCGTGCTGAATGGTGTCAAGGTCAACCGACTTTACCGAGGCGGCTACGAGAAGCCAGTCTGCGACGTTTTCC
>Ga0307375_10006519_pt1 | contig 10772 bp, 7 predicted proteins | sample TR1MG_FD_202531 | JGI IMG/M metagenome (GOLD analysis project Ga0307375, IMG submission 202531) | Soil microbial communities from Risofladan, Vaasa, Finland - TR-1 | ecosystem: Environmental > Terrestrial > Soil > Coastal area > Acid sulfate soil | place: Finland: Risofladan, Vaasa | collected...
TCGCGATCCTCCTCTTCCTCGCGCTGGCGTCGTACTCTGCCCTGGATCCCTCGCTGAATACGGCCTCGACGCCGCCCGCCGGACATCCGGCGCGCAACCTGATCGGCGTGTTTGGCGCGTACTCGAGTGACATTCTGCTACAGACGCTGGGCATCGCGGCTTTCCTGATACCAATCTTCGGTGCAATGCTTGCGCTGCGCTGGTTCCGCTCAAGAAAAGTGGACGGGTGGGGCGTGAAGATGGCCGGCGCAATGTCGCTGATCATCTTCTTCGCGGCGTTCCTCTCGCTGCTGCCATGGCAGTGGAAGTGGCTGCACATGATTCCGGTGCAGGGGCTGGTGGGTAGCCTAGTGGGCGACGTGATGGTTCACTACTTGAACGTGGCCGGCGCATACATCGTGGCGCTGGCGGCCATCGCGGTGGCGCTGTTCCTCTCGACGACATTTACCTTCGGCGCCATGAAGATGTGGTTCCTGACGCGCTTCAGCTTCTTCTTCGCGCTGCGCGATCGTTACCAGGATTGGCGCGAACGGAGGGCAAAGGCGCATCAGCAGAAACTGCTGGAGAAGAAGCGCGTTGCGCAGGCGAAGGCGGACGAGGCTCGCAAGAAGGCGGCGGAAAAAGCCGCGGCATTCGCAGCAAAAGCCAGGCCCGTGGTGACAAACGTCCCCGGTGTGCAGACGGTGGCGGCAAGGATCGTGGAGCCACTGGGAGCGCGTCCCGAGACAGTGACGACGTTGCGGGAGACTTCGCAGGAGAAGACCGGAATTGAACGCGCGCTGGAGTTGGAAGAAACGGGAGGGCGAGCGGCACCCGCGGTTCCAACGCAGGTTGCAACAACGCGCAGCGCGGTGGACGTGGCGGAGCCGGCGGTGACGTCGCGCCTGGACGCGCAGCCGAAGACGAAGACGACGCTGCCGAAAGTGCAGGGCGGATGGAAGTTGCCGTCGAGTTCGCTGCTGCATCGTCCCGACGCGCGACATGAGTATGACGAGAACGAACTGAAGGACCTAGCGCAGACGTTAACGGAAAAATGCGCGGAGTTCGATGTGCTGGGACAGGTGGTGCAGATCAATCCCGGCCCGGTGGTGACGACCTACGAGTTCAAGCCGGAAGCGGGCATCAAGCTGAGCCGCATTACAAGCTTGTCGGAAGACCTCTGCCTGGCAATGCGCGCGGAGAGCATCCTGATCGAGCGCATGTCCGGCAAGTCGACGGTGGGCATACAGGTTCCGAACGAGCAGCGGGAGACGATCTGGCTGCGCGAAGTGGTGGAGAGCCATGAGTTCGCAACGGACAAATCGAAGCTGACATTCGCGATGGGCAAGGACATCAACGGGCGCATCGTGGTCTCAGAGCTGAACACGATGCCACACCTGCTGATCGCGGGCTCGACGGGCTCGGGCAAGTCGGTGGCAATCAACGCGTTCATCATGTCGATCCTGTACAAGGCATCGCCGGACCAGGTGAGGCTGATCCTTGTCGATCCGAAGCGCGTGGAACTGGGCAACTACGATGGCGTACCGCACCTCTACACGCCGATCATCAGCGAGCCGAAACTGGCGTCGAACGCGCTGCGCAACGCGGTGCGCGAGATGGAACGGCGGCTGAAGCTGCTGGCCAAGCGCGGCGTGCGCAACATCGACCAGTACAACCGCCTGTTCGAAGAAGGCACGACGCCGAGTTTGTTCGAGGAAGGCGAAGAGGAAGAAAAACCGCTGCCGTATATTGTCATCATCGTGGACGAGTTGGCCGACCTTATGATGGTGGACGGGGCGAACGTGGAAGAGTCGATCACGCGGCTGGCACAGATGGCGCGCGCAATTGGCATCCACCTGGTTCTGGCGACACAGCGGCCGTCGGTGGACGTGATCACGGGATTGATCAAGGCAAACTTCCCGGCGCGCATGTCGTTCCGCGTGGCAACGAAGGTGGACTCGCGCACGATTCTGGATGCGAACGGCGCGGAACAACTGCTGGGCAAGGGCGACATGCTCTACCTGCCATCGGGCTCGGCGCGAGTACATCGCGTACACGCTCCGTTCGTGACGGAAAAGGAAATCGCGGCGGTGGTGGAGTTCTGGAAAGCGCAATCGACGGCGGAGTACGACCAGAGCTTCCTGGCGGCGCCGAAGGAAGAGGGCAACAGCGTCCGCGGCGAAACCAACGAGAATGGCGAGAACGAGGACGACGAACTCTACCAGGACGCAGTGAAGCTGGTGCTGGAGTTCGGCAAGGCTTCGACATCGCTGATCCAGCGGCGGTTGCGCGTGGGCTATGGACGCGCGGCACACCTGATCGACATGATGGAGCAGGACGGGATCGTGGGCGCGGCGGATGGTCCAAAACCGCGCGAGGTGTTGAAGCGTCCCGACTGGTTGGCCGAGGTGGAGGATACGCTGAGATAGAACGGGTTTTCACCACAGAGAAGCAGAGGCGCAGAGAGAATGAATGCTCTGTGCCTTTTTTCTTTGCGCGAAAGACACTGTTGACGCAGGCGGAAATGAACGCCAGAATGTCGGAGCCTATGCAGAAGCGCGATGACTCTGGTTATTCGTGGGGATGGCGCGTCGACAAGATTCCAGTTGGCGGCGGCGTGGGGCTGGTGTTTGCTGTGGGTGTGTGCGCAATACTGCTCGTCGGTGTGCCAGTAACACGTTGGTTCTTTGCGGGCGCAGTGGCGCTGGGTCTGGTGTGCGCCGTCGTGCTGCACTTCACCGATCGCACGCGATAGAAGCAAGTTCCAAAAGCAAAGGCGCGGATGGCTCCGCGCCTTTCGTGCGTCTAAAGGTACTCTTCCCTACTGCGGTATGGCCGAGACGTCTTCATCCTTTTTCGGCGGAGGCGTTTTGGCGGGCGCCTGCTGGCCGGGCTCCACGGTCGGAACGGGATCACCCTCGTCAGGCGGTTTTTCCTTGCTCCACTCAAGAGAGTGCAACACCTCCTCGTATGCCTTGAACTCGGCTGGAGTGAAGGGCGCGTTGTTTTTCGTGAGGTAGCAGGCGACGACGAAGGGCGAGTCGGCACCGGAGTTGAGGTAAGCCACGTCTTCGTAGAACTTATTGGGCACGACGACGGACTTGGCCATGGTGGTCCAGACGGGGTGCGTTATCTGGACGTCGCCAAATTGCGCGTCGGGATATTCCTTGAGATAGTTCGCCTTGTCGATCTGCCACTGCTGGTTCAGGTCTTCGGATTTCTTGTAAATGACACGCACACGAACCGTAGTTCCGTTGAGCAGGGAGTCCTTGTCTTCAGGAATGAAGACGATGTGGACCTGGTATTTTATGGCTTCCTTCTCGGTGTCACCACGCCAGCCGAGCGGCTCAAGGGTGCGGAAAACGAAGACCTTTCCGTGAACCATTCCCCAGACGAGAAGCGAAAGCGGGCCCTTGGGCTGCACAACGTATGTGGTTGTGCCGGGCGCCTGCTGAGTAGCGGCGGCCTTCTCCTGCTTGTCTTCCTTCTTTTTCTTTTTCCGTGGAAATGCGAATAGTGAGCCGCCTAATAAAAGGACGGCCACTATAGTGGCGGCGATCATTTTTTTCTGCATGAGGGTCTTCATCCCCTTTGAAGATGGTTGCGATATTGTAGGACGCAAAGCTGGCGCAGCAAAGAAGATTTCGGCCAAAAAGAATTCCCTGTTATCGATGTTGCTGGTTGATGAGTCCGAGCCAGTTCTTCTGGTAGGCGAACGAGATGGCGAGCAGGATGACACCGAGAAGAATGAAGCTGGCGATGCGGTAGACGCGGTCGAGCGCGGAAACGTCGTAGATGAAAACCTTGAGGATGGTGGCGGCGATGAGCACGATGGCCTGCCAGCGCAGAAAAGCGGTGCGCCGCCAGAAGCCGATACATATCAGTCCGACGCCGTAAGCCATGGCGATGGCCGAGTAGGCAAAGTCGCGCTCAATGTGGAGCGCACGAAGGTTATGCCAGTATTCGGGGGTGACGACGGCGCCGTAAGCCTGTCGCAACAGGATGGATTGCTGGGCGTAGTAGTCGGCAACCTCAAGGCCAAGCGCGAGCAGGGCAAGCACGTTGAGCAGCACGACACCAACGCCGAGGACGGTGCCGAAGCGCCCGGCGTCCGGCTGGCGACGCTGCCGCCAGATCATGTAACCAAGGACGGCAATTGCGGCAAGGTAGAGTCCGAAACGTTCGTTGAAGAAAAGTGTCTCGGCCCGGTTGGTCGAAATGAAAAGAACGAGGTGCGCAACTGCCGCGAGGAAAACAGCGCAGGCAGCGGCCTTGACCTTGGGCATCACGACTCGCGCGCCGGCCCAGAAGAGCGCGGCGGATTCGGCAAGCCAGCCGAGCGTGATCCAGCGGCCGTCAAGCTTCAGCGGAATGGCCAGCGTGATAAATCCAATGGCAGCGGCATAGTGGATAAGCGGAACGATGGGCTCGCCACGGCTGCCCTCGCACTCGCGGCGACTGGCGGCAACTCCCAGGGCATAGAAGAAGATGGCAAGGCCGAGCGCATAGGCCGCAGCGCGCTGGTTGGCGTCGAGCCCGGTCATCACGGAACGCACTTCAAAGAAAAACACGGCGCCATTGAGCAGCGGGAGAAAAATCACCACCTGCCCTTCCATGCGCGAACGGCGGACGGGACTGGTGGCAACGATGGGGCCGAGAGCGAAGGTGACGAAAAATAGGCCGACGAAGAAAATGGTGACGCCGTATTGCGAGTCCGAATAGTAGGTGTTGAACCACGCGATGTAGAGCGCAAGCGTGCCGAGGAATGCTCCGAAGAGGATGCGCGGCCAGGGACGGAAGCGCTGCACGGCAAGCGCGCCGAGATTGAGCAACGCGACGTAGGAGAAGAGGACGACCTCGCGGTTCTGTCCGGTGGAAAGCAGCACGGGGGTTAGGAATCCACCGACGAGCGCCATGGCGGCGATGACTTCGGCGTTCTGCGAGAGAGCCATCCATGCGGTTGCGGCCGTCACCAGGACCATGGCGGCAAAAGCCGCGCTGGCGGAGACGAGCTGATACTGCTGGCACGATGCCCAGAGCGAGAGATAAAGCACGCCGATGCCAACGGCCTTCAGCGACCATGAAAAGAGCGGGTAGTTGCGGCGACGAAAACGCTCGCTCCAGAGGATGACGGCGATACCGGCGACCAGGCCGATGAGGACGCGGAAGCCCGGACCGATCCACTCATTGTCGAAAGCAAACTTTAGAAAATAAGAAACACCGACGAGTACGGCAATGATTCCGGCGCGATTTAACCACTGCGAGCCAATTCGGTCTTCGAGCGAAGCAGCCGGGCGGGCGGCGGCAGGCGATGGAATTTGCGGAAGCGCCGGTGCAACGGCGGGAAGAGGAGGTGTAACTGGCTCGCTCCGGGCCTCCAAGAGGCGCTCAAGATGGCTCACCCGCTGGGAGAGGCGCTCGACAGTGGCGCGCAACTGGCGAAGTTCTTCTTCGTCGCCCATGGCACTGGAAGACTAAACGCTTCCTGGGATGCACGCAACCGGATACGTAACGCCACTTGCGTGTTACCGTATTGGTGCGAGGATCCGTGCATGAAATTCCATACCGAATATCTTCATTTCTATACCGACACGCATCGCGCCTACGTACACATCACGCCGCAGGTGGAAGCGGCGGTGGTCAAGAGCGGCATCAAGGAAGGCATGGTGCTGGTTTCCGCCATGCATATCACGTCGGGCGTCTACGTCAACGACAATGAAGACGGATTGATTCACGATATCGACGAGTGGCTGGAAAAGATGGCGCCATTTCGCAAAGAATACAAGCATCACGAAACGGGCGAGGACAACGGCGACTCGCACCTGAAAGCGCTGCTGATCCATCACGAAGTGATTCTGCCGGTGACGAATGGCAAGCTCGACCTGGGAACGTGGCAACGGGTTTTCTACGCCGAGTTCGACGGACAACGAAACAAGCGCGTGATCGTCAAGGTCATGGGCGAATAACTTTCGGCATCACACTGGCCGGTACATGTCCTTCCGGCCAGTGTCCATTTCTCCAAATTTCCGCAATTCCCTGCGCGACATTACCCCGGTTGCACGATTTCTCATGTCCCTTTGTACATTAACTACTTAGGTATCAGTCCACTGCCATCCGTAATCGTTCGCGGAAGGTAACTGTACTGATTCGCATTTGAAAACCTGCATGGATACTGGTATTCCTACGACATGCAATGTGGGCACATGTGGGGTGTATTACTAAATTGTTAACTTTCCGTGTGTAGATTTTTCCAATTGATTCCTTAATTACCGGGTAAAAATCTCCACTTTTGCACAGGCCGAAAAATGGCACGCGCAAGCGGTTGGGAACAGAGGAGTTGGGAGTATGGCTCACTTCGATATTTCGGCAGGCCAGTTGCGAGTATCACCGGCGGAGGCGGCTTCCTCCCGCTCACGTGAGAGCGATGGTCGCCTCACGATGACAGCCGGAGTAGCGGACATGAATACGCCACAGGAATTTACGTTCGGACAGATGCCCGCGACGCAAACGCGCTGGCAGTCGTTTGCGACAAGCTATTTTCTGCAGATAGCGATGATCGCCGCGGTTGTGGCGGTGACGCTGAGCACGCCAACGATCGTGCTGAGACAACCGAACTTCCAGAACGTCGAGCTGATTGCGCCGGTGGAGACGCCTCGGGTGGAAGCGAAGGTGAGGCCGAGAGCGATCACGGCTCCGCCAAAGGCACGGCTGAGAGAGATTGCTCCGGAGCAGGCAAGAGTGATGCCGGCACCCATGCTGCCAAAACGCACGGAAGTGGCAAAAGTGACGCCGCCAGTGGTGAGGCCGCAGCACGTACCGGTGCCGAAGTTCGATTCGCTGGCGACGAATGAACCGGCGATGCCGAAGCTGGCGCGCCAGGTGAAGACGAACGTGTTTGCCGGAAGTTCGGCAAAGCCAACGCTGACGCACAACACGGTGACCGAAGTACAAACGGGCGGATTTGGCGATCCGAACGGAGTGCCGGTGAACAAGCACGGCAGCAATCATCCGACAATCGCGGCGGTGGGATCGTTTGACCTTCCGCAGGGCGGAGGATATGGCAACGGCAGCGGCGGAACGCACGGCGCTCGCGGTGTGATTGCCAGCGCGGGATTCGGCAACGGAGTGGCTTCGGAAACAGGCGGACGAGGCAACGGCCGCCAGGGACGCGTGCAGTTGGCATCGTTCGGCAATGGCGGAGAAGCAGCCGGAGGGTCGCGGTCGCACGCGAGCTTCGCGCAGCCTTCGACGAAGCCGGTGATGATCCAGAGTAAGCCTACGCCGACGTACACGGCTGAGGCGCGGGCCCGGAGGATCGAGGGAGAAGTTCTGGTGAAGGTGACATTTGAGGCTGACGGCCGGGTCCTGGTGGATCGCGTGATTCGAGGTCTCGGCTATGGATTGGACCAGGCGGCGATTCAGGCAGCTGAAGGTATCCGGTTTACACCCGCTCAACGTGACGGTCACGCGGTGGATTCAATTGCCACGCTGCATATCGTTTTCCAGTTGTCGTAACGCCGGCAAGATTCGGCAAGGAGTGTGCACGATGAAACGTAAAGTCCTCACAATATGCGTGACAATGCTGGCGCTTGCGGCCATGGCGGTTGCCGCCGATCAGCCGCAGCAAAGCGGCGCTTTCAATAACGTAGTGGACCAGATGATTGCGCAGGAGTCCCAGAACATGAAGGCCCTGCGGCAGTACTCGCCAATCGTGGAAACCTACATCCAGGACATGCGCCCGGACAAGGAAATGGGCAGCGTTCCGGACGGCGACGACTACTTCCTCGGCCGAGTGTCATTTGCGGCGGGCCTGAAGGACCGTTCGTTCCTGACGAAAAAGTCCAGATGGCGTTTCGACCCGTTCCACCCCGTCGTGCGGCTGGTCCGGGGAGAGTACTCCTCGCGGGGCTTCGCGCAGATGGCCGTGATAGATAACGACGGGCTGAGCCGGCAGAAGTATGACTTCCATTACGTTGGGCGCGACTTCCTCGGCGAATTGCGCTGCATCGTGATCGACATCTCGCCGAAGAAGCACGCCGGCAAGGGACTCTTCAAGGGCAGGGTCTGGGTGGAAGACCAGGGCTACAACATCGTCCGGTTCAATGGCACGTACTCGCCGCAGCCGATGATGGGACGGTATCTGCACTTCGATACCTGGCGCTTGAACACGGCGCCCGGCGTCTGGCTGCCCGCGTACATCTACAGCGAAGAGTCGGACGTTCATCTTGGCTTGGTGCACAAGGTGACGTACAAGGCGGAGACGCGACTGTGGGCTTACGACGTGGGAGTGGCAACAAACAATAGTCAGTTTACCGCCGTGGAAGTGGACACGAACGACCAGGTGAAGGACGAAAGCGAGAATCCGCAGGACCTTTCACCCATCGAGAGCCAGCGCGCGTGGGAGCGGCAGTCGGAAGATAACGCACTGCAACGGTTGCAGACGGCGGGCCTGCTGGCGCAGCCCGGCGACGTCGACAAGGTGCTCGAGACGGTCATCAACAACCTGGAGATCACGAACAACCTCAACATCGATCCACCGGTGCGGGCGCGAGTGCTGCTGACGTCGCCCATCGAGAGCTTTACCGTTGGACACACGATCGTGGTCAGCCGAGGTTTGCTGGACGTGCTGCCGGACGAAGCGAGCCTGGCGGCAATCCTGGCGCGCGAGCTGGCGCACATCGTTCTGGCGCATGACACAAAAACCCAGTTTGCATTTGCCGACCGGCTGGCCTTCCCCGACAACGAAACACTACAGAAGCTGAACTTTACCGAATCGCCGGCGGAGGCCGCGGCGGCCGACAAGAAGGCAGTGGAGTTCCTGAAGAATTCGCCCTACAAGGACAAGCTGGCCGACGTGGGACTCTTCATGCGGCAACTACAGTCTCGGCAGAAGGAGCTGCCGAACCTGATTCGCGCACGCCTGGGGAACGCGCTCACGCTGCGCGATGGACAGGTTCACCTGGCGGCGCTGGAATCGCAGGCTCCGGCGTTGCAACCGGCGAATCTGAAGCAGATTGCCGCACTTCCTCTGGGCGGCCGCATCAAGGTTGACCCGTGGTCGGACAGCATTGACATGACGAAGAACAAGGCAGTGGCGCTGAACTCTCCCGACGAGAAGATGCCGTTTGAAGTCACGCCGCTCTTTCCGTACCTGACACGATACAACCAGTCGCCGCAGGAAAACGCAGCTGGACAAGCCGGGCAAACGCCCACGAAGGTGAAGAACGTGAACATGAAGACGACGCCCGGCGGAGGAACTAACGTTCCGGTGGACACCGCAAGCCGGAACCGGTAATCGAAGGCACGTGTCCTCGCGGCCTGCTTCGGCGGGCCGCTTTTTTGTGCCTGCACACCGCCGGTAGAGCGCGCGGTGTGCATATGTCACAGACAGGATGTAACGCTTTGCCCGAGAATTGCATTTCTTCCATGCAGGCGGAGGCCCCGCCCAAAGGAGCAGGCAATGATCCAAGGCAACGTTACACTTACCCAGCCCCTCTCCAGCAGCCGTCAGTTCGTGGCCGTGAGCGGTACGGGACACGCCATCGTGCTCGACGACGGCAACGGCGATACAGGCGCAAAGCCGATCGAACTGTTGGCGCTGGGAATGGCCGGCTGTACGGCATTTGACGTCATCAATATTCTGCGCAAGAAGCGGCAGCAGGTTACGGGCTACTCGGTGAAGATCGAGGCCGACCAGGCGGTAGATCCGCCGCAGGTGTTCACGAAGGTGCGCATTCATCACATCATCACGGGAATCGACGTACAGGCCCAGGCGGTGGAAGACGCAATCAAATTGTCGGAAGAGAAATATTGCTCGGTGGGAGTGATGGTGCAGCGCAGCGGCGCGGAAGTGCACGCGACTTACGAGATCGTGCAGGCACCAGTGCCGGTAACGGCGTAAAGTAATCTCAACAAGATACAGCAAAGCCCGGCGCGAGCCGGGCTTTGCTGTATCACCTCTGATCCAACTAGATGGAACTCATGTTGGAGAGGAAGTCGGCGTTGGCTCTGGTTTTGCCCAGTTTGTCGATGAGCAATTCCATGGCTTCCACCGGCGAGAGCGGGTTGAGTACCTTGCGCAAGACCCAGATGCGCGCCAGGTCTTCCTTGGGAATGAGCAGCTCTTCCTTACGCGTGCCGGAGCGCTGGATATCGATGGCCGGAAAGACTCGCTTGTCGACGAGCTTGCGGTCAAGGATGATTTCCATGTTGCCCGTGCCCTTGAATTCTTCAAAGATCACGTCGTCCATGCGCGAACCGGTTTCGATGAGAGCGGTGGCGCAGATGGTCAGCGAGCCGCCTTCCTCGATGTTGCGGGCCGCGCCGAAGAAACGCTTCGGGCGCTGGAGCGCATTGGAGTCGACGCCGCCGGAGAGCACCTTGCCGGAGGGCGGAACGATGGTGTTATAGGCGCGCGCCAGGCGTGTGATGGAGTCGAGCAGGATGACGACGTCGCGCTTGTGCTCGACGAGGCGCTTGGCCTTCTCGATGACCATCTCGGCGACCTGTACGTGGCGTGCGGCCGGCTCGTCGAAGGTCGAACTGATGACCTCGCCCTTGACCGAGCGCTGCATGTCCGTGACTTCTTCCGGGCGCTCGTCGATGAGCAGCACGATGAGCACGACTTCCGGATGATTGGTCGTGATGGAGTTCGCCAGGTTCTGCAACAGCATGGTTTTGCCGGTACGCGGGGGAGCGACGATGAGGCCGCGCTGGCCCTTGCCGATCGGAGTCAGCAGGTCCATGACGCGCGCGCTGATGTTCTCGCGAACCGTTTCCAGCTTGATGCGTTC
>Ga0307375_10006522_pt1 | contig 10770 bp, 13 predicted proteins | sample TR1MG_FD_202531 | JGI IMG/M metagenome (GOLD analysis project Ga0307375, IMG submission 202531) | Soil microbial communities from Risofladan, Vaasa, Finland - TR-1 | ecosystem: Environmental > Terrestrial > Soil > Coastal area > Acid sulfate soil | place: Finland: Risofladan, Vaasa | collected...
TTGACGACCTACGTTACCGGTTCAACCTGGGCCGTGACGTATTACAGTCAGCTCCTAGCCGCGGACAACGAAGCAGCACCGGCCGATGTCAATCGCGCCGCACCCTATCAGCAGTATCGCAAGATCATGGAGCTGGAACTGAAAGTCCAGACGGCGCTCCAGCACACACAAAACGAACAGTCCAAAGAGTTCGAAGTCACCGGACAGGCCATCTGCTATGGCTTTTTGATCCCTACTCCAGGGGATTCGTTTATTGCTTTGGTGGATAATGGGCGCTACGCCATTTTCAATGTGTCCACATCGGAGAAGTCGACGTACTTGAAAGGTTCGAACTATCTGATCAATTACAAACTGGTCAATTACGTCGATCCAGTCCTGATCGCCGACCTCGACAACAAGAGCGTCCAGGTCTTCCAGTTCGTCAAGAGCCTCTTGGTGCAGGGACAGTACCCGCTGCTCTCGGTCGATCAGTATGCGCTCTTTGGAGGGCTCCAGCGGCTCTTCCTGGATCTGTCCTCGCTTTACTTCCGGGACTTTTTCTCGATCGAACGGCAAACCCTTCTGGTCCCCAATCAATCGATGGAGACCTACGACCATTTTCTCACCCGCGCGGTGGTCAGCTTGGTCTCCACCGACGATGTACTGGATCTGCCCAAGATTCGTATGCCCCAAGTCGATGGCGATCGGGCGATGATTAACGTCACCGTGTGGGATGCGCTCATTCGTACGAATCGCTCGCTTCTCTCCACCGGCATTCAGTCGATGGGGATTGTGCCTACGGTCATCTTTCGTAACTGGGTGAATCTGGGCGGCATTTACTATTCGGGCATCGATCGCATCGTGTATCCTCGCGATCCACGCACGGATGTGGATCTTCCGTACGACGGCGCACCAGCGCAAGATTATACGACGTATGATGGCACGGGCACGTTGCGATATATCTCGTTAGAGCGCGTCTTTCGTCATGACGAAGAGGACTTCTTCACGGCGCCTGCTCTCGCAGTCGGATCGGCGAATAATCCCGCAATCGTGTTGCCGGATATCGTGCCTGTTACAACTGACCTCTTTTACGTCTTTACGGAAGGCTTTTACGGGGTTCGGGGCACGTCCTTAGCATCGCGGTTGGAAGTGTTGACCCGCACCGCAATCGACCATGCCACTGTGGATCGTCAGGCGCTAACCGACCTGGCTGTCAAAGCCTTCAATTGGCCCAATCTGGAGCGGTTCTATTACATCCCCGCACTCTTGGCACTGATTCGGATTTCTCTACTGAGTAGTTAACTCATGGCCCACATGGTTTTACCTAACCGCGTGCAGGAAGTTCCTCCTGCACAACACACGGCGGCCTATCGTCTCTTTCATTATTACCGTCGCGTGCAGGTGCAGCAAATTTTCACTATGAATGCCAAAACCCTGGAGGAAGTCGGATCGCCGACGTCCGGTAATCTTAGCCAGGACAGTCATTTGCGAACCCAGTGGGTTATGGTGCATCTGACGGCGGTGGAAATGACCATGTATCGCGATAAAGGTGCAGCGTTGATGTTTGAGGATGTGAAAGTCCCCACTGTACTGTATCTGGACCTGGTCGAGCACTTGCGCAACTGGCTGGATGCGTTCCACAAGAACCCCAACTTGCGACGTGCGCCATTGGACGATTTAACCAAGTTCGATGAATTGGCCGCGGCTATCTTTCCTTACGCCAATCCCCGACTCATGCCGCATGAGGACGATGCTGGGTACGGCGCTTTTCTGGCCAAACATGCACGACGCCGTCGCGGTTTGGCCTCCGAGCTCATTGCGGCGAAGTCGGAGGAAGCCGCGGTGCGGCAATTCTATCGTCCCCTTTCTGATCAGATTGCCGAACGGCTGGCGCAACGCGTAGGACACTAACCCATGGCCTTGGACGATACCTCGTTGATGAACGAGATGAATACGATCTTGAAAAGCGGTGCACGTCCTGTGCATTACGTATGGACTGCCCAGATTACCACACCTAACGGTACTTTGGCGCCCTTCAAGGTACTCTCGATCGATATCATGCGGGATTATGTCAATAACATCTCCGATGAGTTATTTGTCGAACTGGCGATGGGATATGGCACGTATCATCATCAGGTTATTCCGTACGCGAATGCGTTAACTTGCGTGTTAACACGTACACCGGTGAATGAAGGCACCACGGTGCAGGATCTGTCCTCGGATATCGAGACGCAATCCTTACTGTGCACGCCAATCGTCATCGCCGCCGCGGCGGTGGAGAATAACAATACCTTTGATACTAATCAGACGGCGGGTGATCTGGTCACCATTCAGAAATTCACTTTTCAACTGCAAGACCAGGCATTGAAGCAAACCCGATTGCAATCCACCGGTACGGTCTTAAAACATCTGACAGCGGGCGATGCCATTCAGTACATGGTGACCAAAATCGCCAAGAACTTGACAGGACTGGATGTGTACCACCAGATCAAAGGGGTGGACATGATACCGGCGGATAACACCCAGGTGTATGCCAATATCGTACTTCCCCACGGCACACCGGGTACGGAGGTTCCTTTCTATATCGCCCACCATTACGGCATGCCGTATGCGGCGGGTTTTGGGGCCTACCTGCAAAAGAGTGTATGGTACCTTTACCCGCTTTACGATTTGACCCGTTACGATGCCGCTGCGCGGTCATTAACGGTGATCAACATTCCCAATAGCTGGTATCCTACACTGGATCGCACTTTTCGTCGCACTTACAATCAGTTGATTGTTTTGGCCACTAGTGGGGCAGATTTTAAGGATCCCTCTGACCATCGCCAACAGAATCAAGGTAACGGGACGCGGTTTGCCAGCGCCGATAAGGTGCTTAACAGTTTTGCGGATGTCAAGAACAACAAAGCCACTGCCCGTCGCGTCGTGAACGCTACCGAACTTTTAGGTCAGAAACGACCGGATGGACTCAACCACATCGTAACGGGATCCGCGGGTCAAACCGTGACAGCTAATCCGTTCAAAGAGATTTCCGCTGTGGCATCGCGCATGGGGTCGTATATTACAGTGGTTTGGGAGAACTCTGACCCTGGTGCGATCTTCCCCGGTATGCCGTGTCGGTTTCTGTACGAAGTATCCGGAAAAGTCTTTGAACTCAAGGGTCAGGTCATTCGCAGTCAGACACAGATCCAGCCCATGCAGCCGGGACTTTTTCCTTCCGCCCATCGTAACAATACGGCGCTCACGCTCTTCGTGGAGCACATTCTTGATTGGTCGTCGTCCGCGACGGTAACAGGATCTTAACTCATGACTCCCTATCCGCACCCGGCTGTCAATCTCACGATCTTTCGTACACGACTGGCCACAGACGTTGCCATTGACCCTTCGACGTTTTCGGTTGTCTGTGCGGCACCCGTACCGACGGATTCCGGTCTGTATCCTTCGGACCGCATCGCAGAAATTACCGCGTACAATTCCATGGTTGATATCGCAGCCACGGGTGCCTTGACCGGTGAAGTCGATCAGTACCTCTATGACCGTCTGGACTTGAGTCAATTGACCCTAAAGGCTCAGACCTTCATGCCGTACTTGAAAGGCACGGGGGTGACCATGGTCGATCTTTTACCCGAAATCAATCGCCGTAGTGGATTGAATCTTCAACCGGAGGATATCGTGGCGTATACCCTCCCGCCGGATGATCCCCTGTGCGATCTGTCGGCTGTTTCGTTGGAAGCGGCTTCCACCTCGCTGCTCTACATCGGTGCAATTCCATTGTATATCTACGCCTCACCCATGCCGTTGCCGACGGCCTTGACACAGCTGTTCGTCGCGGGGCCGACGTTACCCCTCCTGACGCCATAGGTCTCATAACCCCCTCCCAAGACCGGGAGGGGGTTATGCCATCATCGAAAGGATTTTGAAACCCTCACTACTCCCCAGATAAGGATTACCTGGCTTTCTCCGGAAAGTCTACCGGTGTTCTTGGATGATTTGTATTTCCATCGATTCTTGCCACTCAAGGAATTTAACCATGGCCATTGCCACTAAACGTCCAGGCTGCTTCATCGTGGTAGAAGGTGTGGATGGTGCGGGGAAAACCACGATCGTTCAACAGCTAGTTCTGCGCTTGAACCAAGATGCGGCGTTGTTGGATCACCTGGGATACGCCAGTGCGATTAACGTGCGGGAACCAGGCACGACACAATTTGGGCTGGGGCTGCGCTCATTGCTTCTGGAAAGCGAGAAACCCTTGGAACCGATGACGGAGGTTCTTGCCTTCCTGGCCGCGAAAGCCCAACTGATGGAAGAGGTGATCAAGCCGGCTATTTATAACGGCCATATCGTGGTGTGTGACCGCTATACCCGGTCGCTCCTCGCGTATCAGGGGGCTCTAAGGGGCATTCCTTCCCAAACCCTGGTGGATCTTTTGGGATTGAGCGGGTTGCTTATCTCGCCCAATCTGGAGCTCTTCCTGACCGTCTCCGAAGAAGTAGCGAACGCGCGTCGGAGTATCGACCTCAACCGCATGGACATCCTGGCACGTGAACGTGCGCAGGACCTACGGGAGGGATATCGGAACGCCAGTCAAGCGCTTCCGCCGTACCGTTCTATCGAGATCAACAGCGAAGGATCGGTCGAGGATGTCTTCGCCCACGTGTACACGGAAGTCACTCGGTATTTGAAGTTTCACCGCGCCGCAGGGCTGTCTTTGAGCCAGCCGCTACCATCGTACATATCCGAGCCGGCGCCGATCTTGATCGAACCGGTAAAACCATCCACTGTTCCACAGGAATCGACACATGAACCTGCCTTTGAACAGGGAGATATTGCTGCTTGAACAACATCTGATCGAAGAGTTCGTTCCGTGGAAACGGGACACAGTGACCGCACTCCTGGCCACCCTCGATCAGATAACCTTCTTGGCGAGTCGTCTGTTTTCACCGGAACGACTCCTCGGCATCGAAGGGGATCCTACACAGATCGTTCAAATAGCTGCCAAGATCAAAACCCGGTGGCAACACATCCAAATCGGGTTAAATCCTACAGAACACGAACTCCTTATGAAACTACTGACACTGCGAGAGGTGTCGGTCAGTGCCGATAGGCTTCTGACGCCACGGGGTCAGTTCGTGATTGAATGAAGGAGAAGGACTATGCCAAGTTCCAGCCTAAAACAGAAAATCTTCTTTAGAATTGCTGCCCATAGCCCAAAGTTTCGTAAACAGCATGGAATCAGTGAAGAATTGGCCAAGGAGTGGCATGCGGCGGATGTGGCGCAGGATGCACAACGCGCGAAAGACGAACGTGAGCGACGCGCCAAAACGAAGGAATAAGTGCCCATGAATGATATCGATAAAGTTCTTTGTCTATACCACCGTGATTGCATCGATGGCCTGGCAGCGGCCTGGGCATTGAATCACCATTTCTCGAAATCATACGTCAGAGGAAAGGTTCAATTCCTTGCTACTGACTACAAAGACCCTCCCCCGATGGAATCGATCGATGAACACACGCAGGTGTTTATCCTCGACTTTTCCTATCCAGTGGAAGATATTCAACGCATCATCCAAGCCGCACGTCGCGTCGTTGTCTTAGATCATCATCCGCGCAGTGAAGCCATTGCCGAAGAAATCAACCGATGGTTGATGGACGGGAAGGAAATCAATGGCCCGCACCGGGCCCATATGGCCTACTGCAACGATCGCTCGGGTGCACTGATGACATGGGAGTACTTTTTCCCCGGCATTGAGCCACCCGTCATTTTGTACCATGTCTCTGATAGGGATTTGTGGCGATTCAAGATGCCTCGTACGCGCGAGATGATCGATGCCTTGATGACCTATCCGTTGACACTGGAGACGTGGATACCGCTCTTCAACGCCCACCGTTGCGGCTACACGCTCACCGAGTTTCTTCAATCTCCCCAATGCCTGGATACCACTGCCGGCCGTATTCATGACATCGGTGTCGATTGGGCCATCGCAAACACCTTGCGATGCATTGACTTTGAAGGCTACACCGACATTCCGTTGATCAACTGCCCCCATAGCGTGACCTCGGATGCGTTACACGCCCTCTACAGTGACGTACCCTTTGCGATGGCTTACTACGACATGGGCTCAGGACGCAAGTTCTCCTTACGTTCGAACAAAGAAACTGGCATCAATGTTGATGAGCTAGCCCAGAAATATAACGGCGGTGGCCATGCCCATGCTGCCGGGTTTGTTGTGCCGCGCGACCATCCCCTCGCCAAAGTTTAACCACCACTCACTCCTTCCCGCAGGATAGCCTTCATGTCTCACCATTCCCACTTTCGGCCCAACGCAGACGCTTTGGTCGGCATATCGAAAGAACAGTTAACGACGCTACCCGCCACCCCTGATGCCGACTCGGCAGTGGCACGCCTGTACAGTGAGGGCCTATCTGCCAAGATCACTGCCGCCGGGAGAGACCGTCTTAAAGAGACTCTGGTGTTTTTTTCTTCGCCTAGCGGCAAGGACGATTCGTTCGTAGAATCGAGTTTCTTAAGCAATCCGGTAAAGGATGCTATTAGCCTGGACTATATGGATCCAGAACCGTCGTTACCCGACGTACCCATCGAACCCCTTCAAGATAACTTCGAAGAGCTGGCATTGGCGGACGATGAGGAGGCTGAAGAAATTCTTCCCCAATTGACGGCAGCTGAGAAAGATGAACTTTCTAGAGCCGCCATCGTGGATCGAGCCTTGGATGCGCTCGACCCCAACCCCGTGGGACAGTCCCCTCTCAATGAATTGATCTCCCCGTCTCGAATCGCTGATCCGGACTTGGACTATCTGACCAACCCCATGCCTTTCCTCGCCGAAGATGGTTCCACCATTCCCATGGGTGAGGAGTTGGTTCCCGGACACACTGTGGATCAGTCACCCGCTTCACCGGAAGATCAAGCGGCAGTCCTGGAATACATGCAGGGCACGCGCAAAGAGCTGTCGATGAAGCAGAAGAACATTCTGATCCAGCAATTGGTTCAGACCGGTGGGTTGGAAGAAGCCTTGCAAGGACGCTCATCCAGTCCTGCCCTCAATCAGCTGTTCGCCGATATACGGCGCATGCAGAAACGAACTCCCATGCTATTTGGTCGCCCCGTACGACTCAAGAAGCGCACCAGTAAGACCCGCAAGAAGAAGAAACATTAACTTCATCCCGAGGAGGTAACGATGTCCGTCAATGCGCGTCCACCCCAGTCTCTCCCGCCGCGTCCTTCGGTGGATTCGTTGTTCAATGATCAGCAAATCGGACCCTTCATCCTTTGTTTCACGATGGATGGCGAACCCATTAAGGCCAAACATGCAGATGGGTATCTCGCCTTGAAGCCTCGCGGTCAGGAGCGAGAAACACGGCACTTCATCGTGCAGCCGACAGATATGCGGGTGACCGGCGGTTCCTTGCCGAATGAGAGGGATGTCGTGCGCGCCATCGAGTCCTTCTACGGTCATTCGAGTAATTACAAGCTGGCACAGGTACATTACAGGCCATCGCGATAAAGCGGTGACATGCAGGCATCCGTCGTCTCCAGAGACGACGGATGCCTCTAGCTAGACGACCTCATTTTTTTCTTTGCAGCTCAAGGAATTCCAACCATGAAACCTTATCTAGACCTCTTGCGCGACATTCGCGACAACGGGCGTTGGTCACAAAACCGCACCGGCATTCGCACAAAGAAGGTCGTTGGTCGCACCATGTCTTTTGCGTTGATGCGCGGGATGACAAAGATTCTTCCCATGGTGACGACACGCAAGATCTACTTCAACCCGGGGATGAAAGAGCTTTTGTGGTTTCTGCGAGGCTCCACCAGCCAGATAGAACTCAAATTTGATGGTGTGGGTATCTGGGATGCCTGGGCGAACAATGGTGAATTGGGGCCGATCTATGGCCACCAGTGGCGGCGGTTTCCTGCCGGTGAGTATTTCAACAACTTGACCGACGATGAACTCATCGCCTATATCGACCATATGGCTGCCGATCAGACCCGAATGCTTCAAAGGGAAAATACACTTGATGGTCGTCGGAAGGAATTGACCGACATTGGCATTGACCAAATCAGTCAAGCACTCTTCCTTCTGAAGAACCGACCGAATAGTCGACGCATCATTATTACTGCCTGGAATCCACAAGTGGTTCCATCGGATGACATCTCGCCACAGAAGAACGTGGAGTTGGGACGAGCTGCTCTAGCAAGTTGTCACTGTCTAGCTCAATTTGTCACCGAGGAATTAAGTGAAGAAGAGCGGTTGGAACTCTGTCCACCCGTAGATTCCAGGAGTCAGGCGTACAAAGAGGGTGTCGTTCCAAGCACACTGCTGAATGAATTGAACATTCCGCGATTCAAATTGAATTGTGTCATGTATCAGCGTAAACAATACTGCGCCATAGCAGCGTGAGCTGCTATGTAAATCTCTCTAAAACGGGAAACTCTCATTCTGAGACAATCCGTTGCTAAATATCTAAGTAAAAGTTGAAAGGTAGTCCTAAGTATATGTCATGCATTTATTCTTAGGATTCCTTATGTCTACTACAGGCGCATATTCACTCATCGACATTCACACTGGACGATGTTACATCGGCAGTAGTGGGAACATTGAAAGGAGACTCGTAAGACATATTTACGAGTTGAAAGGATACACTCACCATAATGTCGATGTTCAAAACCTGTGGAAGGATGGCGCTCAGTTTCTAACTGAAACCTATCCGACCACCACTGTCGAAGAAGCTCGTTTCATTGAGAAGAATCTGATAGATTGGTTTAGTGAAAATCGTCCTGATCTATTGTTGAATATAGGTCTAGGCGTATGCGGTGGTGACAATTTGAGTAGAAATCCTCGTCGAGATGCCATTATAAGTCGAATGTCGACTGTCATGCAAAATCGAATGGATAACTTATCGCGGGAAGAACGTTTCGAGCAATCAAGACGTGTTAGCGGACGTAACAACCCCATGTTTGGTCGAACGCATACAGCTGAGGCGCGCGCGATAATGAGCGCTGCTAATAAAGGAAACACGTATGCGTTAGGACGAAAAATGTCCGATGACCAACGTCAAGCTCTTTCAATACGTGCCAGTCAGCGAACTGGTGAACGTAATCCTTTCTTCGGTAAGCAGCATTCTGACGAAACGCGAAGAATCCTATCTGAACGTGTGAAAGCACGTTACAGAAATGGAGCAGTCCCTGCTAATGTCAGACGCGTAACTGCGGAGGGCATAGAATTTCGTACTGCATACGACGCGGCGCGTCACCTGGGTGTCTCTCAGGCACTTGTACTTTATCGAATAAAAAACAGCAATAAAGATAAGTACTCGAGCTACCATTACTTAGATTAAAAGCCCATCGACTAGCGAAAGAGGGTGCCAGATGGCAATACCCTAACGAGTAGCGTAGGTTCCAAGCGGAATCGAAACGGGAGAGACCTCTAGGATGGAGGTCGTGATATAGTCAAAACTGCATGGCGACATGCAGCGGTTTCGAAGTGAATGATCGAAACGGGTGAGATTTAGCGAATCTCATTGAAGTCTGCGTGAGTGCAGATTGTTTTTTGGGTGTGGCGACAAACGTGTTCTCTTATAGCCTCCTCACGCACATGCTAGCACAGGTCACTAATATGGTACCCGGTGAGTTTACCTGGATGGGTGGTGACTGCCACCTTTACGAAAACACGCTGGAACAGGTAGACATTCAACTGGAGCGTGAGCCGTATCCGGCGCCTGAACTCAAGCTGAATTCCGAGGTAAAGGATCTGTTCGCCTTTACAGCTGGTGATATTACGTTGGTCGACTACCGCCACCACGATGTACTGAGTGCCATGGTGGCGGTATGAGTCGATTTCGTCACAGCGTTAGTAAGTACTATCGGCCATGGTATCGGTGCAGTGCTTGTGGCCACGTCAGCAGCGCAGTAAAGCACATCACGCCGTTTTGCATCAAATGCGGAACTCCTGGTTTGACGTACGAATCGTTTGGCGGACGAGAGGTATGTGTGAAGAAGCGCGTGTTCCCGGGAATTTGGGTGAAATCCCATACCGAGTATGTGACACTGAATGCAGAGCCAGTGGCTCCACTAGGCACCATTCAAAACGCTTATACGCACACCACCACATTCTTATCTACTCCGAAAGAGCGTAAGCTGCTTCGAACCATCGTCAGACGTTTCCTGCGTCAAGCCAGTGGCAACGATGAACGCATCCAGGAGCTCTTCCAGCTCATTTATCAGGAAGCAAGAAATACCTATCATGAAGACTCCGTCCCTGGCTTGAGGGCGTACTTGGATGAACAGTACGCCAAAGGTATGGACTTCCATCGTCCCACAATCGACTAAATGATCATCTCCCACCGAAGTGGAGCAACAACGCAGGGTATTATTGGCGGTAGCGGATGGATAGGCTTGGGACTCCCAAGCCTATCTACACGTTCAGTTCAAGCATCATTTCGTATTCGCAATCAGGGGATAGCTTGTGTCCAGTGAACTTTATCCAATCGAGGTAGTGCAGCTTGAAGCCCAAATGGCTGCATGGGCTGTGACGTTGTGTGGCGGTGTTCTACCCAAAGGGCTGTCGCGTGCATTGGAAGACTTTCATCGACCATGGATGGGTTCTCACTTTTGGATCGATAGTCCAAACGCGCTGACTAACGCACTTATTCGTCATCTCGAACTCATCCCTGAAGTTCACGCCTGGAGTGTGCGGGGGGTGGCACCTATCCCTCTGAATCTACTGGCCCAATCCATCACGGCCAGCGTTTGGAAAGACTTTCCTAGCCCCA
>Ga0307375_10006523_pt1 | contig 10769 bp, 9 predicted proteins | sample TR1MG_FD_202531 | JGI IMG/M metagenome (GOLD analysis project Ga0307375, IMG submission 202531) | Soil microbial communities from Risofladan, Vaasa, Finland - TR-1 | ecosystem: Environmental > Terrestrial > Soil > Coastal area > Acid sulfate soil | place: Finland: Risofladan, Vaasa | collected...
ATCACCGAGCTGGCCGTGGCGGGTACCTTGATGCTTAACGCCTATGATGATCTCAAAGAGAATGTGCACGTAGACGCCGAAATCATGGGCTATTCGCTTATATCGAATCTTGTTCCAGCGCTCGAGAACAGTGATATCAGGCGGGAGTCCGAAATCATCTCGGCACCCTTGACAAGTAATGACCCCGGCTCGAATCCCGTCAATGCGATTACCATAATGGTTGTCGATAATCTGATGCGTGTTGTTGTCTCTGCCCATCCGGACTCCGGCCCAATGGTCACCGACATGCGACACCTGAGTCCGGACTATGCCCAGGTCGCAAAACAAATCGGAGAAATGGATCAATCTGATTCTGAACACATCAACCTGCCCGGATCGAAATATTATTATTATGTGACACCCATTTCCAGCAAGGGAGAGCATCTCGGTACGTTGATCATCGTCCATCCCAAGGATGTCATTCTGCCGCGCTTTGTCGGCCTTGCAAAGCAGGGCCTTACAGCGGCAGCCATCATTCTCGCCATCTTGCTTCCTTTCAATTGGTACTGGGGTAGGCGCATGGCATTGCCCCTGGTTGAACTGTCCGCGCGCATGGGGGAAATAACCAGGAAATGGCCTGAAGATCTGAACCCAAAACTCTATGCCCATCGCGACGAGCTCGGCAGGCTTTTCGAGGCATATACACAGATGCTTATCTACCTCAAGGATAATGAACAACTGGAAAAGAAAATGGTGCAGTCTGAGCGTTTGGCTGCACTTGGGCAACTTTCGGCAGGTATCGCTCACGAAATCAACAATCCGCTGAGCGGTATGCTCACAGCAATAGACACGCTAAAATCTTACGGTAATTTAGACCCGCGCACGGTAAAGACCATTACATTGATCGAGCGCGGGCTGAACCAGATAAAAGACACGGTTGGCGCGCTGCTGGTTGAAGCCAAGATCAACAGCCGAAACCTTACGCCGCAGGATATAGAAGACGTATTGACGCTGATCACGCCCATGGCCCGCAAGAAAGGTTTGCACATCGGTTGGCACAACAGCATAGATGATGATATTGCTTTGCCCGCCACCTTTGTGCGCCAGATCATGATCAATCTGCTGCTAAATGCTGTTCACGCAGCTTCGCAACAAGGCGAGATTAACTTTGACATTGGCGTTGCAGGCAATCAAATGCAGCTTTCTGTGACCAACAATGGCAAGACGCTAACCGATGATCAGATTGCACGCCTGTTCGAACCTTTCTCCACTCTGGGTGAAGGGGGGCACGGCCTTGGTTTGTGGGTTACTTATCAGATCGTTCACCAACTTGGCGGACATGTCGGTGTTAAAAGAGAATCGAATGACCAGATGCACTTCAGCGTAAACATTCCTCTGGGAGAGGCTGCATGACCGAAAAGCTATACCGCATCTGCCTGATTGAAGATGACCTGATCATGGGCGAAGCACTCTCGGATCGGCTGGAATTGGAGGACTTCGAATGCGACTGGTTCAAGACCGGAAGGGAGGCGATGCAGGCACTGACTCGCAAGCATTACGATACCGTGATCAGTGATATACAGCTGCCCGACATCAATGGCGAAGACCTGTTTGTGAAACTGAAAGCGACGGCGGCAACACTACCCCCGTTCGTCTTCACCACAGGCTACGGCACAATCGACCGCGCCGTCAGGCTCCTGAAGCTAGGCGCGCACGACTACCTGACCAAGCCGCTGGACATCCGCGCACTCCTCGAAACAGTAAAGCGCCTGTGTATTGAGTCCGGGCCGGCAAATACCGGCGAAAACAACTTGGGCATCTCAAGCGCCATGCGTACGGTCGAATCGTTGCTGCCACGGATTGCCCAGAACTCGACTTCAGTATTGATCACCGGCGAATCGGGTGTCGGCAAAGAGTGGGTTGCGCGAGCGCTGCATCATCAGCATGATCCGACCGGGGCGACGCCTTTTATCGCAGTCAATTGTGGCGCACTGACCGAGACTCTGCTGGAATCGGAATTGTTCGGCCATGTCAGGGGTTCCTTCACCGGAGCCGTGCGCGACAAAAAAGGGGTTTTTGAGCTGGCCATCGGCGGCACACTATTCCTGGATGAGATCGGCGAAATGTCGCCCACGATGCAAGTCAAGCTTCTGCGTGCCATTCAGGAACGCCAGATAATTCGCGTCGGCGGGGAAACTCCAATCCCGGTGAACCTCAGGCTGGTTTGCGCCACGCATCAGGACCTGAAGCAAATGGTCGAGGAAGGCAAGTTCCGCGAGGATCTCTATTACCGTATCCATGTTATCCATTTGCACATTTCGCCTCTTCGCGAACGCAAGGAAGATATCCCATGGCTGGCTGGGCGGCTGCTGGAAACCTGGTCAACAGAACACGCTGACCCGCGTACGCTGCACCGCTCGGCAGAAAAAGCATTGCTGGATCATCCCTGGCCGGGCAATATCCGCGAACTCAAACATTGCCTTGAGCGCGCATGCATCCTCTCTCAGCAAAACGTGCTCACTGCGGAACTTCTGTTCGATGAGGTGCCGATCGCGCTACCGGAAAAAGCCCAAAACATCGAATCGCTTAATGAATATCTTCATGCATGCGAAAGAAAATTCATCCAGGATATCCTGCACAGCCACGGTGGGCATATCCTTGAAACAGCCACAGCGCTGGGTATCAGCCGGAAGAACCTGTGGGAAAAGATGAAGAAACTCGAAATCAATTATGAAACAGATAAATAATCCGTCATAGCCCGAGCTTCAGCTTGCCGCGCCGTCAAACGAGCATCGAACAATGTACCCCCTCTCTTTATTTTTATCCGCATTCATCCGCCGGGTAAGATTAGCGCCTGCCTATGCTGTAAAATCGCAGCATGAGCAAAGCATTCACACGCGAAACCGATTCGGATGACGAGGAACCCGTTCCAGTGGCGCAGTTGCCTGCCGGGATGAAAAACTACATCACTCCAGTCGGTTACCGCCAGATTCAGGAAGAACTTGATCACCTGTGGAAAGTGGAGCGTCCGGCATTGGTCAAAACCATCACTTGGGCGGCTTCCAACGGTGATCGCTCTGAAAATGGCGACTATATCTATGGGAAAAAGCGTCTGCGCGAAATTGACCGCCGTGTGCGATTTTTGCGCAAGCGGATGGAGCTGGCTGAGGTGGTCGATCCGGCACAGCGCGGCGAGTGTGATCAGGTGTTTTTTGGTGCGACGGTGACGGTTTGTGATTCCAGTGGTTGCGAATACACTTACAGTATCGTGGGTGTGGACGAAGCGAATGTGTCAGCCGGACGTATCAGCTGGGTGTCCCCGCTGGCAAGGGCCCTGCTCAAGTTAAGAGAAGGTGAGGTTGCAACATTGCGCACGCCGACCGGAGTAAACGAGCTTGAAGTGGTCGGGGTCGTTTATTGCATCCTGGATTGAGCATTGAAGTTGAATGCCGTGTGCGATTTGGCGTAAGCTTTACGCTTTATCGGAAGTTTGTTATGTTGCGATACTGATGAGATGCAAACACGTGATGTTGATTCCGGTTATTGTTACAAAATTACTGAAACTTACTGATCATGGATGTATTAAAGTTTTTGAACAGCAACGAACAAAACTACCCGCATGCGCTGGAAGGGCAGTTTCCGCGCATTTTTGAAAAAATCATCGCACTGTGGAATACGCCGGAGTTTGAAAGCTATATGGTCGATCTGATGACCACAACGCGCACCAATCGCCAGGGTTTTCCCAGGGAAGTGGCGTCTGACATCATTTATCTGATCATGCTCCATGAGCGCAACACTTCATCCCCCGATACCTATAGCTGGGCTAAGGTATTAAGGGATGATCAGGCGTGAAATGCGAATGAACCAATGGGTGCGCCAGAAGCACGGAGATATCCAGATATTGTTGCCTCATTCAAAACCCAATCAACCCCTTTAGGGAACCGCCATGAAAAAAATCGAAGCCGTGATCAAACCATTCAAGCTGGATGATGTCCGCGAAGCTCTTTCCGAGGTGGGTATCAGCGGATTGACGGTCACTGAAGTAAAGGGGTTCGGCCGGCAAAAAGGGCATACCGAACTTTATCGTGGCGCGGAATATGTGGTGGACTTCCTGCCCAAGATCAAAATCGAGGTAGTGGTCGCGACTGATCTGCTCGAAACCGCAATTGACGCTATTGTAAAGGCTGCACATACCGGGAAAATCGGCGATGGCAAAATCTTTGTTTCGCCAGTGGAACAGGTGGTTCGCATCCGCACCGGTGAGACCAACGAGTCCGCGCTTTAATTAAAACTCCCGGCAAAGTCCGGCGGTTTTGGCGAACTGACTGGCTACTACTGATCTTTTGGAAATTGTGCCGCGCTCTGCCGGCGTGGCACAATCGCGATCTGCACAATTCCTGATTCACAATCATGCTCAGTTACCGCCACGCCTTCCATGCAGGCAATCACGCAGATGTGCTGAAACACTACATCGAAGTGCAGTTGCTACGCTATCTGGCGCAAAAAGACAAACCGTTTTGGTACATCGATACTCATGCCGGTGCCGGTTGCTATTCCCTGGATAGCGGTTATGCCATGCAGAACGCGGAGTACGAAAGTGGCATCGCGCGGTTGTGGGCACGCGACGATTTGCCCGTATCCCTGGCAGAATACGTGGCGCTGGTGAAACACATCAATCCCGGCGGACAGATCAAACTCTATCCCGGCTCACCGCTGGTCGCGCTTGAATTGCTGCGCGATCAGGACCGCGTGCGGCTGTTCGAGCTACACCCCACCGACAGCGAAATCCTGCAACAGAATTTTGCCGGCCATGGCACGAAGGTGCTGATGCAGACCGCCGACGGATTCGGTGCGCTCAAAGCCCTGTTGCCACCGCCACCGCGCCGCGCGCTGGTGCTGATCGACCCGCCCTATGAAGACAAGCAGGACTATCAGCGCGTGGTGTCGGCGTTGCGCGAGGGGCTGAAGCGCTTTCCCGGCGGGATGTACGCGGTGTGGTATCCGCAATTGCAGCGTGCCGAGGCGCGTCAGTTGCCCGAACAACTCAAGAAACTGGCAGTGAAAAGCTGGCTGCATGTCGCGCTCAGCGTACAAGCGCCCAGCGAAGATGGTTTCGGCATGCACGGCAGCGGCATGTTCATCCTCAATCCCCCTTGGACGTTGCATGCCGCGCTGCAGGAAGTGATGCCGTACTTGGTCAAGGTTTTGGGCACGGACAGCAGCGCGTCATTCACGCTCGAATATCATGAAACCGGGTCTGGCGGGCTTGTATAATCGTTCCGTGGCATAACGATTTTCCAAATCATAAGGGGTTTAATATGGCCGATTCTCACACATGGAATTTCTTTCGCGCGGGCGGGTTTGACCAGGTGAAACTGGATAGCGGCTCGGATCTGCTTGCCCTCAAGGATCTGGATCAAAAGCTTTGGGTGGCACTGAGTTGCCCGACGCGCGGCATCGAGTTCGATGCCAGAACGCTGGACCTGATCGACTCAGACGCGGACGGGCGTGTGCGCGCCAATGAAGTACTGGCCGCGATCGCGTGGGCCGGCGGACTGTTGAAGGATGCCGATTCGTTGATTCGGAGTTCGGATAGTTTGCCTCTCGCGGATATCGATGACAGCACTGAGGAAGGCAAACTGGTGTTGGCTTCCGCGCGTCACATTTTGAAGAGCCAGGGCAAATCCGGAGCGATATCGATCTCCCTTGCGGACGTAGCCGACATCGACAAGCTGGTTGCGAGCCTGGATTATAACGGTGACGGAGTGGTGAGCGCCCGGCAGATTCAAGACAGCGGATTACGCGCAACGGTCGAAGACATTATTAAGTGCAGCGGTTCGCTAGCCGATCTGAGCGGCGAGGCTGGCATCAACCAGGAGATCAGCGACAAGTTTTTTACCGAAGCGGCTGCCTATTCGGCATGGCAGGACCAGGGCAAGGGTGATGCGGCAATATTGTTTTCAGGTGACAAGACGCCTGCAGCAGCAGAGGCATTCCATGCAATCAGGGACAAGGTGGAGGACTTTTTTACCCGCTGCCAATTGGCTGCGTACGATGCGCGTGCAGCCCTCCCGCTGAGTCGTTCCGCTGAAGATTACCTGAATCTTGCCGCGCAAAGCCTGTCGGTGCAAAACCTGGCGGTTGCCGGTTTTCCGCTGGCTACGGTGGAAGCGAACAAGCCGTTGCCCCTGGTCTCGGGCATCAATCCCGCCTGGCAGGGTAGGCTGAAAGCATTGTGCGACCAGGCAATCATACCGCTGTATGGCAGCAGGGACAGCCTGACTGCGGCGGAATGGAACGCGCTTTGTACCAGGTTTTCGGCCTACGATGCGTGGCAAGCGGCCAAACCGGCAAACAACGTAGAGCAGTTGGGTATTGCCCGGATACGCCAGATTCTGGGCGGTAAAGACAGGGCGTTGATCGATGACCTTATCGTTCGGGACAAGGCGGTCGAACCCGAGGTGAAGGCGATACATTCGGTGGAAAGGCTGCTGCGCTATAACCGTGATCTGTTCAGCCTGGTTAATAACTTCGTGTCGTTCCGGCATTTCTACACCGGCAAAGACCGGGCGATATTCCAGGTCGGCAGGCTGTATCTGGACGGACGCAGTTGCGACTTGTGTGTCAGGATCGAAGATGTGAACAAGCATGCATCCTTCGCCAGCAGCAGCGGAATATGCCTGGCGTATTGCGATTGCGTGCGCGACGGCGGGAAGGAAAAGATGAGCATTGCTGCTGCGTTCACGGCCGGCGATTCGGATTTCCTGGTAGTCGGACGCAATGGTGTTTTCTACGACCGCAAAGGCAGCGACTGGGATGCCACCATCGTGCGCATCGTCGATAATCCAATCAGCATACGCCAGGCGTTCTGGTCTCCATACAAGAAGCTTACCAAGGTGATCAGCGAGCAGCTGCAGAAGCTCGCCGCATCCAAGGCAGATTCAGTTCAGGGGAAGATGATCAAGAGCGTGGTGGAAAGCGGCAAAGCGGTGGCCGAATCACCCGCTGCGTCACCCAAACCACCGTTTGATGTGGGCAAGTTCGCGGGTATATTTGCGGCCATCGGTTTGGCGATCGGTGCCATCGGCGGCATTCTTGCCGCCTTCATCGGCGGCCTGCTGGGACTGAAGTTCTGGCAAATACCCCTGGCAATGATCGGCCTGCTGCTGCTGATCTCATGCCCATCCATGCTGCTGGCATGGTTCAAGCTCAAGCGGCGGAATCTCGGCCCAATACTGGATGCCAATGGATGGGCGATCAATGCCCGGGCGCTGATCAATATCCCGTTTGGCACCTCTTTGACCGGGTTGGCAAAATTGCCGAAGGATGCAAACCGTTCACTGGTTGATCCGTTCGCCGAGCACAGGGTGGTCTGGCCCTATTACCTGATGATCGCGTTGGCGATCCTTGTGCTGATCGGTTTGTGGTACGTCGGCGTCTTCGGGCATGGCAGGGGATAGACAGTCAATGGCATTTCCTGGTGACTATCGCTTGTGGCCACAGCTGTCAGATTTTCCAGATGGCATTGTAAAAATCGAGCCGGTCTACCATTCGGATAGCGGATTCTGATCGTCGGCATTGCACTCGGCATGCGCGGCGCGAACCGTAACTGGGGAGTGTTCACCGCCAACTATGAAGGTTATGTATCATGAGAATTGCAAAATTATCGCTTGCCACAAGTCTGGTAGAAACCCTGCCATCGGGCGTGGCCGGTTTGTTCAATCCGTGGCGTGACGCTTGTCCGCATGATGCGGCCGGCAATGGCCCTGCCGAGAAGCTGAATCGCCTGGCGCTTCATCTGGACTGTCTTCCCGAGTTCATCCTTGCCGGAGAAGCACCCGGATATCAAGGCTGTCGTTACAGTGGGATTGCTTTTACCAGCGAACGTTTGCTCGGCGAGGGAGCCATACCGCGTATTCCCGCTGTAACGGGTCGATTGTCGACCAGACGATTGCCGTTTTCCGAGCCTTCGGCCACCATCGTCTGGAAGACACTCTACCGGCTTGGCATCGCAGATCGTACCCTGCTCTGGAATGCGATGCAGTTGCATCCCTACCGTCCTGATAATCTGTGGTCGAACCGGACGCCCACTCCGGATGAGATCAAACTGGGCGAGCCCGCATTGCGAATACTGATTGCAACCTTCCCGGCTGCCAGGATCGTTGCCGTGGGCAAGAAGTCGGAAGGACTGTTGCGCGATATGGGTATTCCGATTGCAGGTTCGGTTCGTCACCCGGCCAACGGAGGGGCGACGGCATTTGCTGCAGGACTGAAGGAACTGATGTGAGCGATGCATTCGATCCCAGGCCGATACTGGATAGCCTGCCACTGCTGCCGGGCGTCTATCGATTTTTCGACGGCAAGGGCGAGGTGCTGTATGTCGGCAAGGCCAATCAGCTGAAAAAACGCGTCACCTCATATTTTCAGAAAACCAATGTCTCGCCGCGCATCCGGCTCATGGTGTCACACATCAGGCGTATCGAAACCACCGTCACGCGCTCCGAGGCAGAGGCATTGCTGCTGGAAAATAACTTAATAAAGTCATTAAGACCACGCTATAACATATTGTTCCGCGACGACAAGTCGTATCCGTATATAGTGCTGACCGGGGATGAGTTTCCGCGCCTGACCTACTTTCGCGGCGCGCCCAATCGCCAGCATCAATACTTCGGACCTTACCCGAATGCGCATGCGGCCAAGGAAAGCATGCAGTTGCTGCAAAGGATATTCCGTATCCGCACCTGCGAAAACAGCGTGTTCAACAACCGCACCCGTCCTTGTCTGTTGCACCAGATTCATCGCTGCACCGCGCCGTGCGTGAAGCTGATCTCGGCGCAGGATTACCAGGCCGACATCCGCAATGCGGTGCTGCTGCTGCAAGGCCGACACCAGGAGGTGGAGCAGACGCTGAGTGCGGCAATGGAACAGGCTGCCGAAGGGCTGCACTACGAACAGGCCGCGGTGCTGCGCGACCAGTTGCGCGCCTTGCACACCGTGCAGCAGAAACAGTTCGTCGAGTCCACCGGCGGTTCAACCGATGCCGACATCATCGCGCTGGCGCTGCAGGACGGCCTGGTCTGCGTGAATATGGCGATGGTGCGCGGCGGACGGCATCTGGGCGACAAAAGCTTTTTCCCCGATCATGCCGAGGATCTGACCGCGAGCGAGATCGTGCAGGCATTCATCGCGCAGCATTATCTGAGTCGTAGCGTACCACCCTTGCTGGTGCTGGATGCCGAGTGTGACGACGAGACACTGGCGCAATTGCTTAGCGAGCAGGCCGGGCACCCGGTGAAGATCAGCCTGGCGGCGGGCGGAGAGCGCAAGCAGTGGCTGGAAATGGCGCAACGCAATGCTTTGCTGGCCTTGCAACAGCGCAAGGCACAACAGGGCGGACAGAAACTGCGCCTGGACAAACTGCGTGAAATGCTCGACATGCCCGACCTGCAGCGCATCGAGTGTTTCGACATCAGCCATACCATGGGCGAGGCGGCACAGGCATCCTGCGTGGTATACGAGAATCTCGACATGCGCTCGTCTCAATATCGCCGTTACAACATCACCGGAATAATCCCCGGCGATGATTACGCCGCAATGCGCCAGGCCTTGACGCGCCGCTACCAGAAGCTTGCCGAAGATGGTGAAAAGGAGGAGAGCACGCGGCCCGATCTGATCCTGATCGACGGCGGTCTCGGGCAATTGCATATCGCGATGGAAGTCATGCACGATCTGGGGTTGAACGATCTGGCCCTGGTTGGGGTCGCCAAAGGCGAGGAACGCAAAGCCGGCCTGGAGCAACTGATATACCCGGATGGGTCGGCGCGACAGTTGCGCAGTGATGATCCGGCATTGCACCTGATCCAGCAGATCCGCGATGAAGCGCATCGTTTTGCCATCACCGGGCATCGCGCCAAGCGTGGCAAGGCCCGCACGACTTCTTCACTGGAGGAAATCAGCGGAGTGGGGGACAAGCGGCGGCGTAGCCTACTGACCCATTTTGGCGGACTGCGCGAAATCAAGCAGGCCAGCGTCGAACAACTTTGCCAGGTGGAAGGCATCAGCAAATCGCTTGCAGAAGCGATTTACCAGCAGCTTCATTAGAAAATATTCAATAATTTTGTTGCTGAACAGATTTATCAGCAGCTACACTAGAACCATGCCGATCAATATCCCCAATCTGCTCACCTGGTTAAGAATCCTGCTTATCCCGGTGTTCGTCTCGTTTTTTTACCTGTCCAACGACACGCTCCGTCCGCATCTGCAGAACTTGATCAGCACCAGTGTATTCCTGCTGGCTGCATTAACCGATTGGCTGGATGGTTATCTGGCGCGCAAACTGGACCAGTTTTCCGCGTTCGGCGCGTTCCTTGATCCGGTTGCAGACAAGCTGATGGTCGCGGCGGCGTTGATCGTGCTGGTTAAACTTGGACGCGCCGATGCGATGATCGCTTTCATCATCATCGGTCGCGAAATCACGATTTCTGCGCTGCGCGAATGGATGGCTCAGCTTGGAGAAAGCAGGAGTGTGGCGGTTTCCATGCTGGGCAAACTTAAAACCACCGTGCAGATGCTTGCAATATTGCTGCTGCTTTATCACGACAAGCTTTTCGGGATTAATTGCCAGACAGTCGGCTCATGGCTGTTATACCTTGCCGCATTGCTTACAATCTGGTCGATGGGTTATTACCTGATGCTTGCGTCACCCAGACTTAGAAAACATCGCAAACTAAATTGATTTATGAGTCGGGGTCTGTATAATGCGCAGCCTTCGGGGTGTAGCGTAGCCTGGT
>Ga0307375_10006524_pt1 | contig 10767 bp, 21 predicted proteins | sample TR1MG_FD_202531 | JGI IMG/M metagenome (GOLD analysis project Ga0307375, IMG submission 202531) | Soil microbial communities from Risofladan, Vaasa, Finland - TR-1 | ecosystem: Environmental > Terrestrial > Soil > Coastal area > Acid sulfate soil | place: Finland: Risofladan, Vaasa | collected...
TTTTTTAATAAAATTTCTCTATCCTCTTCTATTCTCTCTATTGTTGGATGTAATATAAAGTGGATATTTTTCCTTTTCGCTTCTCCTGAATAAGCAGGTTCTATTCTCGTTATTAGAATATAATAATTTTTTTTCAATTGTATAGATCCCGAATGATATCCACGTATCTTTCCTTCTGCTTTACTTAAAGCAAACCATCTGAGTACTTTTAATACTGCTCCGGGACGGAGAGTATCAAAAGAATATCCTCCTATCGAGAGAGCATCTTTTACATCTTTTCCTCTTTCAAAGTTCATAGCTTTAGGGATTTACATTGTTTCTCAACTATATCATAAATGATTCCGTATTCTTCTTTGGTTATTTTTTCAAAGATTATAATCATATTTCTCCACCCACATTCTGCCACAAATCTCTGAGGTCTTGATTTCCATAATTCATTGATATAAGATTCTGCCCAATTTTGATTTCGATATCGATCTAAATGCTTTGTAAGTTTTTCATATCTTTCCTTCAAAATAGGTAGAGTTCTTCGGATACCTATATCCATATTATCCATTGGATCTACACCACGTTCAAATTTCATTTTTCATAAGCTTAGATAAAATATCGGCAATCACCCAAAGAAGACTTGCATCCGTTACCCCATCTGGCAATAAACAAGATTCTTCGATCTTAATATATTTTATAGTGTAATCAACAATGATTTTTTCATATTTGATATTAATTCCATGCTGACCCCTATTTTTTGAAATATCAGTCGGGATCTTTTTTGTCCCAAGTATAGCTGGAAGATTTTTAACAACGAAAACTGCTCCTCTTGCATCTACTGGAAATTTACGGTGTTTATAAATCCCCATATTTAGGGATTCTTTTGGATCGATATGTCGTTCAAAATTCATATTATTAATCGCTGAAACTTTCTATAGCCCAGACTTTTTTATTTTTGTCATAAATAGCATAAAAATATCCTTCCACATCTTTTATCTGGCATTTTATAGATCCAAATTGGGTTCTTATTACAGTAGCCCAGATGTTTTTTTGTCTCTGAAGAGGATAATATTCTGGACAACTTAGCCTTAATCTAAACTCAATAGGCAATCGTTCTCCGGGCTTAATATCCTTAATATCCCGATATTTCCCTATCTTCAGGGATTCATGTGGATCTTGTCCTCTTTCAAAGTTCATACTGTAAATATACGAATAATTTCCCAGATAAAAAAATAAAATATATAAAATATGAAAGCCCAATTTGTATATGATAACTTAAGTGAAGAGACAGCTATAGTTTCTTCCTTGCCCAAAATTCTTCCTATGGAAGATGAGGATGAACGAGCAAGATTCGATCAATTAAGAAAAGAAGATGAGATGACTGAAAATATTCATTTTGAAAGAACCGGGGATATTAGAAAATCTATGGGTATTGGAACTATTCACTTAGATTTATTTGAATCAGTAATAATAGGAGCTTTGGAAGGCGGGTCGAATTATTGGTATATGTTATTCAATGAAGATTATCGAGATCAATTAGGGCCAAAGAATCCCAATAAACCGGCATTATCAGAAAGAATTGCTTTTGCTCTTTATACAAATCCTAAATTTGGTTTGCCAGTTTATGATGCAGAATCAGAAGAAGATGATCCAGAATTACTTGGAACGGTAACTCAGGAATCGATGTACCGAGCTTTTGAAATAGCTAAAGAAGATTATCCTGACATTTATGAAAGAGTCATAGAGGGACAAGAAGATGCCTCCGATGCCGATGTTATTTTTCAGTTAGCAACAATGGGCGAATTAACTTTTGGATAATTTATCTTTAATTAAATCCCATTGATCATGTCGATGTTTCCATTGATGATCTGCTATAGTTTTTAAATCAAAGATCATCTGAGGGAGATCTTCAATCTTTCCAATATAAGGATCAGATCCATATCTATTTTTAAGAATTTTAAATTTATCCTTGATAACCAATATTATCAAAGTAGCACTATACAAATATTTTCGTGTGGATTTTATATTATGAACTGAAACTCCTTCAATATCATAATACTGATTATTGATATTTTGGTAAATATCTTTTTCTTCAAATAAAAGCCATCCATGCGACTTCATAGATTTGAAGACCTCCCTCCATCCAAGGCCTAATGCTTCTTTTGGCTCTTTTCCCCTTTCAAAATTCATTTACTAATAGTAATTTCGCAATTTATTTTTTTAATGGTTGCCGTAGGAATCATCTTTATTTCAAAATTCCAGGTTCCATCTATGTCTTGATTTGCTTCTATTGAAATTGGGATTCCCATAATCTTCTCTAATTCCTCTTCGGCCTCTTTTCGGATCATAGCATTACATAGATTGAACATATGTTTCTTCATGAGGATTTCAGCTTCTTTTTTAAGCTTTTCCATTATTCCTATTCTTAGCCCCCTTTTAGGACCTATTCCTCTTTCAAAATTCATCGCTAGAATATCTTTGATATTTAACATATCCCGGAAATTTTTCTTTTAATTGAGACCTCCATCTGGGATATTTTTTACATAGATCATTATAAGATTCTATCACAATTTCATCTTCAGGTTTAATCTCATATCCCTGAATATAATAGGTGTCGAAGACATGTCGGTGTAATTCCTCGATGTAAACTAATGTCGGCGTTATTGTTTCGAACGTCATTTATTTTTAGTGTAATTAAATTCTGTTACCAATCCACTCTTGTCAAGAGGAAAATCATATCTTTTTTTATGTTTATCAGAAACATAAAAATTTGTGGCAAAAATCTGACAATCAAATTCTTGGAATTTTCTTGAAATACTCCAATGAGAATCTTTTACCATTTGTTTTATCTGTTCCGCTGTAAGATTTTTTCTTTCAATCCATACCGCGAATCTATTGACATTTCCCCCTCCCGCATCAGGAATATTTTTGACCATGACCTGTCCAGTAATTTCCGTGGCTTTTGACGAGGAATGCCCAGACGACCATGTCATGGTTTTTCCTTTAACAAATTGTTGTTCAAAAAATTCCCTAAGTCCTTTTACCATTGGAGCATATTCTCCAAGCCCTAAAGCTTCTTTAACATCTATTCCTCTTTGAAACATAAATTATGGTATTAAGATAATATATTCTTGATTCCAGTGATCGTATTCATCTTTTGCCATAGCTGACATAATCCGGTCTACATATTTTAAGTATTTTCCTCTATAGTCTGTAAAAAATTCTAGCTTTGGGGTTTCTGCTCCAAATGGTTTATCCTGTTCAAAAGCTAGAGCCTCGAGAGGAATTACTCCTTGTGATACCCTTTCTAATATAAGAGGGACTTCAGAGGAATCTATAATACTCAAAGTTTTTCTTTCAGAGACATATTGCTTATCCCATCCTCCCTCATATTCTATATCCACTCGATAAAGAGCCCCTATTATTGGAGCATTGGCTTTTAAACCAACTCCTATTGCCTCTTTTGGATCTAGACCTCTCTCAAATTGCATCTTTAGCATATTTTCGGTAATAACTCATTAAAGCATCTTGTAATTCAAAATTTCCTTTTGCTTGGGTCATCGCAAGTTGTACAAAAGCCCCAAAACTCGTAGCTCGATAATGAACTCTTTGATCTCCTCTTTTAAAAGTTTCTTTTAATATACCCGCTTGTAAACTTAATGTGAAAACTTCATCTGCAAATAATCCTTCTACTTCCAAACAAGCTTTTACAGCAGGTAGATAATTTTCAGAAACTGCCTCCCAAAGCAATGCATTATTATCCCCCATCCCAACTATTATCTTTTCCCCATTAATCCATTTCGTTTCTCTTCTCTCTATAATATAGGGAAATATTATATCCTTCTTTTTCTCTAAAGCCCAGTGCCAAACTTCCCAATAATCTTCATAATTATATCCAGAATCCTCCATCCAGATAGGGAGCTTTTTAGCAATCCCCATTTCCAATGCAGTTTTTATATTTCTGCCTCTTTCAAATGTCATTACTTTAGTCTCCATCTCTTGGTTCAGCTATTCGGTATAATTTATCTTTATAAAGTAAATCTTTTCCTGTTAAAGAAAAGGTCAATGGAATCTGTCTGGGTCCTTTGATAATATAAAGTGTTTTAAGATTTGGTATAATGTCGTGTTCCCTGTATGGCAAAGAAATTCCCCTATCTTTATTACTTCTAATCCAATATTTTTTCATTAAATCGTGAACGTAATCATCAAATTCCTCACAGACTCCTCCTTCTTCTAGTATTTTCAATCCTTGAATAAGTGCTTCTTTGGCTATTGAGAAATGTATTCCCTTTGAATGAGAGTCCTCATCGAAATTTTTAGGGTTAGCTGGATGAGTTATTTTGCCCCAAATTTCAAAATTGTCAATATGAATAGCATTGGCAATTCTCCCTATCTTAAGAGCCTCTTTGACTGTATTACCTCTCTCGAATTCCATATTTTTTTCCTAGATTTCTTACTTCATGTAAATCCCTATAGAACTCCTTAATATTATCTAAAGCAGCTTCAGCTTCATTCTCAGATAAATGAATATTATCTAGAAATAAATATTTTTCAGCGTATGAAGCTAATTCATTCCATTGAGTTTTAGAAGGAAACGGATCAGGCAAGTAATCTATCCCTAATATTTTTGTAAAATTTTGTAGTAAGAATATTCTCACCTCATGAGGTTCTGCGAAATATTTATTGGAAAATAATCCAATCCCTAAGGATTTTTTAGGATCTTGTCCTCTTTCAAATTTATTCATATGGAATATAATAAATGTGTGATTTAAAATTTAGCCATTTTCCTCTAAATTCTTTTAGCGGAATATATTTTTTTCTTCGGCCATTAATAAAAGGGCCAAAAGAATTAATAACAGAATATTCTTCAATCCGTAATTTTTTTGCTCCTATACCGAGTAAAACTCGAATATTATTACTTTCGGTCATTTTTTTATGAGCCGGAAATGTTCTTCCTTGAGCACTTACCCATACTTTCTTTACAAGACCGGTGATTTCAATAGCTATATTTTCAGACCCAAGTCCTATAGATTTTTTCGGATCAATTCCTCTTTCGAAATCCATTATTCCTGAATTTTATAAGTTGTATCTTTGAATTTTACATATAACCCTTTAAACTCGGAAAGTCTGTGTTCTTTTCCATTACTGTCAAGAAAACCATAAAATCTTAATTTTCTTTCGGGCTTTCCGTCTTTGATGTTTATGAGGGCTTTGATTGTATATGAGTCACTCAATGGAACTTTTCTGGGGGTCATTCTTCCATCTGTATGTGTAATCATATCTGATGGATCTAAAGTATAAAAAGCTTCTATTTCTATAGCTATAGCAACTTGGCCGATTCCTATTGCTTCTTTTGGTGCTAATCCTCTTTGAAAGTTCATCTTTAATTAGATTTATACAGCTAAAGTACTAATAATTACCGTAATAAAAAAATATTTTTGCATATATTTTCCCTAGTTAGGTCATTTTTTATACTTTTTTTAGGGGGATGGCCCTTTTTCTAGGATTTCAGGTATCCTTTTTTAAGACCTAGATTTAGCCCTAGCTAGTTCTCTCAATGAATATATAAATTATGAGAGCGAAGTGCGTATATGAAAATCTAGAATTCGAAAGAGGCGGGGATCCAAAAGAAAAAATGAGGATCGGCCAAGCTTCTTCCTATATCTATGATGTGGTAAAAATTCTAACTGAGGATGTGGTTGATGACACTAAGCCAGAATATACTGTAAAAGAAGGAAAAGATCATGCGGGGGATGATTTTCAATTGGTCCAAATTTTTCTTCCTACTAGAAACCCCATGAAGTTTATAAAAAAATGGGGCAGGGCCATTCACGAATACCATAATAATCATCCTCCTCTAAATTCTGTAGATAGAACTTACGTAGAAGTAGAAGAAGCAACAGGTAGAGAATTATCCGCCATAGATATAGTATTTTATTCGAAACAAACTAATGAATTTTTCGGAACGGATTCCGGGGATCTATTAAATTCATATCATTATATAGCAGAACAAGATGCTCCTTATCTAAAAGATTATAAAAAAGATATGCCAGGAGGACCATATGGAGTAATTCTTAATCTTTATATGAGTTTTTAAACTTCCCATCCATATCCTTTTTTGTGTTTTGGATACTTATCTGCTAAAATTTGAGGTAATTTCCAAAAACCTCCATTCACAATAATCCATTTTTCAACTAAATCCTTAAGATAATGAGGAACGTCAGGATCCCCATGGTTTAATACACTAGCAGAAGGCCATTTTACACCTTCATTTGTGTAAAAAATAGGGGGAGATACAAAAATGGGGTTACCTGGCACGTCTCCTCTTGCTAAAACACTCATTATTAATTCTTTTGTTAGAATTCCTTCCTGAAGTTTGGCCATTATATGCTCCATCTGATGCTTTTGTAATAAAATAATGGTTTGAGACTCCTTTTTTCTATTAATTCCATCAAGATTTCTCTCCATATACGTATGAACAACAATAATATGAATGGTTTTGAACTCTAGAGCAGCAGCTCTTTCCCCTATTCGTAGAGTTTCATATAAATCCCGACTATTATTTCTTTCAAAATTCATGGTAGCTGATAAGTTTTTCCATTCCATTCAATTAATATCCCTGATAAATCTCGTGGTTCAACAAATTGTTGACCTCCATTATCCATTTCTACCAAAGGATATACACCATTGGGATGATTTTTGGTATGTTGCCAATGTTTAATCATTACGAGGACCTTTTCTTCATCCATTCGAGCCCCCGCCCCCATTGAAACCCAAAATATTTTTCGAGCTCTTCCTGATCCAATTCTTAGGGATTTATATGGGTTTTTAGCCCTCTCGAAGTTCATTTTTTACAATCTTTTGCTGTTTCCAGTGTCCATGATTATTTTGTACGTGATTTTTTCTTACGTATTTTCCGCATACATTACGAAATTCAGAATAATGGTATTCTCTAGAAAGTCTAACTACATAACCCTCAATGGTATTAGGATTAGATTCCATCTTTTTATTAAGTTCCTCGATCACATTCATGTCCCAAATGCCTTTATAAAAAACAGGAACCAAATCTAACTCAAGAAGTTCTCCCCACTCTTCCGTCTCCTCCCAGCTTAAACAAATATTTCTATCATCCCAAATAGAGAACATGTAAAAATAAGTTTTGAGAGGATTTCCATTCTCGTTTGTGTAATGAATTGCATGTTTTTGATATAAATTTTCTCCACACACTCTCCAGTCTTCTGGTATCTGCCAACCCTTCTGAGCATGCAAAGCTTTGACCCAATTTCTTGATGGATGTGAGTCCGTATCAATAGATCTAGCATGAATATGGAATGGATGCCAAGTAGTATTCTCTCCGTCAAGCTTTTCACAAATCATAACCTCCTGACCCTCAAAAATATTCACGTCAGACATCATACGGTCATCCCTATTCATCCCTGGAGACCAAGGTAAGTGGTAGGTACGGGGATACTTAACAAACTGAGTAAACGTGATGTTTTTGTCCAATATTTTCTGGACGGATTCATCATTAAATAATTCGCCCTTCAATCTTTCCCCGGTTTTTAAAACCTCGTTTCCCCATTTATCATATTCAACTTCTGTATAAAAATGATCGGGCAGTACTACTTCTGTTATTCCTGCTGCTTTTCTGATTTCATCACAACTCAATTTTGTGGACTCGGCTTCTAGATGATGCTTTTCACATAAAGAAGCTCCATTTTCAAGGAAATATCCGCCAGATTTAAAGAGCCTTCTCTCAATTATATGATGAGCATCAATTGCAGGATCCTTACAAATCACACATTTATGATGGTCTCTCTCGAAAACAGAATTCCGGAAGTCATCTCTTGATAATAATATGTGATTTGATTCAGCCATTTAATCTATGAATTATCATGCGGGGGTATTATATACAATTTCCCACAATAATTTATATTTTTTCCTCTTAAAGAATGTAAATCCCTATATTCTATTCCGTTTTCAGAGTTAAAACCGAGGTTTTTTAAAAAATGGAGTTCAAATTTATCTCCTTCTTGCGGAGAAACTGGCAAATATGAGTCAATTAATCCCCATAAAATCTCTTTTTCTGTAAGAGCTTTAAGAATAGAATGCAGATCTTTGCCGGAAATCAAATATTGTTTATTTCTAAATACTACAAATAACCCATAAATAGGTTCTGCCTGAGAAATTCTTCCTATCCCAATATTTTCGTATATATTTTCCCCTTTATGAAAGCTCATAATATAGATGTTTCAATATCAAAAAGCCATATTTTCTTCTTTTTCTTCTTAGCTTTTTTCGGAATTAATGATTCTATTTTCTTTTTTATATCATTTTCATCATTTTCAAATATAGAAGGTGGTAATTTAATATTTGCTAGATCCATATTTGCACCATATTGTGAATTAGCCATTGCTTTCATGGCTTTCATTTGCTCATACATTTCTGCTTTTTTTGTTATGAGTATTTTTTCCATTTCCCGCACATAATTCTTTTCACATTTTTCAAAATATCCAAATCCTCTTTCTTCTAATTGAAAAAGAGAAGGCATTTCATACATTCGTCCTTCGAAAATAGCAGTTTTTCCTTCAAAATCTAAAATGTTTATGTCTATTTGTTTTTCTCGTTCGATTGGATCCGTATTATGAGTAGGAACTGATAATCCCGATAAGGAAGCCATCCTAGCATAAAGAGATGGAGAATCATCAAGATATTTTTCGGTAGAAATTATTAGGATTCTCTGAGGGCCAAAAATAGGATTATAAGGAAGTTGATATGTCGAAAATTGTTCTAAGAAAATCCGGATTATTTCTGGATCGGTTATAGAAACTCCCTGTCCATTTGTATAATATTTTACGCCCAGAACTGGAATAGCATCTTTTTGACGCCCTATTTCCATTGTTTCTTTTGGATCTTTTCCTCTTTCAAAGCTCATAACTATAGTCTTTGGGGCTAAAGTACGAATAATTTCTCATATAAAAAAATTATATTGAACTTTTTTCAAGAAATATATAAGGTATGAGAGCAAGGTTTATAAATGAATTTGAAAGACCTGGAGAAAAAGTGGATAGTCGTCATTCTATCACTAAAGGTCTTGGCATCGGACAATCCCAAGTTCGTAGGATTATGCCGGTTGAAGTAACCGATGAAGAAATCGCAGAAACTTACAAAATACTTGAAGCCGGAGTTGATCCTAATTGGGATGAGTCTAAATTCGGGGCAATGTATATTGGAATTACGGGTAGGCATAGGGTTTATTACACTTTATGGAAGTGGAATCCTCGTAGTTTAGATGGAATTATTTATTTAGGAAATGCTGCTATGAATATTGTTGATGCAGCAAAGAAAGCTAAGTCAATAGCTGGTATTCAGCCAGTTTATTTAGAAAGCTCTGATGCTCTTAATTCATTAAAAGGCTCTCCTCCTGAAGTAATGACATTTGGAAAGTTCCGAGGAAAGACCATCGGAGAAGCTTATGCTACTGATCCTCAATATGTTATATGGCTTTCTAAAAATATGCAGCCAAGAAATCAAAAACAAGTTAAACAACAAGAGATGGCTAAGGAATTAGCTGATGATTTCTTTAGATCTCTTGGGGATAAAAGAAGAGAATCCGAAGATAAAGAATTTTTTGGAAAATTGGGTGATGTTTTCGAGGGGGCTGTTAAAGTTAATCAAATTAGATATTTCACAAACGAATATGGAAATTCTATTAGATTTCAGGCTGAAGGAGATAATAATAGATTTCAATTTTATATGCAAAATGATGTTGTTTATAAATTCATAGAAATGAATAATATAGATGATGTAAATGAGTTAAAAGGAAAGACAATATTAATAAAAGGAAAGGTTAAAGGACATAAAGAAATTCTTGGACATAATTATACTTTTCTAAATTATATAAAACTTATTTCCCTTAATGAAGGATAAAATCATAAGAGAAAATATACACTTTGAAAGAAGGGGAAAGCCTCTGGATAAAATAGGAATTGGGCAAACTTCCTATATTTTGTCTCAGATGCAAAAATATGCAGATGAGTTTGGATGGACGGAAATCATGATTCCTGCAAATCATCATCCGGAATCAGCCACAGGAGAATCTGTTGCTAAATGGGTAGATGGATATGGAGGTACAATTTTATTATTTACTTCCTTTCCGGGACATATAACAGAAGTAGGACCAATAGGGGTTTATTGGAAGAAAAAGAGTAAAATACGTCCATATGATTTTCATAGCGATTTTGAATCTGCTAATCCATGGGCAACAAAAGAAAGGTGGGAAGAACTAATGGGGATTAATGAATCTATTAATTTTGAAAGAGGAGCAGAGCCTTATGATGCATTAAATATAGGTAAAAAAGCTACTGCTTATATAATTAGAGGAGTTGAAAGGGAATATTCAGATAATGGATTAGTAAAAACTCACCAAGATTATTTAAATTCCGACGAAAATACATGGGACGAATCTGTTCCTGATGATGAAGTTGAAGATCTTTTAAGTAATTGGGAAGAAGAAATTGATGGATCATATAGTTTTTGGATTAATGCTCATGATGCTGAGGAAGATTTGGAGCCGGAATATGTCCGTGCCACAGAATTGGAAGGGGATTGGGTAAATTGGAAAGGACAAGTCTATAAAATACCTCATACTGATTTGAAAAAAAGATATTTAGGAGAATCTATGGATTTTGAACGTGGAGTAGATACTCTTCGAGCAGCTAGAGTAGGGGTAAAAAGAAACATACCTAAATATGAGAGAGGATTAGCTATTGAAGTAAT
>Ga0307375_10006526_pt1 | contig 10763 bp, 18 predicted proteins | sample TR1MG_FD_202531 | JGI IMG/M metagenome (GOLD analysis project Ga0307375, IMG submission 202531) | Soil microbial communities from Risofladan, Vaasa, Finland - TR-1 | ecosystem: Environmental > Terrestrial > Soil > Coastal area > Acid sulfate soil | place: Finland: Risofladan, Vaasa | collected...
GCTGTGCCAACCTGAGCGCTGCCAACCTGAGCGAAATCAACCTGAGCTACACCAACCTGGGCGGTGCCAACCTGAGCGGTGCCGACCTGAGAGGTACCGACCTGAGGGATACCGACCTGAGCTGTGCCAACCTGAGCGCTGCCAACCTGAGCGAAATCAACCTGAGCTACACCAACCTGGGCGGTGCCAACCTGAGCGGTGCCGACCTGAGAGGTACCGGCCTGAGCTACACCAACCTGAGAGGTACCAACCTGAGTGCTGCCAACCTGAGCGGTGCCAACCTGGGCGGTGCCAACCTGAGAGGTACCAACTTGAGCGGCGCCGACTTGAGCAGCACCCGATTAGTAGGCACCATAGGCAACGGTCGAGAAATTAAATCAATGCAATGCGGCACTTACTTCATTACATGGACTTCGGAAGTCCTACAAATCGGTTGCCAAATGCATTTGATTTCAGAATGGTGGGCGTTCAATGACGGGACCATATTGGGCATGGACGGACAAAGGGCACTCGAATGGTGGCGCACATGGAAACCAATTTTGCAATCAATCATCAACCTTAAATAAGGAAACCAACCATGTTAAAAACACAAGTAAAAATCATCACTTCCTACGGTGAAGAAACAACAAATGTCGAAACGATTTTAAAACGCTCACATGCTGTCTTATTGGCGCACCTACCAAAAGAAAAAGACACGAGGGACGGCACGACCTTTGTTATAGAGGTCGGACACGATGCACACGAGTGGCCCTTAGGTGGAAAAGCATACGTCCAAGCCACCACAACAATACTAGAAAACGCCAGTTTGTTTTATATCGATTCAGACGACGGCACGCTTTCGATAGCCATCAAATAAGCCAAAAGGCAAAACCGCAGCCAGTCGGACACTGGCAATTTAAGAGGCAATCAAAATGAAAATGACTAAGAAAATCACTATCGGTGGTATCAACAATGTACGCGGCGGTTTCAAGGAGGGCGTACACTTCAAAGCCGATGACTCCCATATTCGAATTGCGACGATCTTCGGTAGCGCACATGCCGCGACCGCTAAGAATTCCGAAACGATGGGCACCTCCTTTGCCTTTACCGGTGAGTTCAAGGGCATTAATAAAGAAGGTGAAGAATTCTTTGCCCCTGTTTGTTACTTGCCCGAACCTGCCCAGGGCATGTTGGCGGCGGCGCTTCAAAGCGGCGCTGGCAATGTCGAATTCGCTTTCGATGTAATCCTTCACCCCGACGCGACTGCCCTGCTCAAGTATTCGCTAGGTGTCGAGTCCCTGCTCGAAGTCAAGCAGAGTTCAGCGCTCGAAAAACTGTCCGGCCTCGTCGCACAACGCGCTCTACCTTCCCCAGAACCGGCGCCGGAAAAACCATCCAAGAAGTGATACTCTAGTGCCTTCGGCTGATTGATTAATGGGGTCTTAATCGACCCCTTTTCGTTGCAAGGATTGTGCCAATGGCAAAGAAACCGCAAACCGCCCCTGGTTATAAACTGTTACCTGGTCGAAAGTACGAAACCCCTACCGGCCATATAATCACCCGTCGACAATACGACAAGATATTTAAACTTGCTGGCGAATCATTCGAAAGCAAGGCCGAACGAAACAAAGCCGAAAATTTACAGCTCGCGCTATCACGCGCCGCCCGTGGCAGAAAGAAAGCCAAAAGCTCAGATGAAATAATCGAACGCGTAAAAACTTATGAACAGTCAATTAAAGAAAACGCCTATTTAAAGCACAGAAAACGCGCCACACCTCGTAGGAATTACCCTACTAGCCTATGGCCTAAAACCCATCTAGTAAAAGATTTTAACGCGGGGTTAACCCCTGATTCCATTCGCCACATAATCGACAACGCCAAAAAGAATCCACAAATCGCTGGTTATGTTTTAAAGCTAGCTTTCTACGACACCAATAATGAGTCGGTGGGTTATATGACAATGGACGGTAAAAGGGATATTGATTACCCTATATCAGACGACGAGATATTCAAATGGCTAGGTGAATTAATGGGCCGTGGTTATGCCCGTCCGTTATTTTTCATTGTAACGCTCGTGCTAAACCAACAAGTAGCCAATAAACGCGGTTGGGGTCGGTTACATAATAAGCACAGGAAGAATTAGAATGACGCGAAAACAATTATATGCCGCTTCACGCGTTTCTGATAATACGCCCATATTCGCAACGTTTGATGTTGAAACTATCGGATTGGGTGGTGAGTGCGTATTATCACAGGCCTATATAATGGGTAAAGCCTATTATTTTAAGGAGAACCCCGTCGATAATCTAATCGACTTAATAATTCAGTATCCAGAACCCTTTGTGCATTACGCGCATCACGCTCAATATGACTGGCGTTATATCCTACCCCGATTAATTGAGCGGGGTTTCGATGTCGACTTATCATTACGAACCGACACGGACATTTATCAGATAGCCATAACCACCGAGCAAGGCAAGGTTATTATGCGCGATTCGCTTGCGCTCATTAATTCCTCACTGGATAAGCTAACCGAATCCCTATGCCCTGAAATGCGTAAGGGCTTTATTGATTTTGAAAACGTCACGTTTGATATTGAAAACACTGAGCACATTGAATATGCCGTCAGGGATGTAATTAGCCTTTACATGGCTTTGGTTCGTTTCAATTCCCTTCTCATTGAACACTTCGGAATAAGTGTAGGACATACCACGGCGGGAACCGCCCTTAAAGCGTGGATGAACACGTTAGATAATGAGGTTTTTAATCCTTCCCAATGGAACGAGCGGGAGCAATTCATCAGGGAAGGTTATTATGGCGGCCTTGTCTTTTTAACTCGGAACGATTTAATCGAAAATGGAGGCGAACCCGTTGCCGACACATTCGACATTAATTCAAGCTACCCTGCTGTTATGTGTGAGTTCGGTGTGCCTTATGGAACTCCCTTTAAGTCACTCAATTACAAGTCCGGCTTCCCTGGTGTCTATCGTGTCGTTGTTAAAACCCCAGACGATTTACAAATCCCAATTCTACCCTCAAGGGATGACAAGGGTTCAATGCGGTGGGTGCGGGGTACATTCGAAACCGTGGTGACAAATTACGAGCTGATTTATGCACTCGAACAGGGATATGAGATATTCGAGGTAAAGGAGGGATATTATTTCCCTGAAACCGTTTACCCGTTCGCGGACGTGATCGGAAAATGCAAATATATTCGAACTAAATATAAAGGGCAAGCACTAGAATTCGTCGCCAAGCTAATTCAAAACTCACTTTACGGAAAATTCGGTTCAAGGCGCGAACGTCTAAAAGTGATTCGCGCAAATTCAGATGACGATTTAACAGGCGCTAACCCACTCGACGAAACCGGCTATTTCTGGGTTAAAAAAGAATTCAACGATGAAATGCTTTGCTTACCCGAATGGGCGGTTTTTATTACTGCCCACGCACGCCTACGGTTAATTAAAACCGCATATGATGTGGGCGTGGAACATGTTGTTTATGGTGACACTGATAGTCTGACTCTTTTACGTTCGGCCGATTATTCCAAAATCGACCAGGGGGCAGAATACGGTCAATTCAAACTGGAAAAAACGTGGGCATCCTTCCGGGCAATCGCACCAAAAGTTTATTCAGGTGAACTGATCGGCGGCGGCTATAAAGGCGCTATCAAAGGCGTTTCTAAAAAGTATCTTAAAAAGAATCCAGAAAAATGGGCAGAACTACAAATGCTCGGACAAATTGAGGGTTCCAGTCTTTCCCTCCCTTCTTTACAAGTCGCATTGAAAAAAGGCGTAAAAGCGGCCACTGAATTAAAACGCAAATCAAGCGCCCTTGTTAATTCGGTTAATTGGGAGTTGCAAGGCGAACGGGTTTACCCTAAAATAAAGAAATGAAAATTTACCCGCCGAAAGTAACCGAATTAAAAACCAGCTCAGATGGGCGGGTTATTTTCGTTTGCTTTCCTAATCGTAAACTCAAAGAGGCAATTCTAAATGATAACGACGATTCAAGAATTAATTGCGACCGCCGAAAGCGGAAACAATCCTAGTGCAACGCGCTATGAACCTGGGTTTGGTGAATGGGTGACAGATGCAGACGTGACGAGTGCCATGCGCGCTAATGATTGCGAGCGCGAAACCTCGCAAACCATATGCCAGACGTCCTATGGGCTTTATCAGATTATGGGTGCTAATTTGTATTCCCTAGGATTAATGTCCTCGGTTGAGGACTTCATGGACAGCCCGACATTGCAAGCGCATTATTTCAATCTCTTTCTTCAGTCCAGAAAGATTGCATCAATCACGCTGGATGACATTCGCAACGATCAAACCAAGCGCGAATACTTTGCTCTTAAATACAACGGCAATCCGACCGTATATGGTAATTATCTTTTAAAGGTATTAAACAAATGAGTCAACACAGTATAATATTCCCAGACAATGGCGAGTTTGAGTCCATTGTCTCAACTCAGAAAATACCGGCGAGCGTGGGTGGTGGTGCCGTGCCTTTACATATGTAATCATTGCCCAGCGGCAATATCTTATGTCTTTACGCCGATTATTTGATGGGGTTTTTTAAAATGATAAATTATGGCAGTTTTTACGCTAATGTCGTTTTAATTGGTTCGGCTCCACTCGTTGATCCCGCTTTTGATTTGAAAATAACGCTAGATAGCGGGAAATTATTGGCCTTATTTTCGCCCCAATTTTATGACTTTAGATTTGCAGGGGCGGCGCAATGTGATATTAATACAGGGGAAGTTGGGATTTATCGCGCATTAAGGGACGTGACTTCTAATGATTTTGAAACCACAGTAAATAAACAAGGAGGGGGATATTATTTTGCAAACCGGAACACTTCGGCTAACTTCACTTTCATACCCAATTTTAATTATGGGGGCGGTGTATTTCCCGCCGAAATTTCAAAGCAAGTTTATTTTCCTAGTAGTTTTAACGGGGGCGCCCTCCATTCGACCTATGGGGACAATGCAGGTTATTCTGTGGCTTTTTATATTAAGTCCTATACATCGGATTATGAGGCGTGGTCGCTTGATTCGTCAGGCCAATCCCACTACTTTGGCTTTTTAAATAATGGGTTTAATCCCTTCGATTTGTCATTTCCTTGTGTCAGCAAAATTTCGAATTACCCAGGAAACAATGGGGATGAATATGATCGCAATCAATTCGGAGGGTATTTTGCTGTTTTTACTGGGGGCGTCACCGAGGTTAATGCTGATCTAACGCTTAAGGGTTTTAACGTAATAAATTCGGATTGTGTTAGCAATGTTCCCCTAACTTCAATGTATGTTTTTGGCTCTAATCCCGGCACTCATTACGGCACTAGCTTTATCAGATCAACATATATTGCAGGCGGTACTGGTAATTACGATTTCATTTTAATCAACATTGAAGGGGATACAATGGGCGTTCGCTTGACGGGCCTTGTAATTTCCGGCACTTTGCTCCAAACGTCTGGCCTATTGGCCGCCGATGGTACCCTATATGCTTGCGTCAATACTTCTACCAATATTTACTTTTTCCGGGTGGATTTGCCGTTGACCTTGCCCCAGGCTTTCAAGGGGCGTAATATAATAACCAACAAAAATTTATCGGGTCTTGTCAATTTTTCCCGCCCTGTTTCTGTTCTAGGAGCTTATAAAGCATGAACGTTTTACCCTTTCCGGTTTCTAATTATTTAATCCCGTCAGCGGGTGGCACTTCATGCGTTGAATTGTCAGGCGTTTTTTCGGCCACTCCTTTTACGCAAGACTGGAGGCAATATTCAATTGACAACGCGCCTTTTACACCGCAAGGCGTTTTCATCGACAATACGCAAGGTACCGGTGATCTGGTCATCATCATTAACCCGATTGGCTACCAGATTAAATGCCCCGCGGGTGTAAGCGCACAAGCGCAATTTCCTGCCCCCATGGCTCAAAGCTGTTCGATTACTGGGTTAGGACAGGCGGGTCTTTATTTCGTCAATTTCCCTGTTCTCCCAAATGCTGGCTTAATCGACATTGGCAATCAGGTAGGTGTTTCGATTGACGCGATTAAAGCCGGTTTGAGTGTTCCGGTACTGGTACCAACTAATTCAAGCGGCAACCCGTACCAAATACAGAAAACCGTGTTAATCCCCACACTGGAAACGGGAACCATCACCACGGCGACAAGCGCCACTGTCACGCCTCCCGCTAATAGCAACCTCAGAAAACTTAACCTTGATTTAACTGAGAATGCCAGTATCGCATCGGCTGGAATTGTCACGATAACAGCGACTTTAAACGGTGTGGTTGTAGCGAAAAAAGGCGTTTATCTTCCCGCTACTGCTGGTGGTAATATAGGCATCACCGATATTTTCCAGTGCGACTTCTCAGACATCGCATTCAATACCGGTGCGTCAGGTACTTTTGTGGTCACACTTTCCACGGCGCTGGCTACTGGTCAGCTTGATTTCAACGCCTATTTTGCGTGAGGTGATTAATTATGTTCGGTTTTGATTTTTCGAAAATGGAAGAGGTAGGGAAAAATATTTCCGAGTTCCTTTCTTCCGCTGATTCGCGCATGTCGCGTATTGAAGCGAACCAGAAATTAATAATGGAAAAAATGGGCATTGAAACCCCAGAACAGCGGGAAGCGATGACACAAGCCGCAATCCGATATGAGGAACAGAAAAATGTCTGATGAAACAGAGACCACGCCTATCGTTGTCACAGTGGAAGTACCGGAACCGGAACCGACACCAGAACCAGAACCGGAACCGGATCCCGCGCCTGTTGACCACTCACTGGACTTGATGCGGGAAATAGGAATTCTGCGAGCCGAGATTGCGGAAAACCGCGCGACACTGGCCGCGCTTAAAGAGGCATTCGAAAAGGAACCCGAACCCGAACCAGAACCCGAACCCGAACCCGAACCCGAACCCGAACCGGAACCGGAACCGGAGGAGGAAATTATTGAGGTTCAAATTCCAGAACCCGAACCGGAAGTGGAACCGGAACCGATCATCGAACGCAAAAAGTCATGGCTTAACATCATTTAAAGGAGAACCCAATGGAACCCGAACAGAGCAACCCGATTGTCGAACCTGTGGAAGCCGAACCAATCGCACCGAAAGCGCGACGCGGTCGGCCGCCAAAATCACCGATTGAAGAAACCGCAATCGAAGGCGAAAAGAAAACCACACCAAAAGCGCGAACCAAAAAGGCTGTTACCGACCCCGCCCAATTGGGAAAACAGATTAAAGGCCTCCATGCGATGGCGGCTATCGTCACGGGCATCCCTGAGCTGATGATCGACGAGCAGGAGGGCGAGCTGCTGGCAAATGCTCTTAATGCCGTTGCCGAAGAATACGGGTTATCTATTTCCGGTAAAACAGGGGCTGCGATTCAACTGTTCGGCGCTTGTGCGATGATTTACGCGCCCCGCTTGTTACTCCTGAAAAAACGCATTGACCAGCAACGCATGGCACAGATGAATGAACAACCATTGCCTTGAGTTACCTAAGATTGACGTGGGCAAGCGCGCGGTTATTTCCGGTCGGACGGGCTCGGGAAAAACCACGCTAGCTTGTTGGTTGCTCAAACGTTCGCCCTTGAACTGGTTTATCTTGAATCCCAAATGGACGGCTGGTTATAAATCACTCCCTGGGGTGAACGTCATTGAGGGGTTCAACATTCGAAAGATTGACCGTTCTATCCAGCAAAACAAATTCACGTTAATCAACCCGAAAAAAGGCGAGAACAACGATGCTGAATTGATGGATTCGATTATTGGTTATTATCATGAGCGGTTCGAAAATATAGGATTTTGTGCCGACGAGCTTTATACCCTACACAAGGCGGGGCAAGCGGGTGATGGGCTTATTGGTTGGTTAACCCGAGGACGTGAATTAGGTCAGTCTTTTGTCGGGTGCACTCAACGACCGGCCTGGATTTCGCGGTTTGTTTTCAGTGAGGCCGATTATATTGCAACCAAGGCGCTCAATTTAAAAGACGACCGCAAACGGGTTTTTGAAATGACGGGGCATGAAGTGCTCCTTGAATCAATCCCACCCCCTTCATGGTACTGGTACAATGTCGCAGACGATCGGCTTTGCCGTTATGGTGGCGTGCCCCTTAAATAATGTTTGACATTGTAAAAAAGTGGGCATAGTGTTTGCTTGTGAAATTTGAAAGAGGGTTTAATCGTGTTGCAAATTGATTTTAAAAATGTTGTTACCGTGGGGCTGATTGCCTTTATCGCGGTTTTTGTTTTCAATCGCGCATTGTCGCATTTCGGCTATTCCAATTGGAAAGCGTAAGGGGTTCATAATGGGTAATTACGTTAAAATAGGCTTGATTGCTTTTATCGCAGTGTGGGCAATCAATCACGGCTTGCGCAAATTTGGCGCTGGTCAATACGCGGCTTAATCGGAGAACGAACAGATGACCACTCAACAAGTGAACCCGATGGTTCAAAACATGAATGCGCGCGCCATGCTATTGGGTACGGGCGTGGATATGGTAAAACGTTTGCAACCCGTGACCGCTTCGGCTATGGGTCAAACGATGCGTATTACTCTTGAGCGTATGGGTATTACCACCGGCGTAATGCTGAATTTCACCATCCCGGTGAACATTACCGCAACCGCGACCGCTTCCGAGTTCGCGCCTTATAACCTGGTCGGCTCCATCAAATACACCGACTTTGCTGGCGTGAACCGCGTATTGACTTCCGGCTATGGTCTGCATGTTCTCAACTGTATGCGCGGTCACAAGTTCCTGAACAACAGCCACAAATTGGGTGAGTTCCTGACTTCGGTTGAAACTGGTGTAGATACCAACATTTTGTCTTTGCCTACCGCGATCAGTACGGCCAATATCCAGTTCTCAATGTATGTCCCGCTCGCCTATGACGCGGCGAATGACCTTCGCGGCGCTGTTCTCTCCCAGACGATCACCGGTGATCATACCGTCACCATCGAACTGCCAAGCGCGTTTGTTGGTGCCGATACGTTCGTAAGCCCGTACAGTGCCGGCACAGTTGCGCTCCAGGCCGGTCAGAGTATCAGTGTTGAGGCATACCAGATGTACATCATGCCTCAGAACGGCGTGAACGATCTGCCATTGCTTGACCTCTCGACCATCTATGGCATTGAAGGCAATGTAAACGACTCAAGCAACATCACCAGCGGTCAATCAAAATACATCAACTGGGTGAACCAGCGTTCTATTCTGTCTACTCTACATGTGTTCAACAACGGCGGTTCGGGTACGCTGAACGGTACAGACGTGTCACAGATTACCCTGATGGGTAACAGCAATACCAACCTTCGGGAAATGTCACCGAAATTTGTGCGTAACCAGATGCGCTATGCAATGGGCGCCGATTTCGCGTCCGGTGTTTACTACATCGGTTCGCGTACTAAACCCATTCAAACTCAACTGTATGGCAACGTGCAAACGCGATTTGATGTGGTGACAGCGAACAGCGGCGCGTATTTCAACAACCAGTTTGAATCGTTCTACCTCGCCGGCACTCCGTTGCCTGGCGTGATTCAATAAGGAGAACATTATGGCTTTCATCGAAAAGATGAAAGCCTCTCCCTATTTCTGGGAAGGGGCTTTTCTTGTTGGGATTCTGTTGATTTTCTTCGCCCATAAGACGATCAATATCAAGGGTGAGGTTTCAGCATAATGAATTCTTTTGCATTGATTCTTTTGGCTTTCCCTTTTTATCTAGCTGTTAACGGTAAGTTAGCTGCATATTTTAAAATGGCCTGATAATGTCCACTTTCGGACTAGTCGGACTGTATGGTGTTTATTTCCTTTTCGTAGGGATGAACGGCAACGGGAAAGAACTAAAGGATAACCTAAGCATTGATTTCAAAGGGTTTTTACCTTGGTTACTGGCCGTTATCATTTTGAAAACTCTTTATGATGTGGACGGATTACGGCCAGCGGTGAAGCCCTTTATTGCTTTGGCGCTTCTCACATTTACATTGCGCAATTACGCGGTTATCATCGATCAAGTGAATTTAATTACGGGGCTGAAATTGCCTAACGGGGTGAAGAAATGAATGGTTTAATGGATAATGTGACTGGTATTGTCATGGCCATTGTGGGCGTGGCGATTCTGTCTGTTTTGGTTTCGCGCAACAATAATACTGTCGGCGTTATCAGCGCATCAACCTCTGGTTTGTCGCAGTTGCTCGGAACTGCCATGTCCGGTGCCAATGGTGCAGGTGTTTATGGTACGGGTCATTAATTCCCGCTAATTGGAGGGAGGTATTATGTATTTCAGTTATCCGTATTACCCTTCACAGTTTAACGCGGGTTTGCAGCCTGTTAATTGGGGCGTGGGTGGTTCGTTGCCACACATTGAGCAATCGACCATCAACCAGGTCTGGCCAACAGCGTACCACGTTCCGACAATGGGGTTGGGTGCCATGCCGCGTCAGTGGTTGGGGCCAACGCCTGTTGTCAATGTGAACCAGTACGCTGGCATGACAAATAATCTACAAATCAATGGCTTGCAAAAGCCGGGTAGTTAAAATGGCAACGATCAACAACACAATGATGAATCCGAGCCTGCCCGGTGGCGGTTCATTGACACTTGCAAGCGCGCCTTTGCAAATCAATGGACAACCCCTTTCCGGCGGTTTGAGCACGGCATTTCAAATGGGCGGGAGCGTGGCAGATTCGACCAGTCGGGCTTATGCTTTCCTGAATCAGAACAACGCCAACGACCAGGCTTTTCTCGGCCAGACATTGCAGAATGGGCAGGCGATTTATCAAAATC
>Ga0307375_10006527_pt1 | contig 10763 bp, 5 predicted proteins | sample TR1MG_FD_202531 | JGI IMG/M metagenome (GOLD analysis project Ga0307375, IMG submission 202531) | Soil microbial communities from Risofladan, Vaasa, Finland - TR-1 | ecosystem: Environmental > Terrestrial > Soil > Coastal area > Acid sulfate soil | place: Finland: Risofladan, Vaasa | collected...
GTGCAAACCATGCAACAAACTTGACCCTTCGCTCTGCTGTTCCGGCGGACTACTCCTTGCCTCATCAGTTCCTTCTCCACGAGTGTTCCCCAAAAGCTCGCCGAATCTCTTTGCATCGAAGTTCTTGATTGATTGGAATCACATGTGACCTCATCTGAAGCTGATGGCATCGAAGGATTTGCACAGATTTTCGGAGGCATGTCTACAGGGCGATTTGGGCTGTGTACAGGAGCTGTTCCCCAAACGTACGCTGTTTGACGCATACGGCTACATGTTTGGCCTATTTCTACCTATTTAGAGCCGTTCCCTATTGCATGAAGGCTCCTTTCTCAACCGCACCGCTCCACTCAGAACTCCCCCTTTTCTGTCCTTGTATACCTTCCAAATGCCCTTCTACGACAACCTAACTAACGAATTCTTGTCTATTTTGCGTGTTAGTTTCTGTAAAAGCACTCAACAAGCCCGTAAAACCGTTCACGAGCCCTCCGCTCATCTTGGCCATTTTGGGTGGTCACCAACCGGTTGTAGAGTATCTGTTGTCATTTCCTTCCATAGATATCAACGTGCATGATGAGCATATGGTTGGTCCTCGGTATTTGGCGATCGACAGTCCCGTGCCAGTGCAGATGTTGGAGTTTTTGCTGGATCACGAGCGCTACAAACACTTTTACCCTGTGGATCACATGGATGGCGCTGGTATGACGCTTCTTGGTCAGGCTTGTCATCGTGGTAATGCGAAGATTGTGTCTATGTTGCTTGCGCGAGGTGCAGATCCGAAGTTGTCTCAGATGGGAGGTGGCGTGAATGCCGAGATTTGGGATTCACTTGGCGAGTCGTGTCTTCATCTGGCTGCGCAATCTGGTAACTTGGAGTGTGTGAAATTGATGATTAGTTCAGGTTTGACGCCGGACATTCTGGATTGTAGCGATCGAACGCCCATCTTCACGGCGACAAAGTACGGCCATTTGAACGTCATCAAGTATCTCGTTGAGGTGGAGCATGTGGATATGAATTGGGTGGATATGGTTGGTATGACTCCGAGAGATTACGCTGATTCAATAGGCATGTATCAGATTGCCTTGTTCTTGGCAAGGAAGGGCGCAAAATCTGAACTCGCTCAACTCAAGCGGCCTCGTGGATTCGTCGCCAAATGGACGCGTTTATGGGTATATGGCGATACGCCTTCACCTCGCAACCAACCAGAGGTCGTTCGATTCGGAAAGCATGTCTACATCTCCGGCGGATGGGAGGACAGCCACGAAGACGAACCACTCGACTTGGGAGAATGCTTCCGCTTCTGCATCGACGACATTCGACCCACCACACTGAAGACACTGCTGGAACCGAAAAAGAGGCCATACACACTATCGACAACCCTACACTCACCTTACGTCCACGTGCAGGACAATCTCCAGCAACTCCTCACTTCTTCCTCACCTCCCTCCTCCTCCTCCTCCGTCGCTTCTTCTTCTGGAGTAATCGCCGATTCGCAAGCAGGAGTCTTGTTGGATTCACTCCGTGTTTGCAAGGTCACATGCACTGTGCCGTCGAATCTCACCGCACGTGCCAACTCTATTCTGTTCGACAAGCCCTTCACTCCCACCAAGGGTTCCATCGCCTACTTTGAAGTGAAAATCGAACGACTCGTCGACTCTGGCGTCGTAGCAATTGGACTCGTACCCAAGGACTTCAGGTTCGATCAGAACTTGCCTGGATGGACTCGACACTCATACGCTTACCATTCTGACGATGGCACGGCATTCACTCGATGCGAACCCATCCAATGGGGACCTGCAGCACTGGAAGGCGATACATTGGGCATCGGTGTGCACTGGGATCATCGCAGCGTCTTCTACACCCACAATGGCGTCTTTTTGGGCACTGTCCCTGTCAAAGACATTGGAAAGCGCCCTCTTTATGGCTGTGTTGGGCTGATTGGCAATGGAACGTCCGCGATAGTGAACTTTGGTGTCGATTGGAGAGTGCACGCTCAGTCGTCTTCTGTCCGTTCTGCCTCTGCCTCTGCATCTCCTCCTGCTGCCACTCTCCCGCCTCCCTCCTCTTTGACTAAGACTGGTTGGATGTACAACTTTGAGGTAATGGCGGTGAAGTGCGAACGAGTGGTGCCGACGATTGCGCCGCTGTCGGGTTCCCTGGTCGAACGCCAAGTCGTGCTTCTCTTCGAATTCCCGCGACTATTGGTTCCCATTGGCCCCTATCTCGCTAGCGTTGGAATGATTGAGAGTTTCACATTCTTCTTTGACACCAGGACGAACAAGCTCTTCAAGATGAACTACGCCTCCCAATCCCCGTTCCACAATGGCGTCGATCTCCTGCAAATAGCTCTCGTTGGACACAGGATCTTCTGCATGGATACCATCCCACCGATGCAATTCACATCTGAGGCGCCGACGTACGAGCTGTCGGAGCCATTGGAAGGAATATCCTTCTCCATCTTCGATTTGAAGACAAGCCTCTGGTCCCAAGCATCCATCGATCTGAGGCACTTCAAGCCTAAACCGATTATCGATATTGCAACGGCTCACGTGCCATACATCGACGGGAAACTGTGGTTCTTCAGCTCTCCGAACAATCCCTTCTACATCGACGTTGCCAAGATGCGTGCCTACCCCATCATGCCACCCATATCAGCATCCTCATCTCTTTTTATGGCATCCCGTCAATCCTCGCATGAAACTTCACCGAATGGGAAGGGCAAACTCATCAACATGTGGGAGAGCGGCGCCGCCTTCGCCGCGATCCCTTGCGATTCTGTAGTCTCTCACGAGATTGAATTGCTAACTTCGCCTACTAGCATGTCGTCATCTACAATGTCCGATTGGTCGAAGGATTCCGAAGTGAAGGCACTGGTGGAGGAGCTGGAGAAGAACCTGGAGCCTTGGGACGGTCACTCTGATATGCGAGAAGAGTTAGTACATCTGCAAGGACATCACAATCGTCAGCCACAACAACCAGAGCAGCAGCAGCAGAGACCTTTGCAGCGAATTGTGACCATTGACACGTGGAACTCGAAGATGGCGAAGACGGAACTTGAAGAGAGTGAAGAAGAAGAGGATGTGGTGGTGGTGGCTCAACAGCCTCATAAGCAGCATCACGATGGTGTTCGTTCGCTCGAAATGCAAGACGTTGCTACAGGTGGCGCTAAGGAAGACTTGTCGGATCAACTTTTGGTTTTCGGTGGTCTGTTCAAAGTGAGCAAGGACGCAGCGACTCGTCATCAACAACAGCGAAATAGTGAAGAAGAGAGACCTAGTGAAGGATATACGTCTGGACAGATGATCTTGAGTGCGAATACGGCCATCTTCCACCCGAAAACGAGTGCATGGTCCGTGCCGCGCATCCAGGGTTTCACGCCGACTCCGAAGGGCCAAAGTGGCATGGTATACATCGGTGGTGGCCGCGTGGTGAACTTTGGAGGCGCAGGGCTCTCGCAGGAAGGATTGCCGTTGGAATTGGAGATGATCTCGCTCAGCTCGTCCTTCTCTACGGACGACAAGCTCTCTCGCTTCTTCAACAACCCTCTCTTCTCCGACTTTGAAATTGGCTTCCCCAACACCACCACAACTGCTACTTCCAGCATTCATGTTCACAAGGCAGTGTTGGCGTCCAGATGCAAATTCTTCCACGCGCTCCTCTCGGCGGAACTTTCCTCCTCATCATCATCATCATCATCGGTCTCTTCCTTGCCCAAGACCCTTCAAAGGTATGATGTTCCCCTCGAACAAGCCAACTACTTCCGACAAATTGTGCAATACCTGTATTCAGACACTGTGCCGCAGGATCTTGAGCCGCAGGACTTCTGTGGCTTCCTCGATACCGTGGAACTTGTGTGTCCTGAACACCTTCCGAGACTTGGCGAAATCCTCTTCCTCAATAACCTCACGCCCTCTTCGAAGTCGATTGTCAAGGAAATGGGCATGCTGCTGCAGGAGGACGATCCGCTCTCTCTCAGCCTCACTGATGCTCAAGTCGTTGCCGAGGGTAAGTTCATCCCCTGTCATCGTGTGATCCTATGTTCTCGCAGTGACTATTTCAAGGCTTTGTTCAGTGGATCGATGATTGAAGGCAAGATGGGCGTGGCAGAGATCGCAGGCATTCCTTACGGCGTATGTTTGGAGATCATCCGCTATCTCTACACTTTGGAAGTGAATTACGATGGATTGGAGGAGATCATCGTGGATATGCTCATTTGGTCGGCGGGACTATCGATTACGGACCTGTACACGGCGATCGAATCTCTCGTCATCTCAAATCTCTCCCTCGAGAATGTCGACTACCTTCTGGAAGTGTCTCAGGCACATCATCTTGCACGGCTGGAATTGGAATGCGCACGATTGAAGGAGGCGCCAGTACAGATGACGCAGGTACAGCAGGAGGACTTGGTGATGAAGGCACCGGAACCGAAGCGCAAGAAGTTCATTGAACACAACCATCTCTTGGAACACTTGGACTTTGAAGCAGCGGCGAGAGGAGAGTACGATGCGCAGCCGGACGATCCGGACAGCGTCAGAGCAGCGAAGGAGGTGATGCGGTCGTTCTTGGGATTCGTCCTGGAAGCGGCGACGATGCGCAATGATGCCTTATATGGTCCGATGGAAGATGGCGATCCCGAACAAGGAGGAGTAGGAGGAGTAGGAGAAGGAGGAGCAGGAGTTGGAGTAGGAGGACATCAGCAGGCACACATGGGAGGGCGGCAGCACCAACAACAACAACCACAACAACAACCACAACAACAGCAACAACAACAACAACAACGACCACCACTACGCGAACAACCCCCCCGCGCCTTCCAAGTGGAGAACGACCGGATGCACGTCGACCCTGAGTTTGCTGCTCAACTACAGGCGCAATTCAATGCCGCATGGGGAGAACATCAACAGCAACAACGTCAACTCAGAAGGCGACACCGAAGGGCTGCTGAGAATGGCGACGATGAAGAAGAAGCTGAAGACGACGACCACGAGGAAGCAGCAGGTCTGTTGACCGACGACCATGAGCCTGCGGAACACCCTGATGAGGAAAGTGACAATCTTCAACTTAGCACGCCATCTGCGAGACAAAAGCGAAAGGAGAAGCATGAGTAAGGAACCATCATCCTCGGTCAGCGTGCTTCTATTGATCAACAGGTGATGTGAAAGTCTTAAGAATGTAACCCAAACGATGTGATACAAACATTTTCACTCGATATTGCGCGTTTATATACGCTCTGAGAACTCGAATCCGCCCAATGGTGGTTCGAACTTGTCAAGGCTGGAGTGACCATGCCATGTTCTTCAGCCACTGTCCTTGTTCAATCTCGGGGATCTTGGACAGGTATCCTATGATGTTGGCAGGACTTGGAGAGAACTTTGGGAATGGGTCCGGCGTGAGCTTCCAACAGGTCACGGTGATGATGGCGTTGGGGTGTTGCGCGAACCACGATTCTAGGGATGCGAGACTGTGGGTTCCGCGTGCATATACGGTGTGGAAGTTGGCACAGTAGACAGATGGGGGCAACGAAGTGAATGCCTGGAGTTTGCAGCCCGCGAATGGCATTTCCACGTGTGTGAGTGCTTCGGGCCACGTCACGTCTGCAGCGATGACGATGTTGGAGACTCTGCATTCGATGCGTTGAATGGAAGGTGGAAGTTGCGAGAAGAAGTGGGTGACGAGCGCGTGGCTCGGGAGCAGCCTTTCGTCCAGAAGGCGAATCGAGGTCAACGTTGGTGGCAGCATCGCACAAAACTCAAGCTTGTTAATATCTTCCCAGGAAAATTCATACAGCGCCAGAGTGGTCAGCGCTCCCCTCAGGAGAGTGGCGTGCGGAAGCCTCCAACTCACGGCACTCAGACCGAGGCAATTCAGACCCTCAAACGGCTTTCGCAGGTATGCCACCGAATCCTCGTCCAGAGATGCATCGAAATAGTCCACTTTGACCAGCTCATCCAATCTGGGCCCAAGCTGAACTGAGCGAAGGTGAGACGGAAGATTCGACGGCAAGCTCCTTGGCGGCGATGTTGACTGGCGCTTCGAAGCGGTAATACTGTTCAAAGAGAGATGAAGAACACTCGGCGGAAGCTTGGAGAGGCAGAAGAGGTTGTCTGACGGGGATTCGGACTCGGAATGAGGCGGGAAGCTTGTGATCCTCATACTGAGCTCTGTAATAGTCTTGTTCTTGTATATCCATTCAAAAAGGTGCGAATCTGCATTGTTGCTTGCGTTCGTGGGTGATGGGAAGAAGTAGGGCGCGGTCACGTGGAGTACAAGCAGATGTAGCGGTTCCCAGTCGATTGGCTCGTATTGTGCTTGTGTGGCCGTCAAACGCAGATCTGTCAGGGTGGTCGGTAAAGAGCTGAATCTAGGAAACTGTCGAGCAGAAATCTCCAGGGTAGTAAGGGACGGAGGGAAGAAATCGGGGGTAGAAACAAAGCTCGGCTCTTCGAGAGTCCACGTTTGCATGATTCGCAGTTCTTGCAGTTGGCGAGGGAGTGGTGTCTGCTTCAAGGCCTTTGATCGCGGCAAGATGACATGAGTACTAAGAGAAGTCAGATGGGGAGGCCATAGCAGTGAGATAGACGGAGTAATAGGACTCAACCAGCCAACCGGTACCGTTATGGACTGCAGCGATTCAGGGACACCTGCCAAGGACAAAATCGATGACTTGTCACCTTTCAATGTATTTTTCACATGCGAGCGATCGATAATCTCCAATTTGACCAACGTGGGCGGCAAGAGGAAGAGAGAAAAGGCTCTCTCAGATTCGCCTGCATGTATAACCTTCAGATCGACCAACGAGTCCAGCTTCTTGAGCCAACTAGAGAATGAAAGCTGTTCTAGAGAATAAACCAACTGAGAAAGAGATCTAAGATGTCGGAAGCGCCAAAGAGAGTGGGAAATGTAGACGGGCGGAACTGCGCTCGGATCTGGCCACAACCCAGGTTTCCCACGACGGTACGATCCGCAAGGTACCGGAGAAGAGAAATCTACCATGGAGACACCGCCATTTTCCAAAGAAGTGTTGAGAGCGAGAGAGCCGCAGTGGTAGAGGCGCAGCAAGTCAGGGCCTAGAATCCATCGCGTGATGCACTCCAAGGCTTCTATAGATAGGGTGGATAAGAGGGTAGACATGTGTATCTGTGATAACTCTACACTATGCAGACGAAGAGGAGATGATGATGACAATAAGAGAGCCGTGAGGTGGGGATTACGTCACTCCGCCGGCGAGTGCGCCTCGAACTGTCGATGTCCCACAGGAAGCACCTCACATCCCATTGAGACAATCAGGTCAGAACAACATGTTGTGCGATAATAGGTGCGCGTTGATTCGATTACAGACTACAAAAAAGGGGGTTTGCGGGACCGATTCTCGCGTGAGTTGTGTCTTCTCTCTACTCTTGCATTCGGTTCCCGTTTGAAGCATCTTCTTCGGGTTCGTTGAACATGTATTCGTCTTGGTGATCGCGTACGAAGTTTGCAGATCTGGAAGTGTCGAGGAAAAGTTCGTAGGCTCTGGCGACGTCCTCGCGGGTGACCTTGGGTGCCTTGCGTTTTGCGGAAATGAGAGAAGAGGAGGTGATGAGGTTGATGGCGTAGCGTAGCGAGGTGGCCTTGGCGGCGTGTACGAGGACATCGAGTGCGGAGGGGTCGAGCGAGACGAGCTCCTCGGCGGCGCGTGTCTCGAGGATGTGTTTCATCTCCGCCTCTGAGTAGGGGTCTGTGGGCACGATGAGTAGTCTGTCAAGAAGATCGATGGGGATGCCGTGGGGCGACTTGTAGTCGGTGCCGCGAATGGTGGCGATGCCTCGGTTGGAGGCCATGATGACGATCGGTGCCAAGTCGTGTTCTAGTGCTCTGTTGAGGAATGAGAAGCAGTCAATGTCTAGCATGTGTACTTCGTCGATGAAGAGGACGCCAGGTACGATTTCAGCCTTGCCCTCTTCCTTCCACTCCTGAATCTTGGTGTTGATTTGCTCGCGGATCTCCGGCTTGATCTCGCCCACGTCTCCCGAGAAGAGTGCGAGGAAGCCCTGCGCTCTGGAATTGATGACGTCGATCTCGTGCAAGTTGACCATGTGCACGACTTCCTTGCGGCGCTGCACTTCGCCGTCGGGGCAGTTCACGAACTTGATGTTGGGCGGCATCACCTCGAAGTCATGTACACGCGAATAGGAACGACCCAAGCGCGTAATCTTGCCCGTAGACTTGTCCAACGAAATCACATCTCCAGATTGCACCTTGTCCTTCACCAACGAGTCGATCATCTTCTGACCGAGTTCGTACGTCGTCTCCATCTCCGTCGTCTTGATCGTCAACTTGCCCATTCGCTGGCCCACGCCTGACGTTGGGCGATCAATCTGGACTTCCACTACCTCTCCTTCAATAATCTCTGTATCCTCCTTAATACGAACGCCAATAGAACGACGGAACGCCTGTGTCAAAGCCTCCGTCTTACTCATCTCCAACGAGAAGATCTCACTAGACGCTATAAACGTGAACGGCACATCGCTACCCAAAGACTGTGCCAAACCCATCGCAATCGCCGTCTTACCTGTACCAGGATGACCGGCAATCAACACTCCACGACCGGCAATCTTACCTCCTGATATCATCTCTCGAATGATGCCAACCGCTGATCTAGCTCGCAACTGACCTACCATACCCTCAGACACCAACTTTGCAGACAAATCGGCATTCAAACCAAGGCCACGAATGTGAGATTGGGCACCTGAAAGGGAGCGACAGACAAAAGTCAGCATTTCACATCTCACAAGCTCTCTAACACACTACAAACACGAAAAAAACACATTAAAATATGGGAAGCATCGAAAAACGACTTCACATACCAATTCGCTCCACTTTGGTGATATCATGCTCCTCCCGAGTTTTGAGTCCGCTCGCCTGGGATTCAAATGCAAGTTAGGACACCGTTCAAGCAACCAAGTCAAAGTGAGACACATCTATTGTACAAAGAACGTACCATGTTGATTCCGTTGGAAAGGCTGGGCCGAAAGTTGAGACTGAAGGAAGAGGGCGCCTGAGGACCAGCTCGTCCTTCTGTCACGCACGTACACACATGTGTGGGATGGAGGCAGCCACCTGGTGGAATTCTGGCAATAATGCTGTTGTCTCACGTGTGTGACTCATTGGACCGAATTCGATGCCTGAGTGTCCGAGAAGTTCGTGTGCAACATGAGTAATTTCAAGCTCTTCTGGTGAGCTCTATTGGCGTCCAATTGGGATCTAGTCAAGAAAGGAGATGATTGTAGCAAGTATGCGAACTGAGAAACACCAGTTATACTAGATCATATGACAGAGCTCTTGAGTCCGTTGCTGGCAGTTCCGGACCCGGGAGTTCTCCGGCACTCTAATCCTTGAATCATGGCGAATCTCCATTCTCTCGAACTGACATGTAATATGTGTGATTTACATTGATTGTACACAGTAGGAGCTACTCGCTATCAGACCAGTCGTCATCGTCGTCTTCAAGTTCATCTGCAATGTCCCATTCAGTACCCTCTTGAGAAGTCGGTGCAGTGTGGATACCTTTCTCGCTGTGTTCTGGATGTTTATGATGAGCGAGGGGGGCATTGGGAGGCGCTGGAGGGAAGACGCGGACTCTCGCGGGTTCGTCTCCAGATTTCATGTCTGTCAGACCCGCTAGTTCTGAAGTTGACTCCATTGGCTCCGCGTTAGATCGTAAAGGGGGTGGTTTGGGGATTGTGGATGTTGAAGGCGCAGCAGCCTGCTTTTTGCGTCGGCGATTCTTCTTCTCCTCCAGCTTCTGTTTCACCAATTCGTCCGATCTCTCCTGCTCCTTTCGCTCTCTTTCGGCTCTCTTCTTCGCTAACAGGGCACTTTCGGACGCTCTACGGGAAGCTTCGGCTTCAGTGGTGCTCGACAGGTCCGCGTACTTCTTATGCGCTTCACTCCTCTCAGTTGGTGAGACGGGGGTAGAATCCAGCGCCTGAAGCTTGGTTAATCGATGAATGACATAATATCTGAGGCATAAACGGAATAGAGCCATGTCAAGGGTCAGTGTTGAAACTAGACGAGCGGAGAACTTGAATCCCGTGTTACGGCCGCACCTGTAGTCTTGATATTGTGTGGGTGTTCCAGAATTGAAGTAGTTGGGACAAGCTTCGTTATTCAGCATCGAGAGCATTATCAAGTTGGGGCAAGAAGCGACCAGCTTGTCAATGAAGAAGGTGAGGGACGTGATTTGGTTGCGATTCACCCACAGGTTTTGTAACTTCTGCAACGGCGGGAATTTGGTGTGTGATGTGATCTTGTTATCATCCAGTATCAGCTCCTCCAGGTCTACCAGATCACGAAGTGGATACAAGTCTCTAAAACGGGTAACCGAAAGTGGGGCGCGCCCGTCAGCGATTTTGCATGGACCAATGGGGGTGGGGAGGCAGGTCAAAGGGACATACGAGAACTGATTGCTCGTGAGATCAAGGATTTTGCATGATTTGGCTAGTTCCGGCAAAACGGAGGGAGGAATCTCTGTTAGGTCGCGGAAGGCAAGAGACACGCGTCCAGAGGACATGGAATCGACAGGAGACCAAATGGATCAGTAACCAATGAGAAGAGGTTATCAAGGGAGAGGGTGCGCAGAAGGGGCCTATGGGTTGGAGTGGGCGTGAAGAGTGGAAGGCGGCACCTGAAACTGAGCCGTCGAACTGGAGAGAATTTCGCCTTCGCGATTCCCAAACAGGGGCATTTGTCTGTCATGTCCACCAACAAGCGTGTGTCAATCCTCT
>Ga0307375_10006530_pt1 | contig 10756 bp, 8 predicted proteins | sample TR1MG_FD_202531 | JGI IMG/M metagenome (GOLD analysis project Ga0307375, IMG submission 202531) | Soil microbial communities from Risofladan, Vaasa, Finland - TR-1 | ecosystem: Environmental > Terrestrial > Soil > Coastal area > Acid sulfate soil | place: Finland: Risofladan, Vaasa | collected...
ATCGCATACTTTGCCCTGGTAGCCCATGTCTGGTCCAAGACCGAGAACCATCGACAGGGACTTGCGTGGGGTCATAATGTAATATTCGTTGAGCGTCACGCCAATTTCTTCTCCGTTTATCAGAGTGAAGATTTGGGGTTGTCCTTGGTCAACTGACCAACCGATCATCCCTGGACTCAGCGGGATCGAGGCCTGGAAACCGTCTTGAGCGGCCTCTGCCTCAAGGAGGCGGCACGCTTCATTGGCTAATGATTCCACCGCGGCCGAACCGACGCCGTCAAGGGCCAAAGCGTAGACCATATCCTTGTTGGTTACCGTGGATATAAAGTCGTCTAAGGCTGTGCCGATAGTACACACCAGGATCGCTATTTTTTGCGCTGGGCCAAGATGTTGGGCGATCAATGAGCCAGTAAGAAAACCACCACCGGCCAGGGTGATCCGTTCATGGCGAATGGTCTGAACCTCATAGTAGCTAACGGCCACCTGCGGCTGGAGAAGCTCGCGACCCGCCTCCAGGGCTTTGGTTGCCGTTTGAACTAGCCGGGGACTACGCGTACGAATGATAGTCGGGTCAGCCCCTTGTCCGCGCAGCACGGCATCTTCGTCGAGCAATAGCTCCCAGTCGGCCATGTCGAGATTCATCAGTCAGTTTTTCCTGCCTGCTGGCTGCGCCAATAACCGATATAGCGAGAACCATAGTTATCGCGACCGAGTAATAAGTCGGCCGCGCGGATAGTCTGAGTCAATTTCATTGGGTCGGTGATGGCGCAGGTAGCCCCGGCGCCAATCGCTAAAGCCAGAAAAGCCTGGTTGACAGTGTGGCGATCCGGTAGGCCAAAGGAAACATTGCTGGCCCCCAGGTTGATATTGACGCCAAACTCGCGCTTCACTAATTCAATCGTTTTAAGTGTTACGAACCCGGCCTGGCTATCTGCGCCGACGGTCAACACCAGGGGATCGATCACCACGTCTTCGGCCGGGATGCCAAGTTGGGCCGCCCGTTCGATAATTTTACCGGCAATTTTTAACCTCTTCTCAGCACTATTGGGGATGCCATCATTGTCCATGGTCAGACCAATCACCGCTGCCCCATACTCTTTCACCACCGGCAAGACGGCTGCTAAGGAGGCTTCTTCGCCATTCACCGAATTCACCAACGGCTTACCGGATAGGACCGCCAGCGCGGCCGCCAAGGCATCGCGATTGGCCGAATCAAGGCACAACGGAACTTCTACGGCCGCGGATACAATTTTGGCTACTTCGGGCAGTACGACAGCTTCATCCAGGCCGGGTACGCCGACATTGACATCCAATACGTCAGCCCCGGCCGCAACCTGTTTGAGAGCCAGGCTACGGACGTACTCATAGTTTCCCTCTGCGAGCGCGGCGGCCAATATTTTGCGGCCGGTCGGGTTGATCTTCTCACCGATGATAATAAAGGGATAATCAAAATCGATAGTTACTTCTTTTTGTTCGCTGGATAAAATGGTTTTCATAGTAGCACTCTTTTTACATGCCAGGCCAACTGCCAGGCGCCTCGTAAAGGATGATATTCTTCACCGATGGCGCCTGACAGTTGTTTTTTTTCGATAAATATCCGAAAAGCTGTTACCGTAATGCTTGTATATTATCTAATCCCAGGGACCTTGTACAAATTCCAAACCCAACCTGGTCAACTCTTCTTTGACGCGTCGATAACAATCCTGCCATTCCTGGGTAGGGGTGACACTTTTGACATCATATACCTCATTGAAGGGTTTACCGCGTTTGGGATTCTTGAAGGTATCCTTGTACTTCTCCATGAGTTTGAGGGCGATATCATTGGCCTGTTCGCGGTTAATCCCGGCGCGGGTCGTAGCTTGCGCGACCTCACCCTGGAAACCACATTCCAGCCCGGAGTGGTGATCGACATTGTTGCCGCCGGTGCTGCCAACACCATGTTGGGTATAGCTGCACACTTCGCCAATAATGGCGTGTTGGGCAACCTCGTAAAGCAGTTCATCGGTGCCAGGTCCGCACATGCAGAAGGGGTCATCTGTATAGACCAGGTGGGTATTGCGGCCCATCGCCTGGCCCACTGTGGCCAGCACATACATGCCCCAGGGATCGGAGTTGTTGATCCACTTGATGTGGGTAATGCTTAAATAATGGTAAGTAGCGTAGTAACAGATCACACCTATCAGGAATTCGGCCACCGAGACAATGGCCACACCCTCGGGCGGACCACCGACCCCGCCGGTCAGGGGGGTCATCAGGTTGATGATATGAGAGCCGTAGTTGAGTAGGTGGGGAACCCGGTTCAACTGATCGTCGTCGATCTTTAGCTCGCACATCTGGGCCACAAGCCGGCCGTCGCTAGGACGCAGGCCATTTACTGGCTCGCTGGCGGCCATTTTACCAATGGCGGTCATGCCGGTGGCGGCATCACCAATATGCATGCCCGGCTTGCCAACTCGGCGGACTGCCTCGCGGGCAATCGCCGCATCTCGCTGCACAGCCTTCACTTCCATCAGGGTGCCGGCCATGATGTCATAGCCATTGTAGGTCAGGGTGGCCCCGGACTCGATGGCGTGAACATATGGCTCCTGGGCGTAGCTGACCAGAAGAGGTAGATAATAATCTTCGCTGCAGGGCTGGCCGGCCGGACCGGTCAGGTTAAAGGAAGGGGTTGGGTCTTCCACGCCACGATGGCGGGCTAAAACCATGTCAGCCCCTTCGCCAAGGCGTAGTTCAGATGGGGCCTGGCGCAGCGCCTCCATGATCTCGGCTCGATTGAATTTGATCACCCGCTGGGTATCGAGGTGGTAACAACCAACATCGATCAGTAGCTGCACGCCTGCCTCAAAGACACGATCGGCCAGAGCATCATCAGAGGGGCATACTTGTTGGGGATCAAAAGTAATATCGAATTCGCGAACAAGTTCCATCGTACGTTTGGCTAGCTTCAGGTCAAATTGAACTTCCTTCATGAAGGAACCGGAACGCGAACGTTGGTAAATCTCAACAAGTCTATCATTCATAAACATGTCATTAATCCTTTTACTTTCCCAGGAGGGTGTTAGCTAACTCAACAGCGCCGGACGCCGAAGCGGACCAGCCGTTGGCTCCGATCTCATCAGAATATTCCTGATCCGTTGATCCACCGCCAATGATGAAGGGGTATTTTTCCGCGAGATCCAATTCCTGAAGCAGATCGGCTACTTCGCGACATCCGGCCCGGGTGATGCTCATCAATGCCGAGGCGGCGATGAGGTCCGCCTTGTTGGCCTCGGCCGATTCGACGAAAGTCGCCGCGGCTACATCCTTGCCCAAGTCAATGACTTTGTAGCCGTGAGCCTTAAACAGACTACCGACAATGTTCTTACCAATGTCATGGATGTCGCCTTTCACGGTACCGAGCACGACAGTGCCCTCGGATAGCATTTGGCCACCGCTCTTGAGCAGCGATTCTTCGATCACTTTTGAGCAGGCATTACCGGCTTCGCCGGCGGCCATCAGCTCAGGCAAAAAGATGTCCAGATCTTCAAAGCGCTGGCCAACCGCTACTAATGTCGGCACCACAACTTGTTGAATAAGTGCCAGTGAGTCAACGCCCGCGGCCAAGGCTGCCTCTGTGGCAGCAACGGCCTCGTTCTCGTCTCCTCCGGCCAATGCCTTGGAGAGCCTTTCGGCATACTCCTTGGGGACAGATGATTCAGTCATGTTATCTCCTTCTTCATGTAAATAGAAAGTTCGCGTAAAAAAACAAAAGGGCGGAGCTTACCGGTTTAGTTGCCCGGCGCTCTGCCCCTTCTCCTCGGAAGTCACAGCTTAAGTTCATGAGGTGTGTTTGGCGGTCTGGCTAAGACGCTTTGTAGTGCGCCTATACAGTTGCGGGACAGCGCCGGTCTTTCACCGGCTTCTCCAGAGCACGCCTCATTGACCATTCAAGATAATGTTAGATCCCTGGGCAACCTCCTTCTAGCTCATCGGACCACGCCGTCGAACCAGCTCAAAAGACATGTGATTTCCAGGATAATGTTCAAGGGAGTGAAATACCGGCCGTTCAGCGGCATTGAAGCCAGTTTCACTAATGACCAGCATTGGGGTCAGGCGGTCGTAGGGTAGATCCAGGCTGAGATCGATGCTTTGGACCAGGTCGGCTCGCAGGGTAGCGATGTGATATTCGACGCGCTGGTTACCATACTGCTCCAAGAAATGGTACAGAGGTTGGCCAAGGCCGGGGTGATTGGCGGCGGCAAAGTCCATATCGGCCGCCAGTACCCACCCGGGTATAGAGGTTATGCAATAGATGACGGGCAGATTGTCAGCCGTGAAGATCTTATACGATTGCAAAACAGGTTGATCGGCCGCCAGGTTTAAGGTCTTGGCCAGATCGGCCGGGGGGACGATCATTTCAGCCCGGATTAACTTTTCGCCTGATTGAAAACCTCCGCGGGAGATCAGGGTGTGGAAATCGGTGGCCTCGTTGAGGGCATTGGGCAAGCCAGATAGGGTGCTTACGAAGGTGCCCACGCCTTGTTTGCGCACCACCAACCCCCGGGTTGCCAGATTGCTGATTGCTGTTCTCACGGTGGCCCGGCTGACATTGAACTCGGTCGCCAGATCATTCTCCGGCGGCAACTGGCTTTCAGGCGGGTACTCCCGGTTGCGGATCCGTTCTACCAGTATGTCCAGGACCTGGTCTGCGAGTGAAGCACTTCGAACGAGTGGCTGCATGTCATCCCTTACTGACTGTAAATGTCAGATGGCTGCCATCTGACATTTACAGTTTATAACAGCCTTACCCGATTGTCAAGAAACGAAGCTGCTACCTCCTAATATTGCCGCGCTCTTTTCCAACCGTTGTCCAGATCCAACCCCATTTCTTTAATGGCTTCTCGCACTTTTTGATACAAATCCAGCCACTCTTGATTCGGTTCGACGGTGTCGGTGTTATACAGTTCGGCGAAGGGCTTGCCAGCCGGAGGATTCATATGAGTCGCTTCATAATGACTGAGGCATTCTAATACTAGGTCATTGGCTTCCTCGCGGGTGAGCCCCAGGCTGGCATGGGCTACCTCGGCGTTGAAACGGTTCTCCAAGCCAGTGGTCTGGTCCTCGCTGGATCCACCGGTAGCGCCGACCCCATTGTGGTGCAAGCCACTCACCGTGCTGGCGACTGATCCGGCAGCTATTTCCCATAACACATCTTCAGTTCCCAGCCCGGCCTGTGTATAAATTGCGGTCATGGAGAGCATGGGCGTGTTGCGCGAAAGCGCCTGCCCACCGAGGGAATAGACCCATAGCCCCATGCGATCGGTATCGGTGCTCTCTAAAAGATGCATATGGCCATAAATGTGGTAGGAGGCATCGTAACATACGGCGCCCAGAATATGGCAGGCCATGGTGACAATTGCTGTGCCCTGCGGACCACCTCCTAACCCACCAACCAACGGGGTCATCAAGTCGACAACATGCATACCCACATTCTGCATGTGAGCAACCCGGGATAGTTGATCAAAATCGGTCTTTAACTCAACCATTTGAGAAACCAGCAGGCCATCCGAAGGGCGCAGACCCGAGTCGGGGTCGATGGCTGCCATCTTTCCCGCACAGGTCAGAGGCATCGCTACGTCGTTGATGTGCATGCCTGGCCGGCCGGCCTTGCGCACGGCTTCTCTGGCCACGGTCGCATCGCGGCGAGCTGCCAGGATTTCTAACGGTGTGCCAGGGGTCACGGAATAGCCCATATAGGTTGATACTGAGCCCGCACCCAGGCAATTCACCAACGGTTCTTGGGCACAGCTCTGTAAAATCAGCGGGTGATAGCGTTCCGAGCAGGGGGTTCCGGTGGGGCCGCTGTGGACCACGCAGGGGACGTCACCTTCCACTGGCCGGTGGCCCATCCTGACGGCGTCTTTCCCAATACCCAGGATCAATGAACCGGGGGCAGCGGCCACTGCGTCCTCGACTTCTTTGCGGGTAAACATGATCCGGCGCTGGCTGCTCATGTTGTAGACGCCCATATCCAAGAATAGCTGTATACCGGCCTGGTAAAGGCGATCGGCCATATCGTCGTCGGCCGGGACCAATACCTGGGGATCATATGTTAAGTTGTACTCCTTGACCAACTCGGCCGTTCGCCGGGCCAGGGCCATTTCAAAATCCTTCTCTATCATATATGGGCCGGTCTCAGACCGTTTCACAATTTCCGGTAACCAATTTGTTTGCATTTTCGCCCTCCTAGCGGCGGTCCATTAACTGTTGGGTATTGTTATTGGCCGTAACCAAAAAAACTTGCAAGGCAATATCGATCAACTCGGGTGAACAATCCGCTTGCGCAAATATTTGCGAATCTGCCAGGTCAACCCACACTGGTGACAAATTATTTAATCTGCTGACCATGCCCGTTTCAACATCCGGCGCGGCATGGTATATCTGCCCCACACCCGAGGTGATCAGCCGGGTCAGGCACATTGGGCAGGGCTCCAGGGAAGTGAAAAGAAAATAATCCCGCATGCTGGTCACCTCGGTGAAGGTATCCTCGAACTTATTCATAGTATCCATCTCGGCGTGGATATCGCTGCGGAAGTGGGGATTAAAAACATGGTTATGCCCGGCCATCACTATCTTCCCCTTCGGGTCGACGATCACTGCCCCGACACCAAAGTTGCCCTCCTTTGCGGCCTCAATCGCCTCCTGGATGGAAGCTAACACGTAGCGGTCGTGCTGGTGTTGGGGACCTAGCGGAAAATCCGTGACTTTTAGCTCTAACTCCCAGATTTCATCTGGAACTTCATAATCATAGAACATATTTCTTTATCCTTTAAAATGTTGATTGGTCTGAACCTTTCAGGGACCAAAATACGCTCTCTGGCGTAAGTGGTATCTGGTTACACCAAACCCCAGTTGCCTCATGAATGGCATCGACGATGGCCGGCGCCAACGCCACCAACGACATCTCCCCTATGCCGGTAGCGCCCCAAGGGCCAAGAGGCAACTCTTCTTCCAGAATAATTGCTTCAAATTCCAGCGGAATATCGGCTATCGTAGGTATTAAATAAGTGCTCATATTTGGCGTTAGAGCGATGCCCTTTTGGGTTATAAAATTCTCCATCGTCGCCCAACCCAGTCCCTGGACCGCCCCTCCTTCAATCTGCCCTTCGACCAGTTGGGGGTTGATGGCTTTGCCCACATCGTGGGCAGAAATCAGGCGCCTGACAAAAACGTGTCCTGTTTCCAGGTCTACTTCAACTTCAACCCCTTGGGCCAGGTAAGCCAGGGCATATGCGGCGGTTCCTTGCCCAGTTAAGGGATCCAGATCCTCGGTTGGTGGTGCACGGAACGTGTAGGCGCCAACGGCCGGTCTATCTTCCTCTTGCCAACGAGCCAGGGCCACATCGGCCGCGCCTCTAATGGCATTACCCCCCATCAAGACCAACCGGGATGCGGATGCCGCTCCGGCCGAAGGGCCATCAGCTGTGTCGACTGCTCCCAACTCAATTATTTCGAAAGGTACAGCAAGCGCTTCGGCGCTCATTTGGCGTATGACGGTGTGCACTCCCTGGCCCATCTCGGCAACGGGCATACGCACGACAACGCGCTCGATATGGGCCTCGCCATACAGCTCGATAGTCGCTGTTGCTTCATCCGGCCAGCCAAAGGTAAACCCGACGGTTTTCCAACCAGAGGCTATACCGATCCCTTGCCTCATGTTGGATTGCTTTTCCTGCTTTACTTTTGGTCGCTGCCACCCATCCGGCTCGCTTCTCCAACCCAGACGCCGGGCGGTCGCCTTAAGCGTCTCCATCGCGCTAATTCCTGGGGGCACTTCAGCCATCGTGCTGGTTAATGATCCTTCATCCAGGAAGTTGCGCAGGCGCAGTTCCACAGGATCAATTTGTAGCGCTTCTGCCAGGCGGGCCATTTGAAGCTCGGCCGCGAAAACTGCCTGGGGCGCGCCAAAGCCTCGGAAGGCGCCGCCGGTGATGTTATTCGTGTAAACGGCTTTGGCATCAATCGAGACATTGGGAATATCGTATGGGCCTGTACTCAGCAATACAGTGGTGGCCAAGACATAGTCGCTGGTGGAAGCGTAGGCGCCGGCATCGGCGATGATCTCGCTATCTTGGGCCAAAAGCTTTCCGTCGCCTCTGGCGCCCCAGCGGTGGTGGATACGCATGGCATGCCGCTTGGGATGGCCGATGGTTGTCTCCTCCCGATCCCAGACAATTTTGACCGGCCTGCCGGTCCTTAATGCGGCCAAAGCTAATGGAATATGCACTGTTACATCTTCACGGCCGCCAAAAGCTCCGCCGATTGCTGCATACTGCACCCGCACTTGTTCCTCGGGCAGGTCAAGAGAACGGGCTATTTGCCGGCGATCGTCATGAGCCCATTGTCCGGCGCTGATCACAACCAGGCAACCGTCATCATCCAGCCAGGCCAACCCGGCGTCGGGTTGCAAGTAGGCATGTTCCTGAGCGCCCACAGTGTATGTTTGCTCGACAATGACCTCAGCCTCAGCGAAACCCGCGGCCACATCCCCTTTCCGCACCCGGTAGGAGCTAAGAATATTATCTGGTTTCCCCGCATGAAGAAATGGGGCACCTGGCGCCAGGGCAGCATCAGGGCTATCGACGATCGGCAGATCTTCATACTCGACATGAATCAGATCGCGAGCATACTCGGCAAGCTCGATCGTTTCAGCAACTATCAGGGCAATCCGATCGCCAACAAAGCGGATTACATCCCTACACATCACGGGTTGATCGGGATGAGCCATGCCATAGCTATTGACCGGCACATCTTCGGCAGTCAGCACAGCCAACACACCGCTCAGAGCCGCTGCCCGGCTCGTATCGATATAGATAATACGAGCGTGGGCCCGGCCGGCGAAGAGCATCTTCATATGGACCATACCGTCCATGGACAGATCACCTGGATAGATTGCCTGGCCCGTCACTTTGGCATAGGCATCGGTTCGGGGCAACGACCGGCCGATATATTGCTCAGCCATAGACCTCTTCTATGGTTACAGATTCATCCGGCAGCAAATCGAGCTTGAGATTGGCCTCGATCTTGGCCAGGGTTCCATCCTTCGACCAGCGTTGGTAATACCCGTACACAGTCTGCCAGCGTGGTAGATCGTGGGGTAGCATCCGCCATGAACAACTGCACCGTTCCACATATAAGATGGCATTTAACACTTCGCGAAAGCTCACGCTAAGTGGCCTGCCCCCTGGTTTAGGGGCCGGCAATAAAAGGGCAATGGACGCCCACTGCGTATCACTCAAGTCAGTAGGGTATGATTTCCTGGCCTTCTGGAATCCCAGCACATTCAAAATCTCATCGTACGCTGCATTAAAGTATTGTTCCAGGTCGAACACATCGCGATCGATCAGATACTGCAACGCCCCTCCCTCCAATAGTGCAACCAGGAGTACAGGAACTAGCTGGGGATTGAGGGGGGAAAAATCACCCTTATTTATGCCCTCCGCGATGGCTGCCTTCATATCGTCGCGCCATTCCTCATACATCCAGCGCACCTTGGGGCGGACATGCGGATCGATGATGCCCTGCCCCCAGAAGTCGTAAAAAATCTCCAATAGTGAAGAGTATTCCGTCAATATGCGATTTTGCTGAATCAGGAACAGATGGATTTTATCGGCCGGCTGCATGTCGCCCTCGGCCAACCGCTCGCGGCGATCCTGGTCAAAAGAAGCTTGCATCTCATCCAACATTGCAAGAAGCAGATCGGCCTTGGTCGGGAAATAATAGTGAATGGTTCCCTGGCTGATTTGGGCGCGCTCGGCGATGTGGCGCATCCGCGTGCCGCTGATTTTCTTCTCAGCGATTACGGCCATTGCCGCACTTAAGATTTGCGCCTCAGGGGTTGTTTTCTGAATGTCATCTACCTGGCTATTGGATTTGGTCATGTTCCCCGATCTTTTTTCAATGGGCGCTGGAATAAACAATCTTAGACCCTGAAATTGGCTGACTAGATAGTCATTGAAATCGTAATTATCGACTTTCAAAACAGACAAATAGCAACTTGAATCCCATCAAGATCTTGGTGTTTATACTGAAACGCCAATCGATTAAGCCGTCAAGTGACATATGTCACTAGGGGGAAGTGACATTATACACTTGAAGACACCTCTAGATAGCGAATACTGTAGAAGCTAAATTTGATCAATTGATCGAAAGCGGCGGTTTTTGATTTCCAGCCCTTTCTGATCAACTGATCGAGACATATTATTGAAGAACATGCCAACCGGCTGATCTTGTCGGCGCACCTTTCAATAAGTTTCTCCTTTGCCCGCTCTGGGGAAGCCGGTGAGATTCCGGCGCTGTCCCGCAACTGTGAATACATCAAGCGATGTTATCAGCCAGGTCACCAGACGCAGCAGGGATTTATCTGTAACTTCCGCGGAGAAGGAGCAGGGCTTCCACAATAGTGAGGCTCCGCTCTTTTTTTATGGTGCGGAGTGACGAGTAAGTTGGGCGGTTACTTGATAGCTTGTTTTTAACAAGTCAGCAGTATCTCGCCTGATAACGGATTGAGGTTGCTATGGCCCAGAGTTCCACTTACTTGCCCGGTATCGTCAAACGTTCAGAGAACGGCCCTTACTCAAAAGAGTCGGAGTTCGACATGACTCTAGCCCGGCGCACGGCCGAATTGGTCAGGGAATATGGTCTGAAATTTGATCCCCAGGTGCTGGTTCCGGCTGACGACGGCCTGGCCGACCGTCTTTACCAGGCCGGCTTCGAG
>Ga0307375_10006531_pt1 | contig 10756 bp, 10 predicted proteins | sample TR1MG_FD_202531 | JGI IMG/M metagenome (GOLD analysis project Ga0307375, IMG submission 202531) | Soil microbial communities from Risofladan, Vaasa, Finland - TR-1 | ecosystem: Environmental > Terrestrial > Soil > Coastal area > Acid sulfate soil | place: Finland: Risofladan, Vaasa | collected...
CAGTCCTCATTCCCTTACCATGCTTGTCACATATAGCAAGTCATGAAACGGCGACACAGTCCTTTGGAAGGAGAAGAGGCAGTGAAAGGCTCCTCCACAGTCAAGAGATCAAAACAGGCAGATTCTGAGAGCGATAGTGATTCTGCGGCGCGTTCTTCGACCTCTTCTCGCAAAACCTCACATTCGGATGGTAAATCGTCGAAAGCAGCGACACGAAGGCGTTCGAAAGCTTCTGAGTCCGATTCTTCGCCGCGAACCTCCTCTCTTCGGTCTTCAACCGCAAAACGAACATCCTCATTTAACAAGAGTACCAAATCCTCTGCAAAGAATCAGACATTAGGTAGGCGAAAGGAATCTCGAAATGCGCCTTCCTCTTTGGACAAGGAGGAGGATTCTTCGCCTCCTCTGGTGAACGTGCCTCGTTATGTCGATTACTACCTTCTTCCTGGAACCACTCTCACCATACATCGAAAAGAGTTCGTGAATGCGGAACTCAATTACACGGCTCAAGCTATGGCCACCAAACTATCGTCTAAGGTCTCCAGAGCGATCAAGAAGGGAACTTACACGCCCCGATCTCAATTGCCACCAAATGCCCCTCTTCAGCGACCTCCGCCTCTGGCAACTCCATCCAAGCCCCTTGTTGAGCTATTACATGCCATTGCAGTCGACTTGCGGACTAACCGTCGTGAGCCGCCGCGACCAGCGATGTTGAGCTGAAGAAGAGCTCGAACTTCCCCTGTGTACATACCGCCGCCAATGTAAGACATTCTGTTCCTAAAATGGTGTAAATCGCTGATACTCGATTCTATTTACAATATGGATTGGTTCTCGGCTGAAGGGAGCGCCAAAGGCAGTCAACACATGACCCAGAAGGAGGCGCGCTTGGATTGAAGGAGATGCGTGGAGGGAGGTCTCACATCTTGCCCTTCTTCTTCTTCCTGATGGCTTCTACGTAGTCTTCGTCGTCGCCATAGCCGTAGCGGCTGTTCGAGGAGGAGGGGTCGTTGTAGTTGTCCAAAAAGTCCTGGATCTTGTGCAACGTGTCGTCGTCAAAGCTTTCCACGTCGAGCTCCAGCGTCTCTCCCACTTGTTGTACGTTAATGACTTGCAGCAATTCGTCGACCATTTGCGCGTTCCTTTCCGCGCCTTGCGCGAGACGGACACAGAGCGCCTCCTTCTGAGCAAAGGTGAAGGGTTTGCGCGGGTACGCCACGTCGAATCTCTCGATGCGCAAGTGTGGTTGTTGGTTTTGGGCCTGCTCTTCCGCTCTCGTCTGATTCGATGCTTTCAAAGACGCCGTCTCCTCTTGTAGCGATGAGAGTTTGGCCTCCATAGAAGCAATGTTCGATTCCAGCTCCGCATACGGGTTCACAATCACTGGCACGGGCTCCACTTCCATGTATACAGGTGCAGCGTGGGCGGGTTTCTCGAGCCTCACCAGTTCATAGTTGCCTTCAAACTCCTCAGAGAGCTTCTGCGTGATCTGGTAGATGTGCGAGCCTTCCTGATTGAACTTCAACGCATTCTTGTACACCAAGCGCATCAGATCCGCAAATTTGGCAGGTGTGGGTACTTGTCCTGATAGTAGGCGTGTCTTGAGAGTACCGTAGTCCATAGGGTGCTTAATGAGCGTGGGATACCAGGGAAGATCCAACGCCTTCCAATCCACGGGTTCTAAGAAGACCGATGCGATCGGCTGCTCCATCTGCCAAGCCAGAATATCAAAACAACGCCTCATCTCCTCGGAAACTAGCTTCTCATCCACATGGCTCTCCGCTCGACGGTCCGCTCGATCCTGTGCGAACTCATCATCGAAAATCGTCCTGTCAAGCTTCGGTCTCTTCTTCACAGGCATGGTACGGTCTCGCTTCGGCCAGAGGGCAAATCTACAAACACCGGGCTATCGAATTCAACACAAATGCAGGCAGGACACACAAGTGACGTTACTCAAACATGAGTACAGCCAGAACTGACGCGCCAAGCCCCCTTCAGCAGCGCAAGGCTCCACAGAGAGTGGGTTTGTGTGTGGTGAGAGGTCCCGGCCAACTGCCCCAATTCCTGCTCCAGCTACTCCAATGATACGTAAAGACAGAGTTTACATTACTACAACAGAGACAATTCAAAGACCTTCAAGCCGCAGACTGACCTTCCAGATGGAGTAGACTACGTTTCGCCAGAAGGCGACCAGAAGCACAGTGTTGAAGCTTTGAGACGCATCGTTTTTGGTTGTTCCATACTATGATAGAGAGGTGATTTACAGGGAATTGGGCAGAAGGCGTTCAAGCAGGTTCACGAGAGGCGGGTGTTTGTTAGTCTCCACTCGCACAGCCCAAACAGCCACAATTCGAGCATTCTACAGGCTTTGAGTTAGATCTTTGAGCTACGGGCACTCGGCAAATGCAGGTTCCACCAAAAGTTGTGTCCTTCGTCTGAATACAAGCCAGGCAGCAGAGCTTTTCATAACCGTTCTTCTTCCACTTGGCAATCAGGTCTGCATCAGCGATCTTCTCATCTAAACAGTATTGGTAGACTTCTTTCGAGATCGCTTTGTACTTGTAATACATCTCGTACACATAGCGACTGCGTTGATGATGGATTCGGAAGATTGGCCAGAGCGCCTCCTTCTTTCGCTTGCCCTCATGTGTCTCGCTCTCAGCTAGAGGAATCATTGTGAAAGACAAAGTTACAGAGTTAGTGTCGATGCTTTGGATTCTGAATTCATAACCGAAATAGGGGAGGAAGGGCAAAAGGACGAGGTTTTCCGCATTGCAGGCGCGAAAGGACGAACGGTGGCCTGTTTCGAACGTACCTTCTCTCATCTTCTGATCTAGTTCTCCAAGTGTGCTTTCTAGAGCATCGAAGCCCTCAGGGGGACCCTTTTTGGATCGTTTGACTCGAGGCATGGTGAAGGAGGGACTGGGCGAGTACCGCGGCCTCTCCTCCCTTGCGAGCTATTCCACATTGGCACCCTTTCCCTCCCATTCTCGAGACACGAATCTCGTGTACGTGTTGCTGTATACTGTAGGCGATCCTTTGGAATTGGAAGCGATTGGAAGCCATGGGAGACAAGTTGTATCAGCAGGCCCTCCTCAACTTGGTTTGGGGTCGTCAATTCATCTCCAATGCTGATCTTCAACGGATTGGTGATACTCTCGCCACTGGAAATCAACGTATGCACCTTTTTGCAGATACCTGTGATACTCACTTGATGCTGTTGAAGCTCGATTTTGTCCCGGTCTTTGCGTTCTAACAGTTGCATCTCGCTTTTAGTGCCTACAAGCCCCGTCGAGGACACCATACATCTGTTAAACCAGCCTCTGAATGGACTGGGATTCGAAATCCGAAAGGGAACATCGGAAAGTGACGGCAAGCACTTCTGGGCGCTCTGCAATCTCAAAGCGGACGAAGGCTCCAAATTGGCCACGCATTTCAAGCCCTTGGAACTGCTCTATTTCAAGTTCTCGGTACGTTTCCCACTTTGTGCATCAATTTACTCTCAATTAATCCCTATGAATGCCTTCCAGAACCCAAGCTGACGCTAGAGTCTCCCTTGTAGATCAAAGCCATCATGACTGCCAAACCTTCTGGTTGTGCGCCCATTGGCGACCTTTACAATGTTAGACTTGAGGACGAACAGATGAAGGCTATCACGCTGCCTGATGCAAAGGCTCTCGTCGCACGCCTCGTTGAGGAACATTGGCTCTCGATTCCTGAACCTGGATACGTCTCCGTTGGACCTCGTTGCATCCTTGAGTTGCGCCAATACATTGAAAGTGAGTATTCAGATCATATTACTGAGTGTACCGTGTGTTCAGACATTGTAGTGCGTGGAGAATCTTGCATGAACGCGGTCTGTACGGTGAAGCTCCATCATCACTGTGCTCGAATTTGGTTCCATGGAAAGGCGAGAAAGTGCCCTGCGTGCACGAATCCATGGCCGGCAGCACCAGCAGGATGGGAAGACAACGAGCCGCTTCCGGCTCCGAGAGAGTTCCACCCGGCTGCTGTGCATGTTGACTGATCAAGAGATCGAAGTCCAAACCTACCATATGGCTCTCTCCTTCTTCTTCCTCTTCTATTATAGAACGTGAGTAGCTTGATACCATGTAAACTTCTGTACAGCACTCCCTACTCTTCCACAAACGAACCCAATCTCTCACGACCTTTCCTTTCATTGTGGACTCCTTTGCATATCAGATGATAGAAGTGTTTGGGAATAACTTATGTAGTTCTATATTGCAGCAAAGGAGACATGTGAATCCGCGCCAGAGTGACGTGGACTTCACTTCTTGACTGGCATGGGGAAGAGAGCCACACCTCCGACTGGTCGACGTCCGAGAACACGACCAAGATCGGCAACGAGTTGCTCTTGAGGAGTGCGTGCAGGTTCGGGGGCCTTTTGCGGGGGCACGTGAGGCGAGCGAGCGCTGGTGGGGATCTGAGACATGTTCTTCTTGGGGCGGCGAACGTTGGGAGACATTAGAGGCGCGTGGGTTGGTGAACCGAGAGGTTGTTCCTCCATAGGAATACCTTCCAGCGAGAGGGGAGGCGGGAGGATTGGGGCTCCAGTCGCGTGAGCGGCGTCCGAGTCCGAAGTAGCGGGAGGGTTGCCGGTTTGAACACCAGCAATGGTCTCCACTCCGGCAGGTCTGCGGGAGAGTTCGCGTTGGGCCTTCTTCGTGCTCTTGGATCTCTTGGTGCGCTTGGGCTTGGCCGCCGTAGCGGCGGTTTCATCGTCTTCGCTCTCGTCGGATTCCTCAGCAGCAGCGTTGGTATTGGTAGAAGCTTGTTGTGATGGCTCTTCAGACGACTCAGTAGTGGCAGTAGTGGAAGTCTCCGTAGACGCAGCGGATGAGGTCACCTCGGCAACAGCAGAAGCGGTGGAGGCGATAGAGGAGTCAGTGGTCGCCGCGGTCTTGGTCACCTCTCTCTTGCTCTTCTTCTTGATGGATGCAGGGGATTCAGTGGCAGCAGCAGCAGCAGCAGCAGCAGTGGACGTGGGTTCCTCAACTTTCTCCAAGGTAGACTGCTCCTTCTTGTGCTTCTTCTCGGACTTCGCGGGGCCCTCGGTAGTTGTGGTAGTAGAGACAGGTTCAGCAGCGGGTTCAGAAACATGTTCAGCAGTGGGTGTGGGCACCGAAGCGGCGGCAACGGCGGATTCTGCGGCCTCTGTGGCTGCCTTTTCGGCCTTTCGCTGTGCCTTCTTCTCCGCCTTCTCCTTCTCTGCCTTCTCCTTTGCAGCAGCCTCAGCTTCACGCACGGCGGCAGCAGCAGAAGCCTCTTCTTCGGCCTTCTTCTTTGCCAACGCCAACGGCTCTCCACTAATTTCTTCACCATCCTTCTTGATCGGCTTTTCCGGGGTCATGGGTACGGAAACAGAAGCAGATGATGAGGTAGCACCACCGATCTCGGGAATGTCTGCGGCCGCCTTCTTCAGCTCGTCAATCAGCTCTTCGTCACCATACTCTTCGGACACATCAGATTCTCCTTCGTCCTCCTCGTTCGAGTACTCTGAGATCTCAGAAATCACTTGCACTTCATCGTCCGTCCACTCCTCCTCTTCTGACGACTCCTCCGCCTCCTCATTGCTATCGTAGTAATCATTGTGCACCGGTTTGCCATCTTTGCCATCTTTGACATCTTTGCCATCCTTCCCAGCCTTGCGCTCCTTGTCGGCCTTCTTCGTGGACTTGGAACTGGACTTGCGTCCCTTCTTCTTCTTCACCACCAGGATCTTCTCGGGCGCCGCATATACCTCATCTGCTACGACCAATGTGTCCCAATGATCCATGAGTTGCTCTGCGATACCACTGATGTTGATTTGATGGTCGCCTGCGACACGGAAGATGATGCGGCCAAAGATCTTACTCAAGCGCTCTCTCTTCACTGCACCTTGTGATGCATGGTGCAAGAATGAAAACACCTTAATGAGAAGGTTGCGGTTGATGATGGGCAGGATCTCAGAGAAGGCTGCAAGCATGCGAAGACGCTTCTCCTTGTTCTTGATTTCGAAGATGCCGTAGAAGGCTGGACACATGTCTTCGGGAATGATGGCATCGGGAAGTTCATGAAGGTATTGCACAATGAGACCAGCAACGGCGTGAGCGTCCTCGGCGACCTTCGCAATGTCGACGGTCTTTCCTCTGTCGATCGCCCTCTTGATCTCCTCATCCGGTGGCTTCGTGAAAAGGTCCTCCTCTTTGAGTGCAGTAGCTTCTAAGAAGGTGAGCAAGGCGCTGAGGAAGAGTGGGACGCCGTTCTCGTCTCGGTCTCTCACCTCGCTAATCGGGACTCCAAAGACCTTGTTATGCTCAGTTTTCGCGAATTCTTGGTTGATGCAGGAAATCCAACCCTTCATGATGTCATCAGTAGTGGCTGAGAAGATGTAACGAGTAGGCTTCTCCTCCGGATTCACGTTCATACTATCGACGACGAAGGCGTAATTCTTGGCATTCTTGATGTGAAGATCAGGGACATCGCTAAGGGCAGCAGCGCGGGCTGAACGAAGGTCATAGAAACCATAGGGATGCTTGTTCTGAGGAGAATTGTACTTGTAGAGTCTGCCGTGACGCAACACGAACCAACGGTCCTTCCACTTACCTCCTGAATACTTGTAGAGAGTAGTAGCCATATCGATATCACTTTCAATCGTAGAGGCAAGTTGACGAGGCACAAAGTCGGCATCTTCCTTTCCGGCTTTGATGAACAGTTGAAGAGCTGTAGCTGACACCATCACCTTGTCGTTCAAAATGCTTTGCAGCCAATCCTGGAGCTGTTGATGACGACGATCGATCGAGGCGGGACTCAAGTTGTGGAGGAACTTCTTGGGAGGGAAACCTTTGACTACCTTCTTTCCATATTCTCCTTTCAACTGAGCGCACGCAATCAGAATATGATTTAGACCGAGGTTGAGAGAGCATGTACACGACGAAGGGGTGAAATAGAGTAACACAACAGGAGGGGAAGGTGGGTCAGGATTCATTCAGAGACTGGGAGAGAGTGGGAAGCGCCTCTGAAGGTCAGAGAGAATGGGAAGCGCCTCAACTCCAAACCAGGGGCACACACACACACACACACACACACACACGAGAGAAGGAAGTTGTGTACCTCTTCAAGAAGGGCATAGAACTGACTGTAACGGCGATAGATGATCCATGTACTGATGTCGTGCGTTATCTCCACCTTGTACACCTGTAAATAGAGAGGAGAGAAGTTGGAAAGTGGGTTAGTGGGTCTAGTTCTTGATTGGTGCCACGGCCGTCTTGAGACTCGGTCGTGCGACCGGCTTTCTCGTGTCTCTTGCTCGTAGGATTTGCTTGTTCAGAAGACAAGTACCCGGTATAGCTGCTCAGCTTTATACTTCGCATCATGCTCTGCAATAGTAAGCCATAGAAGAGAGAACGGGAGGAAACGGCAAAGTGGCGAAGGGGACGTACGGTGTATGCCTTGCCAGCCTTCTTCGCGGCCAGATCGGTGCCGAGAATCTGAACTGTGTAATTACCAGCAGTGATGGCAGCAGTATTTTCCACATCAGCAGACAATAGGGTGGCCTCATTCAGCGCTTGCTCCTTCTCCTCAGCCAGTCCGAGCGCCAACAGTGTGCTCGCTCGTGCACGCTCTGCTTTGCCCGCAGAACGCTCAGACACCGTTCCACGCTTGGAAGCCTCGCTGTCTATCGGGGGCGTATAAGTAGCACGCTTGGAGCGATCCATGTTGAGCGAAAGATTGGCATCTCTTTCTACGCGGTTGGGTCGCACTCGGGAACCGCAACTTTCTCCAACAACTGCCTCCGCCAAATAGGGAATTGCATCTGCTCTGCTCGTAGTGGCTCCTTCTACCTCCAGTTCTGATCTCCCTAGGACTGATGTCACTTATTCGAGATGTTGCATTAGTCTCACACCACCGATGGGCGACCTCTGTTTCACGTAGCGTGCAATCGCACTCACGTACCTCCGTTCGTCGTCGTCTTTTCTCATCTAAACTGAGCGGTTTCGCTCATTATTCTAATAGGTCATATTGTACTGTCCATCCTGAACATAAACCGGCTGTCCACCTGCCGACCAAGGAAGAAGAGGAGGCTACAACGCCCAAAAGACCGGAACGCGCGGTGAACATCATTGGCCTAACTCTGAAGGACATGGAGGAGGAATTCGTACACTTTGGACTGCCCAAGTATCGTGCAACTCAAGTTTTCCAGTGGATATACGGTCAAGGCTCCAAGTCTTTCGATGAAATGCCAACTTTGGGGAAGAAACTCATCGCGCAGCTGAAAGAGCATTACTATCTCGATTCTGGGAGTACCTCGGCAGACTCAACGAGTAATGATGGCACCCGAAAGTGGCTTGTGGATTTGGGAGAGAAACAATGTGTAGAGAGTACGTGAGAGGTTCTGTTTGTGCTCGTTGGCAAGTGCCTCGCATTCTGTGCTCCAAAGTGTCTTCTTTCTGACCACATCCTCTTTCTCATGTAGCTGTATTCATACCCGAAACGAAACGAGGTACTTTATGTGTTTCCTCACAGATTGGATGCACAATGAGCTGCACCTTTTGCCACACTGGTACACAGCCCCTCGTTCGTAACCTTCAAGCTGGTGAGATCTTGACTCAGGTTCTTACAGCCAAGCGAATGATGTATGATTTTCCGAGGAGAAACGAGAGGGTCGTCAGCAACATCGTATTCATGGGTCAGGGCGAACCGTTCTACAACTATCGCAACGTCAAGAAGGCCATCAGCATCATCATCGATCCTGCGGGCATTGCCATCTCCAAGCGCAGGATTACCGTATCTACAAGTGGCATCGTTCCGAACATCAAGAGACTCGGAGAAGACTTCCCAGGCATCAATCTGGCCATCTCGCTGCACGCCGTGACAGACGAGCTCAGGAGCGCCATCGTTCCTGCCAACCGTCAATGGCCTCTCTCTGAACTCATTGCAGCCTGCAAGGCATTCCCTGGAATAGCGCCCATGAGGAGAATCGCATTCGAATACGTCATGCTGAAGGGCATCAACGACAGCGAAGCAGATGCCAGAGAACTCGTCAGACTGCTCGGAGACTTCCCAAGCTTCGTCAACATCATCCCATTCAACCCATGGCCTGGGTCGGCCTACGAAACATCTTCAAACAACGCAATCATGAGGTTTGCGAAGATCATCACCGAAGCTGGAATAGACGCTCCCATTCGATGGCCAAGAGGAAGAGACATTCTCGCCGCTTGCGGGCAGCTCAAGACTGAAACCACCAAGAAGAAGGTGCAACAAGCTACTTTGTAACTAGCATAAACGAACTGTGTACAACGAGAAAAGGATATCGAAGTGTCTTCATTGAGGGTGTTGGTGGGGGCAAACATGTCGGAATCGGCTAAAAGCGAGAACTACGTCATTTTCAATGTACATTTGAACAGATGGGGCCACATTTGGTACCTCTTCATTCTGTATGCTCCTTCTTTGCAAGAATTGGGCGAATGGGGGTCACGTCGGGAACGGATGGAAGCCCAAGTTCAACAGCAGTGCGAACTTGCTCGATCGCCTGAGGGGACGTGTTGAAGGTGTGCTCGGGAATTGATGATAGAATCATCACTAGATTCTCAGTCAGTTCTTGAAGTTGTGCCGATTCAGTATCAGATGGGGCAACGCCAGGGCGTTTTGATTGAGTGGAAGTGTTGAGAAGTTGGATGAGTCTCGAGTTGCGCGTTAGGAGCTCAGATGTTGATAGGGAGGACGCCAAAGAGCTGGATGGATTGGATTCGACGCGAAAGAGGGTATCGAGGAATGAAAGATCAAGATGAGATGATGCAAGGGTAGCGCGAAGGTTTTTGAGATCGACTGCCTCATCGGCTGTCAAGGTGAGTAGGTTCTCAGTTTGTGGTACAGTCGAAGTATCAATATCCATGATCTGAGAGGTCACATCCTTTGGGGTGAAGGCATCATTGAGTAGCGTTTGCGGGTCTCTTCGTAGTACTCTTACCATCTCGTCGAATTTGTACTTTGCCGAGTCTGTAAGGAGTTGATAGCACGTCAAGTCTTGTGTTTGAAGTTTGTTGTTCCTCATAGAAGCGTACGCGCCCAAGTAGACGGCTCGAGGAGAGGACTCCGTGGTGTGGTTTGGTGAAAGGATGCGTGTGTCGCTGTGTCTCGTGCTCCAACTCTCGTCAATTGTGATTCGTTTGTTTCCAGGGAATCCTCGCGTGTAGGAGATGTAGTTGGGAATGGCGCGGTCCCAGTGAGTGCGAGTGTAGTTGGGGTGTGCGGTGGTGACGTAGCGCCTCCAGGTGGAACCGCGTGATTGGAGCCTCTGCTGTTGTGGTGTGAGTTTGGCGACGGTGTCGTCTATGGGATTGAATATCTTGCGAGGCGTGGCGTCAGCGGGGAGTTTGGCGAGGTGTACGGGTGGAGGAGGTGCGAGGAGGTGGAGAGGGAGGTCCTCGTTGCGCAGGTAGAGTCGCTTCGGCATGGCGAGCATTGGTACTGTTCTGAGTGGCAGATATGCGTCTGCGCTCGTCATGTGTGTGCCGCCGAGATTGGAGGCTGTGGAGGAGGCTGAACCGGTGGCGGCGGTGGCGGCGGTGGTGGCGGAGGAGGACGAGGCGGAGGAAGAGGGGTCGTAGTTGGGAGGCGGGGTGAGCAGGTCCGGGTTGATTTTCGTGGCCTGATGTTTCAGGTACTTCTTGCCCTCCAACAGCAGTGTTTTGGCTTCGTTCCAGTAGATGCTGTTCGGCAAGTTGAAGGTGATGCAGTTTTGGCAGATGAGCTCAAA
>Ga0307375_10006532_pt1 | contig 10755 bp, 12 predicted proteins | sample TR1MG_FD_202531 | JGI IMG/M metagenome (GOLD analysis project Ga0307375, IMG submission 202531) | Soil microbial communities from Risofladan, Vaasa, Finland - TR-1 | ecosystem: Environmental > Terrestrial > Soil > Coastal area > Acid sulfate soil | place: Finland: Risofladan, Vaasa | collected...
GCTCCGTGCCTGTAATTGCAGTTCGTTCCACGCCGCGGGCCACGTGGAGGAATCGAGGGGAGAGACATCGTAACCGTTGACCCGAAACATGAGGTCTGTCTTTCGCTTTGCCAGAGCTGAGGCGAAGGCAAGAAATGCGCTCTTGCCTTCGTCAGGGGCGTTTCCCATCTGCCGAATGAGGGGTGCAGCGAACATACCTGGGACAAACTCGGCTTCCGCCTTCCGCCAACCCGGGCGAAAGTGTATGGCGAATGCCTCGTTTGGGTGAACGTCGGAGGGCGTGAGGGAGAATCCTTGCGCATTACCGGGCGGGTGGAGATGGGGTTGCACCGGCAACCCGATGCGCGTGCGAATTGTGTCTGCCGCAAAATCGATGATCGCCTTGTTCATACGTTCTCAGGTGGTTCAGGAAGGTCCTGGACAAGTTTCCGGAGGCTTCGGGAAACTTCGTAACGGAGTTCGCTGAAGGAGGATTTCGTGGGCTCGGTTATGCAGTTGAGTTCGGCGACCGAAAGGCCCCAAAGGAGTGCGTCCATGCCCTGAATGGTGACACCTTCAGAGATGTTCGGGAGGTAGACGCGTTCGTAGTATGGGTGCCCCCTGTTTATTCGTACACCACAGTGGCCATCTATGAGGCAGGGCTCCCAGAGCAGTCCGTCATCGATGCTGTCGACAGGCTGTACGTGCACCTCCGAAGGTTTTGCTGAGTTTGTGATTGTGAGTTTCAGGTGGACGGCGCCCTGTGAGTTGATTATGTCAGCCTCACCCTTGGCTTTGTCCATCGCCTGGATTTCGGGTTTTGCGATCTCGCCTTCGTTCAGGCTGATATTTCGGTTGGAGCTGTCGTGGGCCGATGCTGTTGTCTCGCCTGTCTTGGCCCGTCGGCCTTTTCTATTTGCATCTTCGGCGGCTCGTCTCGGCGGGTTCAGGAAATCCAACACGTGGTCGTAGAGGGCCTCATTGAGGATGATCTGCGATTTCTTGATGTCGATTTGAAAGGCCTCGTCGAGGTTGTGGTCGAACGAGAACTCGACTCGAAGGAGCGAGAAGTGCGGTTCCTTCGAATACATATGAAGCCAGTCGGGGCCGTGGATAAGGCGGTTTTCCCGGTAGATGTAGATCCCCTGATTGGCATTTGTTACTCGGGCCGCCTTTGCCGCGTCGTCAGTAGAGAACTCCTCTCTGCGAGGAAGAACGTAGGCTTTCATTGTGAAGCTGGCGGCAGTACCGTCGGCAAGTTGGACTTCGGTAGTCTCCTGGCTAGCGATCTGCGATTCCGAGATGCAGAAGGGGTCCCACGGCGCGACGGGTTCGCCGTTCAGGCGCATTTCGACGTTTCTTTCGCGGGTGTCATCCTTGTCGATGAAACGCTGATAGACCATGCTGACGTGAAGCCGAAGGCCATCGACGACCTTGGACAAGGCGTTCTTGGCATGGGCGCCGGCCTGGGTTGCGTAGTTCTTGAGTAGACGATCAACTTTCTCCCAGTGGACGAGCGTGCCAGCTCGGTTGCCGACCACTTCAATGAAAGACTTGGATTGGTAGTTCGTGGGGTCGCCGAACATCAACTCCCATTTATTGGCGTCCCGTACGTGGTCGAGATCCCAGGTGGCCCGAAGGAGCGGCGCGCTAGCTTCGCTCCTCGATATGACTGACAGGCTCCTGCAGAAGGCAGTCGATGCTGTCTTGAGGCCGAGTCCGAATTTCCCGAGACTGGCAGGTGAGGGTCTGGGGTTTGAGCCGTATTTCATTGCGTTGATCAATTCGTCATGATTCATGCCGACGCCGTCGTCGTAGATTTCCAGCGTGATATTGCCTCGATAATCCATGTTAAGGCGGACATCGACAAAGGTCGCATCCGCGGCGATTGAGTTGTCGATAACATCGGCCACCGCGGTGTTGAATTGGTACCCGGTATCCCGCAGGCCCTCGACCATGCGGACAGGATCCGGAAGCAGCTCCATTCTATCGCTCATGTGATGCTCCTTTCTCTGGTACTAGGAATAACTCGTACGAGACGTCTTTGGAATTGTCGTTTCATATCCAGTCTGTTGGCCCCTATTTTGTTGGCTTCCCTCGTGCAAGGCGGATTTGCGAGAGAGAGTTGATATCATCTGGCGGGCGATTGCCTCGACGACAGGGATGACGACTGAGTTGCCGAACTGACGATAGGCTTGGGTGTCGGACACCGGAATGATGAAATCATTGGGGAAGCCCATGAGACGTGCGCATTCACGGGGCGTGAGGCGACGAGGATTGCGAGCGCTTCCCTGGGAAATGAGGATCTCGGATCCATCTTTGTAGTATCGTGCGCTCAGTGTTCTCGCGACGCCAGATGAGTCGAAGAGACCGAATCCGAAACCGTTGCCCGCTGCCTTGTGTTTGCTCGCGTAGTCCTGCAGGTATCGCCATAGGTTGTCGCTCAGCGTGTACTTGGGAGCGACTGTCTGCTCGAGGATGGACGACAAGGTATGATTCGCTTCTGGAAGGTCGGGGAACTCGAACTTGAGGGGATCGCGAAAGCCAACAATGTATATTCGTTCGCGATGTTGCGGAACGAAGTGACGAGCGTCGATCACTTTGTGGAAGACGGTGTATCCGAGGGCTTCTGTGAGTGTGGAGTGAATGACCTCGAACGTCCGACCGCTGTCGTGACTTTTGAGGTTTTTTACGTTTTCAAGAATGAAGGCGGCCGGTCGATGGTAATCAATGATGTCAGCGATCGAGAAGAAGAGGTTGCCCTGCTTTTCGTCGTCGAAGCCGTGCTTTCTACCGAGGCTGTTCTTCTTCGCTACGCCGGCGATGCTGAAGGGTTGACAGGGGAATCCGGCGCAAAGTATGTCGTATTCTGGGATTTCGGCGACAGCGATGGTGTGGATGTCACCGTGCGGCTTTTCACCGAAATTCGCCTCATACGTCTTTTGCGAGTATCTGTCCCAGTCGGATGACCAGACACAGCGGCCTCCGACCCGCTCGAAGGCTATGCGGAATCCGCCGATGCCTGAGAAAAGGTCGATAAACCGCAGGCGCGTGGGGCGTTGGTGGGTGGCTGCGTGCTTCATTGAAGGAGCCGCTCCACGCTTTCTTTCCGGGAGTCCGGAGTTCGCGGCGAATCAGGGATCTTCCGGCGGTGGCTGCCGGGATGACTGGCGTGGCAGGTTGGGTTGTGCACTTGCGGTTCAGATTCCCTTTGCCGCCTTGATGGCAGCCTTCTTTGTGGCATCGGAAGCGAGAATCAGTTCCAGTTCCTGCCAAGAGATGCCAGTCCCGTTCTTTTTGATGGTCTTGCCATTGCACCATATGAGTCCTGTCATGGTGAGATAGCAATCTCCGACCTGGCTCTTTCCGTCGGGCGTTCTGACTTCGAACTCGATCCCGTTCGCCTTGACGTCCATGTCCAATTCGAACTTCTTAATTCGGACTTGCACTGCTGTCTCCTTCATTGGTGCGTGTTGTGTGAAAGGTTGCCCAAGTATGCTGCAACCGGCGGTCCATTATTGATTCTTCTTTGGTCGAGGGGAAGGTCGAACTGGAGGTGCGGCGATATGCGGATCGCAGTGCCGCCGGAGGATTTCGCAGGAGGCATTGAGAATACTGGCCAACAACTGTGGACCTCCGTTATTCGCAGCGACAAATGTGAGCGATCAGATACCTTAAGTTGCGAAGGTGCGGTGATTGCGTCCGGATTTTTCCGGGAGTTGTATGCACGCGCTGTGTCGCAACCGACGGTCTTCGTTTCGCGAGTTTGTTACAGAAAGTTTAGTTCGATTCGGAGAATACTGCAAGGTGGGGAGAATTTCTAGATGGGCATCGGGGCGAGTTCACTTCATTAGCTGTCACGCTTCAGCGCGAGAAGCGTCTACAGGATAACGTGACGTTAGCGTACGCCTTGTTCGGCGATGTTCAAGTGATGATCGGGTTCATATGGGACTACTTCAGAAGGTCTATGACGGTCTTTACCATTGCTGCACAAAGGGCCGGGTGCCGGTATGATCAAAGGCGTTTACACAAAAGTCTTGACAGGCCCGCCACAAGCTAACGCTGCGGATGTGGCCTGTCTGTGGGAACGTTCAGGTGTCGGTATCTTTCGTTCAAAAAGAAGTGGCTCAAGATGGTTGCCCCCCCGGAAGAAGCGACTGGTCTCCTGTCGGGGATACCGAACTCCATGCACATCTTGTCGACGAGCTTCGGAATCGCGATAGCGAACTCTTGGCTGTCACTGCGCCGAGGATGGCCCTTCGCCTATCTCGTCTTCAACCGGTGCTCGGGCCTGCACGGCTCCAAGAGCCGTTTGCTGGGCTGGGGGCTCTCCGTCATCCGATGCTCCTTTCAGCGCGGATCTGTGTTAGTCTGCCGAACGCTCGAGCTGACCGCGAGGAGGATTGCCCCGCGACGGCAGGGGTGGCCGGATAAACCTGTTGTGTGCGCAAGTCCTGGAACAGGATGATAATCTCGGAACGAAAGTATCACCTTGTACTAAATGATACCGATATTCTTCTGCATCACAGCGATCAGCGGCGTGATATCGATCCGCAAAAGGAGAAGAGCGGCCCTGAAGATGACTAGTCCCTCTGAAAAGCTCTCGATGACGCTATTCAAGGTCCGTAACTGAACGTCGGGATAATTGTCAATTAGCCAACGGAAGCCAAACACGAGAAAACTCTCTTCAGAGCCATCTCCTTTCTCCATTTGTGCAAAAGGACCTATCTACTTCTTTTGCTCATTCTCCCCTTCTTTCCGGATTGTCCCGATCTTTTTGTCAGAGCGGGTATCTCGTCCATCTGGATTCCTAATTGTCCCCGGTGGAAGCCCGTGTTTCTTCTCATGGCTACCGACCGTCTGGTCGCTTCGATCTTTCCGCGGCATATCGACCTCCGAAAAATTGTGCTTCAAAACGGCAACGCCGTCTTTTGTTATTTGCGCACCCGCAGGGTCCAGATCAGGCTGATTCAGGCCTCAACGCGAACCGTTGTCGCGCGTAAAATAAGTGTTCGCCATTGTCGCTCCATCTCCCAGTAGTTGGCCATTGAACTCGATGAACTCCCGGATTGCATGGGCTGCAAGTCGCGTCGAGATAGACCATCCAGCAAATTCACCGGCCGCAATAGTGCCCCTTGTTCGCGTTCTTCATAGTTTATTTAATGCGGCGTCAAGTATTGCTTTGCCCTTTTTTTTCTCAATTTCGGGGTCAACCTTCTGAAGGTATTCGACCGCGGCCAAATCATCTCCTCTTTTCCTGTTTTGGCGTGGTTCCAGAGCCTCAATCAAGATAGCTTCCAATGCCGGGATTAGTCTCGCTGCAATGTATGATTCAGGGAGTGTGCCAAGAGTGCCTTCGTCTGATACGGGAAGCAGACCGAACCAAGAAAACCTGTCCCAACGTGCCGACATGCGATCAATTGTATGTTCGTATAATCTCCGTCCAAGTGGCCGATCAGTGGTTCTACCCAGATAAATAACCTCACGACCATCGTAAAGAAGATAAATCCCTAACTGTTTGAAAAAATCGACGGGGGTAGCGCCTATCTGTTGCATCCCGAGTATTTTTGGAGTTGCCATCCATTCTATCGCCTCCTTGCGCCAAAACATGCCAAAAGAGGTAATAACCTCGTATTGTTCTTCCGTATCTTCTGATTCAGATACATCAGGCGTGAGTTTCTGAGGCACTACCACTGCAGTGCTGGCTCCGGTACGCATGGCAAAGGTGCCTTTAGAAACGCGAATGTACGGCGATGAGTTGCCATCATGCTTAATTGATGCGGATATCTGAGCATTTACTGTTGCGGCTGGGGTTGCCCCTAGGTTATTTCGGTAACCCTCTGAAATGATTTTTTCGGTAATCTCGTTATAGTGTAGTGGCGAAGGGGACGACCCTAGAACCTTATCTATAGCTTTTTTCCATGTTAATTCAGATGGCATCTTTCATTCCTTCTCGTTTGTCGAAGGCTCGGTTGAGCTGCAATTTGCGAAGCAGATTGCCCGCTCGAACTGGATGATAGAGTGATTCACTGTCGTTCAGACAGGATTTTCTTGGCTTCACGAAGATCTATATTCGCATGGTATCCATGCTTCTGAAGGAGGTGTAGCAAGTTTCCTCCGTTGAGGAGGGTTAGCGGCTTTCCTTTAGCAAACTCGTAGGCATCAGGTCCATAGTCCGCGGTTGATACCAGTATTCCTTTGGTAGCACCTTCGTTCAGGATCGTTCCATAGAGATCTCGAACGGCGGAAACTCCAACGGTGTTCGTATAGCGTTTTGCCTGAATGACAATCTTTCCACCGCGAATAGGGTCCGGATCAAAGGCGACAGCATCGACTCCGCCGTCACGACTTGCTTGTGTTATTTTCACCTCGCCGCCATTTACCTGAAACTCTTTCTCAAAAAGCTCTCTAATTAGATGTTCAAAGTCCTCCCAGTCCATGGCAGCCAAGTTTGTCGAAGTGTCAAGTGAATTGACGACCTCGTAAGAATCGACAAATCTCTTGTCGGCCTTGCTGATTTGCAGGATAGGTTGAACCGGCGTAATCGAACTTAAGCTGCTACTTGCTATTCCCTTAAGGTTCTTGAAACAGACCTTGGGATCAACGTTTGCGAGGTCAATTTCCTCGAATTCGGCCTTTTTAGCTTGAATCGTCAGAATGCAGTTGTTCTCTTCTTTTCCATTTGCCTTGTTAATTGCCTTTACCCAGCCATTAAACGAAACCGCGTCAATGGCATCTGCTCTGTCAGCTTCGAAAACTTCATGAATCGTTCTTAGAGTAATCTTGTAGGTCGCATCATCGAACATCTTTGTCTGTTGGCTTTCTGGGAGAAATGATTTCTTGAGTTCTTTCCGTGATGCAATGTACTTCACCTCTTTCACGGAAGGAAAAGCACCCGGGGGTGGGAGTTGATACTCAAGTACCAGAATTTTGGTGCCCGGCACATATTCAATCTCGAAGCTTCTCGGAAAACTGGTGGGATATTCTGAATTGTTCAAGACCATGTCGCAGTATTCCACGACGGAGTTTTGGTCTCGGTTGTGATAGCTGATCTTCATTGAATCGATTCTTTGGTTGTAGGCTGATCTCTCCAACAGGAACTCCTGCTTTCGACTTCCCCACGACTTGACTCCTCGGTTCCATTCGGATATCTGTGTGTCGTACTCATTTCTCAGGCCGGCATTCTTGATGTCGATTGCCTTTTTCTCGTCTTCCCATTTCCGTATGCGTTCTTGGAATCTATTCTCGTGTTCTGCGATCCGCTTTTCTCGCTTTGATTTGAACAGCTTCTCGAAAAACGTGAAGTCGAGATCGTACTTCTTTGGTTCGACGGGATACTCTACGGCTTTTGTTCTCGTCGGCTCGGCGGGGATCGGCTCAAGAAACTCATCCGTTCTCTTCAGTTTCTCCCAGTCGACGGTATCGTCGATACTCAAGGTATGGACAAGTAAGTCATCAATAGTGGCAACTGCGTTCTTTGCTTCTTCAGTTTGTAACGCGGCCTGCTCGATACTGGCCTCTTTCATTTCGTTAGTGATTCTCTTGTCTTCCAGAAAGCGCCATTGGACATCCCATTTCTGTGCTTGCAGGTTTGCTTTGTTTTGAAGGATTCCCCTGTCCGGAGCCGAAATGACCTTATGCTCATTCAGGCCCTTGTGAAACATTTCAACTGTGTACTTCAGAATTCTTGTACCAGTGACATTCCATGATTCTTGGGCTTGACCGACCTGAAGAAGGTTATTTGCCATTCCGATCTCCTTTTGCTTTTTCTTGATGAATCTCAGTTCATTCTAACAAAATCGTCGGAAACCTGAATAAGGTTCGAAGTCCTAGGTTCCGGTTGACTTATGGTGCCTTTGGTTGTACGGCCGGAAGTGATGAAAATTCCTCGTGCGAAATGGGTTGCGATGCAGCCTGACACCTTCTCCGGCATGTTACGCAGATCAGAATACGAGCTCCTATTTTGAGGCCCTCGTGTCCGGGCCACGAGGGCCCGATGTTCCCCAGTGCGCATCACTCCCCTTCATTCTAAGTGATTTCGCTCGTGATTGCAAATCTGAAGTGGCGCATTTTTGCGCCATTGGGAAGGATGGGAATCGAGGTCGGGGCCGAATATACCCACTACTGGGGAGATACAATCCACCGCCTCGGTTTTACGCTTAGGCCTGTGGGATGGAGAGAGCCATGATCGCGACGGGATGGACGGACCAGGCACACGGAGGCGGTGCACGATCGGTGGGGAGGGCGGACAGAAGTGGTATGTTCTGCCCGCCCACTGGGCTGCAAACACGATGTGCGCTTAGGAAGCAAGGGTGTAGTCACGTGAGGAGTCAGCCGTGAGCACTGTGAACCTGGTCTCTCTATCAACTTGCAGGGACCTGCTTTCGATCGACGATCGTGACGAGTCGATCCTTGCCCTGGTCGTCGCCTCCTCAAGCGCACGTGTGGAGCGCTATCTGATGCGTCGGATCCTCGAAGGCAACTTTTCGGGCGAGTTCGACAGCCTTGGACAGCGGGACATTGTCCTATCGGAATATCCGGTGCGGAATGTGATCTCGGTCCGATGCGATCCGGAGCGTGTGTTCGGCGACGAGACAAAGCTTGCCGACAATGCGTGGTACTGCGCCACGGTTCCCTACGACATCCTTGAGGACCTACCGGCAGTCCTGATCTTCGACCCATTCGTCTCGCTTCCGATCGGGCGCCGTATTATCCGCGTTGAGTACACTGCGGGTTATCCACTAGATGCGATTCCGGAGGATTTGAAGCTTGCGACAATGGAATTAGTTGCCTGGGAATTTCGACGCGTGAAGTCAAAACAGGTTGGAGTGAGCGGGTTTGTACCGACCAGTGGCCGGATGGAGCGGACAGTGCTTGAGATGCAGATGCCGGAGAACGTCCGGGAAATGCTCGAGCCGTATCGAAGGAGGATGTGGTGATAGCGATTCCTGAGGAACGACTGACCGCGAAGCTGTGCCAGTTGCTGGTGGAACATCTGGGCGAGGTTCTGGACGTGATTGAAGCGGAGCAAGGGGATGGGGTTCGAACTGTCAACCTGAGGCGACTTGAGAGCGAATCTGCAGAGCTCCCTTTGGGTGAACTTCCTTCGGGCGTGGTCGAAGTGAAGAAAGGAGAGCTCAGCGAGAAGGACCGAATCCTCAAAAACGAAGTGTACCTGCTCAAGGTAACGATCGGCTACACAGGGCAGGATCTCGCGAAGCAGGGCTACCGGTATGCCGCTGCTGTCGGGCAGCTCATCGACGAGTACCCAACGCTGTATGGAGCATGCCGCCGCGCGCTTGTGAAGGAAAAGGAGTATCTGTCGGGCAGGTTCCTGGGGGACGCAGAGGTGGCAAGCGTGCGCGTGACTGTTCGCGCCGTGATCGAGAAGGTGTAAAGGTGCGGCCGATTGGGGCGGAGTGCAGCCTGGCCATCGAGATTGACGGTATGAGCGTCGCACTTCCGTTCGCAGAGGAGACGCTTCGGATGCAACCGGTAGTCGTGAAGCGTGAGCCGCTCCTTGGGATGGCTGCGCCGAGGCACCAGACGGTGCTGCGCGAGGAGACCACCGGGTGCGTCGTTACCCGGGTCGGGCGGACTTCACTTCCGGCGCTGTTTCGCGCTTGTTTCGGCTCTGCCGATGCGCCGGTGCACATACCTGAAACGCGGAGAATGTTTGCGGTTGACTTCGGGCTTGCAGAGAAGTTCGACGGCTTTCCCGGGTTTAGCTTGGTAGCTGATCGCGGGGTCGAAAAACTCTGCTATCAGGCGCTGAGTGCTCGAGGTTTTGAGCTGCGGGGACTTCGCGACGAACCGCTGTATCTTCGCCTGGACGTTTCCGGGCGTGAGGCATCTACGAGTTTCGAGGCGATGCCGGAGCTGACCGAGGAAGAGTACTTCTACTTCGAGACAGGTTCGGTCGTCGTGGACGGCGTTTCGATGCCTGGCGTCTACGAGTTTGCATTGAGCGTGGACACAGGCCTTCAGCGGTACGCGTGCGGCTGGGCGCGAAACGGGGAAAAGGCTGTGACCTTCACCCTGCACGCGCCTCTTGATGACTCAATCGCAAGTTTTCTTGAGCGGCCGAGGCACACAGTCGAGCTTGGCTTCAGACTGATGAACACATTTCCGGAGCCGGATCACGCACCAACGTTCTCGGTTCGGTGCGAGAACATGGTACTCCGGAAGGAGCAGAAGGAGCCTGACAGTCCCGACGAGCTGTGCAGTCCCTATGCGTTCGTCGGACGCGGCGGGGTGAGCGCGAAGGTGGTGCGCGAGGAGATCAAGGCATGAGGTTCTACGAGGTTGATGCCACGGTAGCCACCGCGATGGAAAAGCCGGAAAGCGAAGCGCGCGTACGGGTCGCAGTTGATTTTGCGGGGGACGGAGAGTTCGTCGAAGTCGACGAGGACCTCCTCCTCGAGGGGACTTTCCGCTCCTACCGGGAAGCGGCAGGCGGTGTGGTGAACCGCGGGACGATCACCCTCGACAACGCGAGCGGCGCGTTCTCGCCGGAGCAGTTCGGTGAATACCTCCCCGCGGCAGGCGGGTACAACGGACCGCGGCAGGCAGATGGGTTGGGCAACCTCCGGCCGGGACGGCGTGTTCGGATCTCGTTCACGGTGGGAAGTGGAGAGCTCTTTGTTCCGCGGTTCCTCCTTCACGTCGACGAGCAGGGCTTCAGAAACGAGCTTTCCCACTGCTGCCGCGACCAGGTGACCGTGGGACTGGTCGATCTCTCCTATTACCTCGCGAAAAGCAGAGAGGCCACCGACT
>Ga0307375_10006535_pt1 | contig 10753 bp, 7 predicted proteins | sample TR1MG_FD_202531 | JGI IMG/M metagenome (GOLD analysis project Ga0307375, IMG submission 202531) | Soil microbial communities from Risofladan, Vaasa, Finland - TR-1 | ecosystem: Environmental > Terrestrial > Soil > Coastal area > Acid sulfate soil | place: Finland: Risofladan, Vaasa | collected...
GGGGAGAGCGGACCGGAGGTCTCAGCCGTCGGGCTCGGGTGCATGGCCATGTCCGGTACTTACGGACCCGTAAACGACAAGGAGAGCGTTGCCACCATTCACGAGGCGATGGAGAGAGGGATAACCCTGCTCGATACGGGAGACTTCTACGGCAGAGGCCACAACGAGCTTCTCCTTCGTGAGGCACTCAAGGGCGGAAAGCGAGAAAAGGCATTCCTCCAGGTCAAGTTCGGCGCACAGCTCGAGCCGTCGGGTCGGTTCATCGGCTTCGACGGGCGACCCGCATCCGTCAAGACTTCCCTCACCTATACACTTACGCGCCTGGGAACGGAATATGTCGATCTCTACCAGCCGTCACGCCTGGATCCCCGCGTGCCCATCGAAGAGACAGTCGGCGCGATTGCCGATATGGTGAAAGAGGGTTACGTGCGGTTCATCGGGCTGTCGGAGATGGGCGAAGCAACGATCCGGCGAGCGAACGCGGTTCACCCCGTGACGGCGCTTCAAATCGAGTACTCGCTTATGAGCAGGAGCATCGAGAAGGAAATTCTGTCGGCAGTGCGGACGATGGGAATTGGCATAACCGCTTACGGTATCCTTTCGCGCGGACTCATCGCTCGCGTCGGCGCCCCGGAATCAGGAAGACACGACATCCGCGGCCGTTTTCCGCGCTTCCAGGGTGAAAACTTCAAGCGGAATCTCGGCCTCGTTCAGGCGCTCGATTCGCTTGCAAGAGGGAAAGGAACCACGACCGCCCGGCTGGCGATTGCATGGGTTTTGTCCCGTGGCGATGACATCATTCCTCTTCTGGGGGCGCGAAACAGAAAGCAGCTTCGCGATTCTCTCGGAGCATTGGAGCTTGCGCTAAGTCCGACCGACCTCGAAGAGATCGATCGGGCGATTCCCGCCGCTGAAGTTGCGGGTGGGCGGTACGATGACGCGGCCATGTCGACTCTCGACAGCGAGCGATAGAAGGCACGGCGAAACAGCTGCCAAATCGTCGAAGCGGGGGGACCGCTTATCCCTTCACAGATCCGAGAGCAAGTCCGGTGGTTATATACCGCTGTGCGAACACGACCAGAATAATCGCAGGAATCGCCGCAAAGAATGCGGCCGAGGTCATTTCTCCGTAGAGAATTTGATATTCCTGAGCGAAGTTCGCGATTCCGACGGGAATCGTCATTCCGCTTGAGGAACTGGTAAGCGAGAGGGCGAAAATGAAATCATTCCAGCTGAATACAAAACTCAACAGCGCGGCAGCCGTTATTCCGGGCGAAACGATCGGCACGATGATTCTGAGAAAAGTGGTAGCGTGACTCGCACCGTCGATCAAGGCGGCATCTTCTATTTCTGACGGCACATCGGCGAAGAATCGCCTGAGAATGAACATCGCAAGCGGAAAATCGAGAACGATGTATGCCATCACCAGGGCGACCGGCGTATTGTAAACCCCCAGAGTGCGGGACATAAGATAAAAGGGGCCGACGAAGACAATTGGCGGAAGCATTTGCGCGAACAACAGCCAGGACACGATGACACCGCTTACCCATCGAGGCCACTTGAAGCGGCTGATGCTGTATGCCGCAAGCGACGAGATTATGATGACGATGGCGGTGCTTCCCACGCTTGCTATCACGCTGTTCAGCAGCAGATGTAGAAAGTCTCCTCCCTGACCGGTGAATAAAGAAGCGTAGTTACCGAGCGTCGGTTGAAAGAAAAGTGATCCCGAAATAATGTCGCGCGTGTATTTCAACGAAGTGAGGAGCGTCACGAGCATCGGCAGAACGGTAACAAGCACTGCAAGCCAGAGGATCAGGTGACCGAGAAACGGCTCTTTTCTCACCGCGTGTGACACGTTACGCACGCTGACTCCCCGACGGTCGCCGATCTTCGGCATTTACGACGCTCTACCGGCGATCGTGTTGATTCGCTGGTACCCGACCACAAAGACAACGATCAGCACGGCCGTAGCAAGTGCCAGAGCGGCTGCATATCCCATTCTCGCCTGGCCGAAGAAAACCGCTTCGACGTACGAGCTGATCACCTGCGTTGCGTTGCCCGGGCCGCCGTTGGTGAGGAGGTATATTTCGTCAAAGACTTTGAACGCAAAAATTATACGCAGTATAACCGCAACACTGATGGTCGGACGAAGAAGCGGCAGTGTGACGTATCGGGTCAGCTGCAGCTCAGTCGCACCGTCGATCCGTGCCGCTTCGTTGAGCTCCTGCGGTAAGGACTCGATGCCCGCCAGAAGGATGAGAAACATGAAACTTACCCAGTGCCAGATGTCGACGACTATGATCGTGGGAAATGCGAGAGCCGCGGTGTTCAGCCACGCGGGACCCTGGATCCCGAAAGAAATCAGCAGCTCGTTCAGGACGCCGTAGTTGAAATTTACGATCATGAGCCACATGACGCCGATTGCGATGGGCGGAATGAGCATCGGCAATATCACGATAACGCGATAGAAACGTGAGAAGATCTTCACGCGGTTGACCGCGATCGCAAGTACGAGGGCAACGACCGTTTCGATTGTTACAGTGACGAGGGCAAAGACGGCCGTGTTGCGAAGAGCTACCAGAGCGATCGGATCACCGAATATTGTTCTGAAGTTCTTGAGCCCCACCGATGTCCAGCTGATGCCTGCCTGCACGTACTGCAGGTCCGAGAAGCTCATGCGTATCAGCTGGACAATCGGGTACAAGGTGAGAAGGCCAAGCACCAGTACTGCCGGCAACAAGGCCCAATACCGAAAGGCTCGATTGAACATACTGGCTAGTTGCCGAGAGGTTCCATCTGGTAGCCGGCATCCTGCATGATCGACTGGATCTTCTGCGCCGCTTGTTTCATCATGGCGTCCGGATCCATCTGTTTTGCCACGACCTGCTTGAGCATGTCATTGAGCATTGTATGGATTTCACCGCTCGAAGTCGTCCGCGGGAAGGGCTTAATGTATGGCGTACTGTCGGCAACTGCCTTCGCCCACCAGAACTTTGGATTCTTTTCCATTGCCTGATAGACATCCTCCCGAACCACGATGCCGCCTGCATCCGCGTATGCTTGTTCCGCCTTCTGTGTCATTGCCCATGACAGGAATTTCAAGGCTGCCTTCTTGTGATCTGCCGGGAGATTGTGAGGAATCCCCATAATCCAGATTCCAGAAGTCGGCGATCGAAGATCAGCGGTGCTCCCAGGCGTTACCACGGCCCCGACCTTCCCGATCACGCTGCTCACTTTCGGGTTGTCGAAGTTAGGTGCGGCGGCGTCAACCATGATGGCCATTGCCGAGCGTCCGCTTGCCATGAGTGAAATCATCGCCGCCTGGTCGATCTGCGTGTAGTTGGACGGATCGTAGTTCCAGGCGAGGTTGAGCCAGAACTTGAGCCCGTCGACCGCGGGCTTTTTGTTCAGTTCAACTGTCCATTTTCCAGTCTGCGGGTTCAGGGCTACGATATCGCCTCCGAAGCCATGGATGAAGGCAAGCAGGTTGAAAATTGGATCGTCGGAAGTCCGGGCGGTAAACCCGTAGAGATTCGGCGGGTTATGCAGCGCTTTGACGTCTGTCATGAACTCGTCGAACGTCGTCGGCGGCTTGAGACCCTTTTGTTCGAACAGGTCCTTTCGGTAGTACAGGATCCGGATGTTGCCGTTGATCGGCAGACCGAGTATCTCGCCGTCCCCGGTGGAGCCGTTGACTTTGGGATCCCATCGATCGGCAAAGTTGTACTCAATCACCTGCGGGTCGAGCTTGAAGTTCGGATCGATCTCCTTGAGCGGTGTGACCAGGCCGCCTTTGTAGAACTGCAGATACCATTCCTCGTTGAGGTTTATGAGATCGAACTCGCTGGTCTGTGCCGTAACCGCGTTGCGTGATTTTTGCAGCATGCCCGGGAAGGGGGTAATGTCGAGATTAACCTGATTACCGGTATCCTTCTCGTAGAGCGCCACGAGGGCCTTGAAGCTATCGAGCCACGGCGAACTGTTGATGAGAATATTGATCGGTGGCACGGCTTGCGCCGGAGCTTGCACGCCGGAGCTTGTTTCCGGCTGTCCGCCGGCAAACGCGGACATTGAAGTTGCAGCAAGAAGCACAATAACCGAAAGCGCAAAATGTCTTTGCATTTTCACGAAAGCACCTCCTCTTCCATTCCGTTTCCACTCCGCGCGACGCCGCGCGGGGTCGAATTCAGTTGTACAGAGTCTATCCAGGCAGATCACCCGGAAAGACAACCCTCTGATCCAATTCGTGGCGGACAGGCGCATCACGGATCGCCGGGCTCTTGCCCTCATGCATGCGAATTCTCCGTAGCAGACGATTTTTCATCTGTCGGGAAACTTCCAGATGTGAATCGAGACCCGCCAGATTCGTAAGCTCGTACGGATCGGCCTCGAGGTCATAAAGGAACTCTTCGGTGTATTCGCCGGCATCGGGTACGGCATAGGCGTCCACCCCGGTTGCGGAGACGCTGTATTTCCATCGCTTTGTCCGGATCGCGCGTCCGACCTGGGATTCACTGATCTGCACGAACACATCGTCGGGCCACCCGATCGTCTGCCCGTGAATGAGCGGCATCGCCGTTCTGCCCTGCATCAAATCGGGAACCGCCATACCGGCGGCATCGAGAATCGTTGGGGGGAGATCCACAAGGCTCATGAGCTGTGTGACCCTTCCTCCACCGTTGAAATGCGGACCGCACAGAGCAAGCGGCACACGAATCGAGCTCTCGTGGCAGGACCGCTTGTATTCGCGGTTCCGCGTCTTGAAGTGATTCCCATGATCGGAGGTGAAAACGACGATCGTGTCATCCTGGAGTGACAGGCTTTTCAAGGCATCGAGGAGACGGCCGAAGGCTTCGTCCAAACGCTTCACCAACCCAAGGTAACCACCGAGGTGCTGGTGTGCGGTTCCACCGAGTGTGGCGAGGTCCGGAGGTATCCACCTGCCGCGGTAGCGCTCCGCGTAGCCCTCCGGTGCCGGATAGTTGTCAGTGTGGTTCTGGTGGTGGGGCTCGAGGAAGGAGAGAAACAGGAAAAAGCTCGAATTGCGGTTTTCGAAAATATATCTTATCGCCGCATCGGTAACTGCATCGACGCGGTATCCGGGCAGCTGAACGGGCTTGTCATTTGTGTCGAAGAGCAAGGTGTGGTAGGAATCCGAGGTAAACTCCACCGCATCCGCGGCCAGCCAGTACTCGTAACCTCCCCGTTTCCGTGCCGTCACCGGTTCTTGCTTCCAGTTTTTCAGTCCGAGCTCGGCTCCTCCGAGGTGCCACTTGCCGATGTAGCCCGTCTGGTAACCAGCGCTGCGAAAGCATTTGGCAAGCGTCACAGCGTCCTCGGCCAGAGGGATGCCGTTGGCAATGACGCCGGTCGACGTGGCGTACTGGCCCGTCTGAAGTGACGAGCGCGCAGGTGCGCACACCGGTTGGCAGGTGAAGGTGTTGTAGAAATGAGTGCCGCCGGTCGCGAAACGGTCGAAATTGGGAGTCAAATCGAGAGGATTACCGTGGACGCCGGTGGTGTCCCACCGTTGTTGATCGGTCAGAAAAACAACGACATTTGGTTTTCTGTTCGCCATTACCGTTTTCCCGCCGATCCGCATGCGCCGGTACTCGATCCGTGGTTTGGAACCCGACCACAAGAGAATACACTCGTGTGGCGAGGTTTGTCAATGAGTTATGTTATGGGTTACGTAACACACTTGACTCAGCTGTCGAATGCCCATAGAGTATGGAAACACGCAATGGCGGATGCCGCAGGAGCACGGTGACGACACATCGCGCGCAGCGCAATTCGAACATCCTCAAGGTCCTGAACGTGCTTCGCGCGAGCACCCGCTGTACTATCAGCGAAGTCGCGGATCGGGCCCGCTTGAGCCGCCTCACCGTCGCAAAGATACTCGATCTGCTGGCCGAAGGTGACATCGTAACGCCGGTCGGAAAAGCGCCGGGGAAAATAGAAGGCGGGCGCAGGCCACAGCTTTACAACTTCAATTCTTCTGCTCGGTATAGCCTGGGCATTCTCATAGGCGAAAAGTCGGTTACCGGTAGACTTGTGGATCTCAACATCGAGACAGCGGGAGTCTTTCGCAAGAGCATTGCGCCCGATCTCAATGCCGCGGAGTTGCTGTCGGTGATAGACGAGTTGATCGCAGCGCTCGTCGATAACCCGCACATTCCGAGAGAATCGATCCTCGGAATCGGAGTCGGCAGTCAAGGCGTGACGGATTTCGAGCGGGGGATCGTCTTGACCTCACCGCACAATCCTAGCTGGGGAAAGGAACTCCCCCTGCGGGACATGATCCAGAAGCGCGTGGGAGTTGCGATTCCGGTCTATGTCGACAACGCAATTCGTTTTCGTACCCTTGCCGAGACAACAGCCGGGCGCCTGCGAAACGTTCAGAATTCGCAGGTAATACATTGCGCCGACGGACTCATCGCGGGCAACATCTTGAACGCGACTATTTATCGAGGGGTCCACAATATCGCCGGTTCGATTGGACATATGAAAATCAACGTAACCGATACGGAGCGATGTGACTGCGGCGGATTCGGCTGTTTCGAAATGCAGGTAATGCCGCGGCGCGTGCTTGCTCGGGCGCAGAGTCTCAAGGCCGACTTCCCGGATAGTGTGCTGGTTCGAAACCCGGACGGCGCTCTGTACCTCGAGGAGCTCTTCGCAGCATCCGAATCGGGCGACGGCCTCGCGCGTATCGTCATGGACGAAACCATCGCGTGGTTCGCGATCGCGATCCACAATCTGATATTGATGTACGATCCGGAGGTCGTTGTGATCCAGGGAACATATGCACACGCCGGCGATTACTTCATTAACTCGCTGCGGGAGCGTGTCGGAAAAGTTTCTCTGATCAACGTTGCGCAACGCACCACAATCGAATACTCACAGCTCGATGACGAGGAAGCCGGAACCCTCGGTGCAGCCTCGTACGTGCTCCTCCATGCCTTTGAGTAGGGTTCGGGGGAAGATATTAGAAACTCTCGTCAGCGCTGTTGTTGGCTCCCCGTCCGGGATTGATGGTTGACGTCCGAGGCACCCGCGTCAAGTTGGTCGATGTGCCCGGGAATCCCGCACCTGGTGAAAGCAAGACCATCGAACCGTACGCCCTGTTTGCCGACACGCTTCGGTCAATTACCGAGGGAACCAAAGTCGACGGCCAGAACTTTGCGGACCGGAGGATCGAAAGGCTCATGCTGTGGAGCCAACAGCGCTCTGACCTGGGACGATAACCGGAGTGCGATTAGGGACAAACCCGGCTTGTCGGATTCAACGGTGGCTGTCGCAGCCTGTGCGAACCTTAGCCAGTACTTCCCCGACGTCTCAAAGAACGCGGACCCTACCGTTTCAGCCTGCAGAATCAATCCCACTAGCGGGCACTCACAAAGGTGAACGGTTCGCTGCCGAGCCAGGACTTCAAACTGTTGCCGAAGTGAACCCGACTGGAAAATCTGTCTACGTCGTAAAGGTCAACAGCGCTTCCGGGTACTCGATCATCGCAAACGGGATAGACGTCGGTGCGCTCGCACCTGCAGCGGAATCACTCTTTCATACGGGAAAGAATCCGTGGAGTGTAGCCGCTGCCGTAGTCACAGCGCCGCAAAGCCTGAAGATCATCTGAATTGGCGAACCTTCCACGGTTTCGGGGCTTGAACAACTTCAGTGTCGTCTTCAGAAAGTGCACACTGAGAGACAGCCGTGATGATCTCACGCATTCGATTCCGTTGGTACTCATCTGACGGCGGCGGCAGGCATTTTTGTCAGGTGGTTCGGAGTTGAGGCCCCATAGAGAATCGTGGCCAGAGAAACAGGTGAGGTGTCTAGTCAAAATGCGAGCCGTACCGCGATAGCTTCCGCGAAAGACCTCCGATATTAAACTGGTTGCCGGAAAGCAGGTCCCTCGGGTTATAATCGAACGGGCATTCCCGGAGCCGCCGGCGCGGCGCCGGTTGATAACCGACGCAATCGCTGCGGGCGACGCCGATACGGCTCGCGCCGCTGTGGAGAGACATATGAATATCGTAATAGCCTGCTGCGGGCAGAGAGGTGTCCGGTGAATTCCGCTGACGACACGCTTCGGGAATTTGGATTGGTGGACGACGCTGTCGTGCAAGCGCTTGTCGGTGTGTGCGGCCGTGAGGCGGTCAGTACCGCGGAGAAGGACCTGGTGGAACTCGGCCATGACAAGATTACCGAACAGAAGTACGCATCGCGCGCGGATGTCGTTGTCTACCCGGGCAGCACCGAAGAGGTAGTCGGGATTGTCAATATCGCACGGGCGCGGCGGATTCCGATCACACCACGGGGCGGCGGGAGTGGTCTGTCGGGAGGCGCCGTACCGGTGCATGGCGGGATCGTCATCTCGTTCAGCCGTATGAACAGAGTACTCGAGATAGACGACGGCAACATGATAGTAGTGCTCGAACCGGGCGTCATCACAAAAGAGCTCGATGCCGTTCTCGAACCACACGGGCTTTTCTTTGCCGGTTATCCAATGAGCGAGGAGATCTGCCAGATCGGCGGAAATGTCGCGGAAAATGCCGGGGGCGGCCGCGCAGTAAAGTACGGCGTCACCGGCGACTACGTGTTGGGACTCAATATCGTAACGGCTTCCGGGGAGTTGCTCCGCTTCGGCGGACGGCGGATCAAGGATGTCACTGGGTACGACCTCGTCGGCCTGTTTGTCGGGTCCGAGGGTACGCTCGGACTGATTACGCAGGTTACGCTTCGTCTGCTTCCGCGGCCACGGGCACGCACCGTCGTGCTGGGATTCCTGCCGGAGGAATCGATGCTTGCGGAACTCACCCCGATGATACTCGGAGGACTCCCGACTCGTCCTTCTTCGGTCGAGTTGGCCGACGGCACCTGCCTGCGGTTACTGAAGTCGACGTCGAAACGGTTCGCATGGATCCCCGACGGAAGCTCGATGATTCTGGTAGAATTTGACGGCGCCGGCCCAGACGAGGTGCAGAGCGCGGCCGCGGCCGTCGAACAGATACTGAAGAACCGCGGAATTCTGGAGGTTCGCCGTTCCGGGAACAAGAAAGAGTTCGACGAGATCTGGCACATCCGTAAACAGATTCCATGGGCGCTCATGAAAACCAGCCCTCATCAAACTATGGAGGACATTTCCGTACCGGTGACCGAAGTGTGGCCGTTGATACGTGCCACCCGGAAACTCGCCGGCGCAACCGGAGTGGAAATAGCAAACTTCGGGCATCTCGGCGACGGAAACATCCACTGCACGCCGATAAAACCCGTGGATATGAATGTCGAAAAATGGCACCGGCTTCTGGATGAGCTGCTGCCGAAGTTGTACCGGATTGCGGCGGGTCTCGGCGGTACTATCAGTGGCGAGCACGGTATCGGTCACAAACGAAAAGGCTTCATGCCGATGGTGTTTACCGGGCCGGAGATCGCGGCGTTTCAAGCGGTGAAGAACGCCTTCGACCCGGAAGGGATCATGAACCCGGGAAAGATAGTCTGAGGCAGCCGCGGAGTTCCAACCGACGGACCCCTTGCAATTCCCCGAACGGCGCCATAGAATATCGAAAATCGACTTGCCATCATGGCCTTTCAACAACTGAATTCGATCGTTAATAGATATTTTCCGTCGCTGACGCACAGGAATTTCCTCATATTCTGGAGCGGCCAGGGTTTCTCTGTCATCGGCACCTGGATGCAAAATGTCGGTCAGGCCTGGCTTGTGCTGCAACTCACGAACTCACCATTCAAGCTGGGCCTGGTAAGCACGATCCAGTTCTTGCCGGTGATGCTCCTGTCGGTGTTTGCCGGCCCCTTTGTCGACCGTTTTCCCAAGCGCAAAGTGCTTATCTTCACTCAAACCATGCTGATGCTGCTTGCCTTTGTTCTCTCGGCGATCACCTTCCTGCACGTGGTTCAATACTGGCATATCCTGGTTCTTGCTCTGCTTCTTGGAATGGTGAACACGTTCGATATTCCGACGCGGCAGTCATTTGTCATCGAACTTGCAGGACGCGAAGATCTCATGAACGCCATCTCTCTGAACTCGACGGTTTTCAACATGGCTCGCGTCGTGGGTCCGGCCGTCGCCGGCCTTCTGATCGGACTCATCGGGATCGCGCCGTGCTTTCTCTTCAACGGTATCTCCTTTCTCGCAGTTATCGTGTCTCTATTCTTCATCAATGTTCCCGACTATCGAGCTCCGCAAGTTGCCGATACTGACGTCGGCAATCCATTTTCGCGCGTTCTTTCCAGTATTGGCGAGGGACTCAACTACATCCGAAAGAATTCCCACATCCTCCTGCCGCTCGCGCTCATGGCGGTCTTGAGCACCTTCGTAATGAACTTCAACATCGTTGTTCCCACGTTTGTAAAAATCGAGCTCTCGGGGAACGCAACGTCCTTCGGGCTCCTCATGACCGCAATGGGAATCGGTTCCTTCGCCGGCGGCCTGCTCCTGACTCTGCGAAGCGCCGGAGGGCCAAAGGCAGTTCGGCTCATTGCCGGCGGGGCGGGCATGTCGCTGTTCTTACTTCTCGCCGGTTTTCAGCGGAGTTTTCTTCTCTCCGCCGTTCTTCTGGCGGTGACCGGGTTCTTCTCGGTGACGTTCGCCGCCTCGTGCAACGCGTACGTTCAATCGAACTCGATAGACTCGATGCGCGGTAGGGTAATGAGTGTCTACTCGCTGGTCTTCGGCGGGGTAACACCGATCGGCAGTCTCTACGCCGGGGCACTCGTGGACGCGGCGAGTGCG
>Ga0307375_10006536_pt1 | contig 10752 bp, 10 predicted proteins | sample TR1MG_FD_202531 | JGI IMG/M metagenome (GOLD analysis project Ga0307375, IMG submission 202531) | Soil microbial communities from Risofladan, Vaasa, Finland - TR-1 | ecosystem: Environmental > Terrestrial > Soil > Coastal area > Acid sulfate soil | place: Finland: Risofladan, Vaasa | collected...
GAGAAGCTTCAGGCAGGCCTGTGGAAAGGATGCGCGAACGTTCTGCAAGGACGAGAAACGCGGTGGTGGCAGGATCGTAAAGTGCCTCACCCAGCATCAGGATGAATTGTCGCCGGCCTGCAAGGAGTTGATGAGCAAGCCGATCGGCGGATAGTAAAGCTAAGTGGGGTTTGTAGGAGCACTAAAAGCAGGCAATCTGCTATCTGCTATCTGCTATCTGCTATCTGCTATCTGCTGAAGCAGATGCAGAGTTGTCTCCGGGCCATGCTTAATTTGTAGGAGCGGGCCATGCCCGCGATTATCATTTAGTTCGCGGGCATGGCCCGCTCCTACAAACCCGATTTTTTAAAGCCATATCACATTCCAGAACGGGTAATCACCGAGACTTTTTACCAGTCCGGCGCGCAACGGGTTGGCGACCACATAGCGTGCCGTGTCCGCAAAATCATCTTCCGCCCGTAATGCATGGTCGTGATACGCCGCTGACCACAGCGCTCCGTTCCTTTGCAGTACCCGGTTCGTATGACGCGCGCTGGCGGATTTAATGCGGTTAACTACCGTGCTGAGCACATCATGTTCGCTCAGCTCGATCAGCCAATGTGCATGGTCCGGCATTAACACCCAAGCAAGCATGGCTGCCTTGCCAAGCACAACCTTGTCTTCGAAACAGCGAGCGGCAGCGCATGCGGCGTGAAAGTTATCGAATGCCCTGGTGCGTTCTATCGTTGTAGACGTTACCATATAAATCCCATTCGATACCGATACGCGTCCTTTGCGCAGGGCAGCGTGGCCGGGTTTAGTCATGGACATGATGGTTTCCTTTCAGAAGCAACACGCACCCAAAACAAAGCGCAGAATTTGTAGGAGCACTAAAAGCAGGCAATCTGCTATCTGCTGAAGCAGATGCAGAGTTGTCACCGGGCCATGCCCGCGAACCATATATTGATCGCGGTCAGCACCCGCAAAGGGTACGCCGTGGTTGTACCAAAGTCAGGCAATTTGCTACTCAACAAGTTGAGTGCAAAGTTGACACAACCCCAACAACACACGCAGGGCCCGCTCTTACAGATTCAAGGATCGTTATGTTTGTCATAGCGGCGAGATCAGCACGCTGTCCCGGGGTTTGTTCAACTGGTGGCGGAATTCGGGCGATGTGCCTGCTTTCCCGATAGAATCTTCGGCCGGAGTCATTTGGCCGGCTGCGCGTTTCGCCAGGCGATGAGCGCCTCGGTCAGATCGGACAACGGCCCCATCAACTGCACCCCCTCCACCGGACTGCGCAGCCTCGCCACTGCGGCGCCGCCCGCCCACAGCGCGACCTTTTTGGGCAGCGCCTCGCGCGCCAATTTCAGACCGGAATTTACCTGCATCACCGGTATCGCCGCACTGAACGACAGCACCACGATATCGACCTGATGGGCTTTCGCCGCCAGCACGATCTCCTGTATCGGGGTCTGCACCCCGAGCATGGTGCAGTTCGTCCCGCCCAGGCCCAGGGTGGCTTCCGCCATCAGCAGGCCCAGCATGTGTTCCTCGCCGGGCAGCGTGGTCAGCAATATGCGCGGGGTATCGCCGGGGTGGCGCAGCATCGCGATCGCATCGCGCAACACATGGGTGATCTGTTCGCTGTACAGGTGCTCCTCGAACACGTGAATCTCGCCGCGCATCCAGGCTTCGCCCACCAGATTGTTCAGCGGCGTGATTGTCTTGGACAAAAAGTCATCCATGCCTTGCTTCAGCAACGCCCGGCTCAGCGCAACGCGCAATGCGGCGGCCTGATGACTCTTGATCAGGTCGGTGAAGCCGGTCAAATCCGCGCTGTACCGGGCGGCGTCATCGGGGATCCGGTTCAGCAGTGCATTCAACTCGGGCATGCCCAAACCGACCACCTTGACCGGGCGCATCCCGCTGTCCAGCAGTCGTTTTATCAGTCTTAGCCTGTCGACCTGATCTTGCGGATAGAGCCGTTCCCCGCGCTCGTCGCGCTCGGGAACCGGGAATCCATAGCGCTTTTCCCACACCCGCAGCGCGTCCTTGCCGATCCCGGTTTCGCGCTCCACCCCGGCGATATCGAATTTCACTTTTGCAATTTCCATGTGTTTGTCCTAGACAGATTTGACATTTATAGAATTTATGGCCTATTATCGCCATAACCTTCCATTTTTGTCTAGGACGTTTAATGAATGCTGCTTTACCCAATATGAAGATCGCTGTCGTTGGCTCCGGTATCTCCGGCCTGGCCAGCGCCTATTCCCTCGCACAATCCGGGCACAGCGTCACCCTGTTCGAGGCGAACGATTATTTCGGCGGGCACACGCATACGGTCGACGTGACGCTGGAGGGCTTAACCCATGGCGTCGATACCGGCTTTTTGGTGTTCAACCAGCAGACCTATCCGAACCTGGTGAAACTGTTCGATGAGCTGGATATCCCGACGGCCGCAACGGACATGTCGTTCTCGGTGAAGCTTCCGCTGGATAAGCGCATGCTGGAATGGTCGGGCAGCAGCCTCAATACCGTGTTTGCGCAGCGGCGCAACCTGTTCGACAAACGCTTTCTGCGCATGCTGCAGGACATCCTGCGCTTCAACGAACAGGCCACCGCACTGCTTGAACAACCGGACGACAGGCTGATTCGGCTTTCGCTGGGCGATTACCTGTTGCGCCACGATTACAGCGCGGAATTCCGCGACTGGTATCTGCTGCCGATGGCCGGCTGTATCTGGTCCTGCCCGGTTGCACAAATGCTCGACTTCCCGCTCGCCACCTTTGTGCGTTTCTGCCACAACCACGGCCTGCTGCAGATCACCGGCAGGCCGCAGTGGCACACCGTGGCCGGTGGCGCGCGGCAATATGTGGACAAGATGCTGCGCGCGATCCCGGACAAGCGCCCGGGCGACCCGGTGCGCGCTGTCATCCGCAGCGATGCGGGCGGCAACGGGAAGATCCGCGTCGTAAGCTCGACAGGCAGCGGGCTGTTCGATCATGTGGTGCTGGCCGGCCACAGCGACCAGTCCTTGCGGATATTGAAGGACATTTCCCCGCTCGAGAACAAACTGCTCGGCGCGATCAAGTACCAGCACAACCGCGCCGTGCTGCACACGGATACCACGTGCCTGCCGCAGAACCAGGGCACCTGGTCGGCGTGGAACTACCAGAGCCGCGGCAGCGCCGAGCCGCAGGTGTGCGTGCATTACCTGATCAACAAGCTGCAGCCGTTGCCATTTAAAACTCCGGTGATCGTCTCGCTGAACCCGATCGACGAGCCCGATGCACCCGGCGTGATCGCGAGCTACGACTACGCGCATCCGGTGTTCGACAAAGCGGCCATCGCGGCGCAACAGGACCTGCACCTGATCCAGGGCAACAACAACACCTGGTTCGCCGGTGCCTGGACCGGTTACGGTTTCCACGAGGACGGCTTGAAGTCCGGCCTTGCCGTCGCCCATGCGATTGAAACACGGGCGATCAATACCCATACGGCCGAGGTGCGCTATGGCTGATGCGCAACTGTGTTTCGGCAATGTCCACCACACCCGCTTGCGCCCGGCGCGCAACAGCTTCAATTACGGCGTGTATTTCCTGCGCCTGCCGCTGCGCAGCATGGAGGAAGGCGATTGGCCGACCCGACTGTTGTCGCGCAACCGTTTCAATCTTCTGTCGTTCCACGACAAGGACCACGGCGACGGCCGGCGTCCGCTGCTCGAATGGCTGGACGCACTGCTCAAACAGGAAGGGATAACGGATGCCGACGGCGAAGTGTGGCTGCAGACTTTCCCGCGCGTGTTCGGCTATGTGTTCAACCCGGTGTCGTTCTGGTTCTGCCACCGCCGCGACGGCGCGCTGCGCGCCGTGTTGTGCGACGTCAGCAATACCTTCGGCGAGCGCCACCTGTATCTGCTGGACCGGGGCGCACCCATCGCCGACAACAGCGAACTGTCCGCGGCCAAGGTGTTTCATGTCTCGCCGTTCTGCCGTGTCGAGGGCAAATACCGCTTCAGGTTCAAACGCAGCGAAGATCAATCGGATGAAAATATATCGGAGCGCACGCTGGCGCGCATCGATTACGACGACGCCGACGGCCCGATATTGCTGACCAGCATCGTCGGCACTTCACGACCGTTGAACGACCGCAACATCCTGCATGCGCTGCTGCGCTTCCCGCTGATGACGTTTGCGGTCATCACCCGTATCCATTGGCAGGCACTCAAGCTGTGGCTCAAGCACGTGCCGTTTTTCCATAAACCCACCCCACCGCAACAGGAGTTAAGCAAATGAACACCTCATCGATGAATTCGCCATCGTCCGGCTACCAGGCCGAACATGGGAAGCTGTCGCTCAATCATTACCCGGCACGGGCGCGCTTCGTCATGAAGATGCTGCCAAGCTTGCAACACGGCGCATTATTGCTGGAACTGCCCGATGGTCAGTCGGCCCGCTTTGGCGATCATTCCACCCCGGTGACGCTGCGCCTGAAAAATTGGTCGATGTTCGATGCGGTGCTGAAATCCGGCGACATCGGTTTTGCCGAGACCTACATCGACGGCAGCTGGTCGACCGACGACCTGACCGGGCTGATCGCGCTGTTCATCCGCAACCGCCAGGCGATCGAGTCGCTGTTCCACGGCAAATGGTGGGGCCGTATGTTGTACCGCATGCGCCACCTGCTCAACCGCAACAGCCGCAGCGGCAGCCGCAAGAACATCCACGCCCACTATGACATCGGCAACGATTTCTATCGACTGTGGCTGGATCCATCGATGACCTATTCCAGCGCGCTGTTCGGCAAAGGTCAGGACAGCAGCCTGCAGCAGGGTCAGGAAGCGAAGTACCGGCGCATCCTCGCTCAGCTTGCCGTCAAGCCGGGCGAACAGATCCTGGAGATCGGTTGCGGCTGGGGTGGGTTCGCCGAGATCGCGGCCGGGGTGGGCGGCGCCAGGGTGCGCGGGCTGACGCTGTCGGGCGCGCAATTGCAATACGCCCGGCAACGGCTGGACGATGCGGGCTTGGCTGATCGGGCCGAACTGCTGCTGATGGACTATCGCGACAACAACGGGTGCTACGATGCGATCGCCTCGATCGAGATGTTCGAGGCCGTGGGCGAGGAATACTGGCCGGCCTACTTCGAGTGCATCGCGCGCAACCTGAAGGAGAACGGACGCGCGTGCATCCAGACCATCGTGATCGCGGACGAGTTGTTCGAGAATTACCGCAAGGGTACCGATTTCATCCAGCAGTACATCTTCCCCGGCGGCATGCTGCCCTCGCCTTCCGCTTTCCGCAGCGCGGCAGAAAAGCACGGGCTGTGCATCGTCGACGAGTTTGCGTTCGGGGCCGATTACGCGCGGACGCTGGCCGAATGGCGCGATGCGTTCATGCGGCGCTTGCCGCAGGTGCGCAAGCAGGGCTTCGACGAGCGCTTTTTGCGCACCTGGGAATTCTATTTCGGCTACTGCGAAGCCGGATTCCGCGCAAACAGCATCAGCGTGATGCAATTCACCCTGAAGAAGATCTGGTGATGGTACGCGCACTCGCTGTCTTGATGCTGTTGCTGTGTGCCGTTCCGGCACATGCCGCGAGCATACCCGCAGCGGTAAAAAACGAGATCAGCAATGCGCGCCTCGCCGGACAGGGCAGCTTCCGCTGGTTCGGTTTGAAGATCTATGACGCGCAACTCTGGGTGGGAGACCGGGGCTATCGGCCGGATCACCCGGAGTCGGCCAAGTTCGCACTCAGCCTCAACTATGCGCGCGGCTTGTACGGCAACCAGATCGCGCGCAACAGCCTGGACGAGATCAGAAAACTTGGCTTCGGCACCGCGGCACAGCAAGAGATCTGGCTGAAGGAAATGGAAGCGCTGTTCCCCGATGTGCACGAAGGCACGAGCATCAGCGGCATCTATCTTCCCGGACAGGGCGTGCGTTTCTACCTCGACGGCAAACCGCTCGGCGAGATCGCGGACGCCAAATTCGCGCTGGCATTCTTCGCCATCTGGCTGGATCAGCGCACCAGCGCGCCGTCGTTGCGCAAGCAACTGCTCTCTTCCGCTCAATGAACAAGACCCTCACCTTCCCGGCTCTGCTTGCCTACGGCCTGTTCGGCCTGCCGCTGGCGCTGGTGGCACTGCCGATCTATGTGTATGTGCCGCAGTTCTACGCGGAACGGTTCGGCCTGTCGCTGGCGCTGATCGGCGGCGCGTTGCTGATCGCGCGCATCCTTGATGCCTTCATCGACCCGGCTATCGGCTTGTGGGTAGACCAGCGCCGCAACGGTACCGGTTTTCAGCACTTCGTTGTCTGGTCATTGCCGTTGCTGGTATGCGGTTTCGTGGCGCTGTTCCATCCGCTCGATATCGCATTCACGCAACCGTTCGCGTGGTTGCCTTATGCATGGTTGATGGCCAGCCTGGTGGTGGTCTATCTCGGCTTCAGCCTAGCCACCATCGCCTACCAGAGCTGGGGGGCCGCGCTCACCCAGGCACGCGCGCAACGTTCGCAGCTGTCCGCGATACGCGAAGCCTGCGGATTGGCCGGCGTGATCATCGCCGCGGCCCTGTCCGGCATTGCCGGCATCGGCTGGCTGTCGACGGTGTTTATCGTGACGCTGCTCGCTGCAGCATTCGTGTTGCTCAAGCACGCGCCGCGGCCGCACGGCGCGGTGCCCGATATCGCCGGGATGACCAGGATCGCCGTGGTCGCCGACCTGCTTGCACCATTTCGCGGTCAGCGCTTCCGCTGGCTGTTTGCGGTGTTCACGGTGAACGGTATCGCCGCTGCGATCCCGGCCACCCTGTTCCTGTTCTTTGCCAATGACAGGCTGGCGCTGCCGCAATATGCCGGCCTGTTCCTGGTGCTGTATTTCATCGCGGGCGCTGTCTCGATGCCGCTGTGGGTGGCAGCCGCCAGTCGTTACGGAGAGCGGCGTGCCTGGCTGGCCGGCATGGTGCTGGCGATCGTTACCTTCGTGTGGGCGTATACCCTGACCTCCGGCGCGGCGACTGCTTATGCGGTGATCTGCATCCTGTCCGGTTTCGCGCTCGGCGCCGACCTCGCGCTGCCGCCGGCACTGCTCGCCGCGGTGATCGGCCACGCCGGCGACATCGGCAAGCGCGAAGGCGCCTATTTCGGCATCTGGAACTGGGCGACCAAGATCAACCTGGCACTGGCAGCCGGTATCTCGCTGCCGCTGCTGCAACTGCTCGGCTACCAGAACGGCAGCACCGATGCGCAAGGGTTGCACGCGCTTGCGCTCGGTTATGCGCTGCTGCCCTGTGTATTGAAATCCATCGCCGCCATGCTGTTGTGGCGGGCGCCGCTGAAAAACCTGTGACACAAAGGAGAAACACCCATGAACTGGCACACCTACCTCTTACCCCTGATCGGCATCGGCATGCTTGCCGGCTGCAGCACGGTCGATGTCTCGCAGTATGCAAAGGAAAAGCCCGCGCTCGACATGCAGCAATATTTCAACGGCACCATCGACGCGTGGGGCATGTTCCAGGACCGCTCCGGCAAGGTGGTGAAGCGCTTCACCGTGGTCATCCGGTGCAGCTGGAAGGATGACGTGGGCACGCTGGACGAGGACTTCAGCTATTCGGACGGCACCAGACAAAAACGCGTGTGGACGCTGAAGAAAGCCGCCAACGGGCAATACATCGGCACCGCGGCGGATGTGGTCGGCAGCGCGGTCGGCAACGTCGCCGGCAATGCGCTGCACTGGAACTATGTGCTGGCCCTGCCGGTGGGCGACAAGGTGTACAACGTCAGCTTCAACGACTGGATGTTCCTGATGGACGACAAGGTGATGCTGAACCGCGCGGTGATGAGCAAGTTCGGCTTCCGGCTCGGCGAAGTGACATTGTCTTTCAGAAAACGCACATGAACCCGCGGCCATGAACCCAAAAATCACCGACTGGCGCGGACAGCGCGTGTGGATCATCGGCGCCTCCAGCGGCATCGGCGCCGAGACCGCGCGTATGCTGCTCTCGCGCGGCGCCATGCTGGCACTGTCGGCGCGCAATCGTGAAGGACTGCAAGCGGTGACAGCCGGTCATTTGGACACGCTGGTGTTGCCGCTCGATATCAACGACCACGCCGCGGTGATCGCCGCGCGTGACCGGATACTCGCGGAATGGGGCGGAATCGACCTGGTGCTGGTGGTCGCCGGAACCTACAACAGGATGCGCGCCGACGAGTTCGATCTGGCGGTCGCCGGACGGATGCTGGATACCAATCTGCGCGGCCCGCTCAACTGCCTGGATGCGGTGCTGCCCACCCTGCTCTCGCAGGGCCGCGGCGGCATCGCCATCGTCGCTTCGATCGCCGGACTGGGCGGACTGCCGCAGGCGCTGATCTACGGGCCGACCAAGGCGGCGCTGATCAACCTGTGCGAGTCGCTGTATCTGGACTTGCGCCCGCGCGGCATCGGCGTGTACCTGGTCAATCCCGGGTTCGTCGAGACGCCGCTCACCGCGGGCAACGAATTCAAGATGCCCGCGCTGATTCCCGCGACCACGGCCGCCGCCGAATTGCTGCGCGGTATCGAGCGCGGCGAGTTCCACATCCATTTCCCCAGGCGCTTCACCAACTGGCTGCGGCTGCTCAGCCTGCTGCCCTACCGCTGGTATTTCTGGCTGGTCCGCAAGGCGACCGGACTGTGAGCCATCGGCCCGCACTCGATCGCCTGATCACGGCCTTCGAGACTTTGTCGCCGGACAACGTCGGCGCGCTCGCCGATTTTTACCGCGCCGACGCGTATTTCAAGGATCCGTTCAACGACGTGCGCGGACGCGCCGAGATCGTTTTCATCTTCAAGCACATGTACCGTCAGGTGGATGCACCGCGCTTCGAGATCAAGCAGAGCATCCTCGAAGGCCATGACGCGTTCATCGTGTGGGAATTTTGTTTCCGGATGAAAAGCAGGAAAGGTCCCGAGCTGCGCATCCACGGATCGTCACATCTGCGCTTCACCCCCGACCACATGGTGGAATACCACCGCGACTATTGGGACAGCGCGGAAGAGCTGTATGAAAAGATACCCGGCCTGGGTTGGCTGATGCGCCTGCTCAGGCGCGGGGCGCAATATAGGGATGGTGCCGGTTGATGCGATCAACAACCTGTTGATTACAGTGGCGAGATCAGTACGCTGTCACGCAGTTTCTTCAGCTGGTCGCGTAATTCGGTGGCTTTCTCGAATTCCAGATTCTTCGCGGCTTGCAGCATCGCCTTCTCCAGCCTGGTGATCTCTTTGGACACTTCCTTTGCGCTCATCGCCAGGTATTTTGCCTGTTCCTGTGCGGCCTTTTGCTCGCCGCGCGCGACATCCGGCTCGTACATGCCCTCGATGATGTCCTTGATGCGCTTCTGCACACCCTGCGGGGTGATGTTGTTGGCGAAGTTGTGCGCCACCTGTTTGATACGGCGGCGCTCGGTTTCGTCGATCGCGCGCTTCATCGAGTCGGTGATGCGGTCCGCATACAGGATCGCCTTGCCGTTGATGTGGCGTGCGGCACGGCCTATAGTCTGGATCAGCGAGCGCTCGGAGCGCAAAAAACCCTCCTTGTCGGCATCGAGTATCGCGACCAGCGACACTTCGGGGATGTCCAGGCCCTCGCGCAGCAGGTTGATGCCGACCAGCACGTCGAACATGCCCAGGCGCAGGTCGCGGATGATCTCGACGCGCTCGACGGTCTCGATATCGGAATGCAGGTAGCGCACCTTGATGCCGTGCTCGGAAAAATAATCGGTGAGCTGTTCCGACATGCGCTTGGTCAGCGTGGTGACCAGCACGCGCTCGCCCTTCTCCACGCGCAGATTAACCTCTGACATCAGGTCGTCCACCTGGTTGATCGCGGGCCGCACTTCGATCTGCGGATCGACCAGCCCGGTGGGGCGCACCACCTGCTCGACCACCTGGCCGGCGTGTTCCGCCTCGTACACCGAGGGCGTGGCGGACACGAACACGGTCTGGCGCATGATCTTTTCGAATTCGTCGAAACGCAGCGGGCGGTTGTCCATCGCGGAAGGCAGGCGGAAACCGTAGTTGACCAGGTTTTCCTTGCGCGCGCGGTCTCCTTTGTACATGGCGCCGATCTGCGGCATCATCACGTGGCTTTCGTCCATGAACATCAGCGCGTTGGGCGGCAGGTAATCAATCAGCGTCGGCGGCGGCTCGCCTGCGTTGCGTCCGGACAGGTGGCGCGAATAATTCTCGATGCCCTTGGTAAAACCGATCTCGTTGAGCATCTCCAGGTCGTGGCGGGTGCGCTGCTCGATGCGCTGCGCCTCGACCAGCTTGTTCTCGCGCTGGAAGAACGCGATGCGCTCGGCCAGCTCGACCTTGATGGTTTCGATCGCCGACACCACGGTGCTGCGCGGCGTGACGTAATGGCTGGACGGATAGACGGTGTAGCGCGGCACCTTGTGCAGGATGCGGCCGGTGAGCGGATCGAACAGCGACAGGGTCTCCACCTCGTCGTCGAACAGCGTGACGCGCAGCGCATCCTCGCCGCTCTCGGCCGGGAAGATGTCGATCACGTCGCCGCGCACGCGGAATTTGCCCCGCGAAAAATCGGTCTCGTTGCGCTCGTACTGCATCTCGATCAGGCGCTTGATCACGTCGCGCTGGGTCATTTTCTTGTTATGACTCACATCCCGCGCCACGTTAGCAGCGGAGCCTTCAGATTGCGAGAGCGGGTGTGTCGTGTCCATTCCCGCCCCGGAAGCTTCGCTACGCCGTGTCATGGCCACCAGAT
>Ga0307375_10006537_pt1 | contig 10752 bp, 6 predicted proteins | sample TR1MG_FD_202531 | JGI IMG/M metagenome (GOLD analysis project Ga0307375, IMG submission 202531) | Soil microbial communities from Risofladan, Vaasa, Finland - TR-1 | ecosystem: Environmental > Terrestrial > Soil > Coastal area > Acid sulfate soil | place: Finland: Risofladan, Vaasa | collected...
CCATTAACAGGTCTCGTGTCAAATGCCCGGCACCTTCGATTTCTCCCCGGGTCGGGCCGGGGGGAGCTTCGGCAGGCCGAGGTCGGAAGAGTCGACCGAGAAGAAGGATAGGGTTTCCCGGACGATTCCCGCCTGTCCGGTGAGCTCCTCGGCCATGGAGGCGAGTTCCTCCGAGGCTGCGGCGTTCCTTTGGATGACGCTGTCGAGCTGGGCGAGGGCCCTATTGATCTGCTCGATACCCATGGTCTGCTCCTTGCTCGAGCTGGCTATCTCCTGGACCAGTTCGGCCGTCTTGCGGATATCGGGCACGATGGAGCCTATGAGTCGACCGGCGTGGTTGGCGGTTTCCATTGTCGAGGCGGAAAGTCCGTTGATTTCGGCCGCGGCCTTCTGCGATCTCTCGGCGAGCTTGCGCACCTCGCTTGCGACGACGGCGAAGCCCTTGCCGGCCTCTCCCGCCCTGGCCGCCTCTATTGCGGCGTTGAGGGCGAGGAGGTTGGTCTGCCTCGCTATCTCCTCGATGATCGAGATGCGTTGGGCGATTTGGCCCATGGCTTTCACGGCCTCCGTTACCGCCTTGCCGCCCTCCTCCGCGTCTCCGGCGGTCTTTTGCGCGATCCGCTCCGTCGTGAGGGCGTTGTCGGCCGTCTGCCTGATGGTGGAACTCATCTCCTCCATCGAAGCCGCGACCTCCTCGCCCGCCGAGGCCTGTTCGGTCGTGCCCTGCGAGAGGGCTTGGGCCGTATCGCTCGCCTGTTGCGAACCCGAGGCCACCTCGCCGCTCGAAGACTGGATCGAGACGACCACCCGGCCGATCGCCTCCCTCATCGTTTCGATTGCCCGGGCGGCCGCGCCGAGCTCATCGCGCCTCGCGACAAGCCTTTCGAAGCCCTGACCGGCGAAACCGGCGGACGAGAAGTCGCCCCCCGCGAAACGGACGTTGGCCTCCGTTATCTTGCCGACGGGGACGGCGATGCTGCGGGCAGTGATGAAGATCGCGACGAATACGAGGAGGACGGCGACCACGCCGACCGCGTATAGGACGAAGGCGAGGCGGTCGGCGGCTTGGGAGATTTCGCCGAGCGAAACGACCAGGACGAGTGACCAGGGGGTCTTGGATTGGCCGATTTCGACGGGGGAATAAAAAAGCCGCGACATCGCGCCGCCGATCTGCGCCTTCTTGTCGAAGGTGAAGGCCCTGCCCTCGGAGATGCCGGCGAGGATGTTTTTCTGTTCCGCCGGGTTTACGTCGTCCCCCATGATCTTGCCCAAAAGGGAGACCTTTTGATGGGCGACCCGGGCTCCATTGTGCGAAGCGAGGACCGCGTAGCCCGTCTCGAGAACCTTAATGCTCGTGACGGTCTTCTGGAAGGAGGTAAGGGGGACGTCGAAACCGACGACGCCCTTGAAGACACCGTCGACGACGATGGGGACGCAGAGGCTGGTCTCGAGTATCTCGTCCTCCTTCTTACCCGAGTAGGAGAAGAAGTAGGGATCGAGGACGGTCTCGATCATGTTCTTTTTCGGGAGGGTATAGTAGTCGCCCTGATAATCGGAGAGCTGGATGGCCGTTCGGGCGGCCCCCGACCCCGACCTGGACCAGGCCAGGGCGAAGCCCCCGTTCGGCGCCGAGAGCGGCGAGCCCTTTAATTGACGTGGGTCGTCGCCGATGGCGCCTGGTTCCCAAATCGTCCACGAGGCGACTATATCGGGGTAATGGTCGAGGGCCGCGCGCAGCTCGGCGTCGAAGGCGATCCGACGGGCGGCGACCGGGATTCCCCGGTAACCCGAAAAGGCCGCCGCGATGCCGCGAACTCCGCCCAGGTCGTTTTCCATGTCGGCATCGATGGTCGAGGCCCAATAGCGCCCGGCCTCGGCGACATAGGTCAGCGTCGCGTCGGAGACCGCCTTACGCGCCTGAAGCGCCGAAACGACGATGACGACGGCGAGCGGTACGAGGGCCGCCGTGCCGATGGTCAACAGCATCTTGAAAAAAAGACCCCTGGCCCTGCTCTTCGTTCTCATGACTGCCTCCCGATCGAATGCCGCGAGGGCCGCGGATGTTTCGGTGGCCGACCCTCCGGTATGTGATACCAATTGGCTATAAATACTTCCCGACGAGCCCGATCATCGATCCCGGGCAGCCGATGGCGCGGCGGCGCCGGGGACGGAGCGATTCGAATAGGCGCTCATGTCCATGGGAATGGTGTCGTAGGCCCTGGCCATCAGGGGACTCGAAATGAGGAAGTCGGCGGTGGAGCGATTGCAGGCCATGGGCACGTCGTAGAGCACGGCGATGCGCAGGAGGGCCTTCACATCCACGTCGTGGGGGTGGGGCGACATGGGATCCCAGAAAAAGATGACGACATCGATCCGGCCCTCGGCGATCATCGCGCCAAGCTGTTGGTCCCCGCCGAGGGGGCCCGACTTGAGCAGAAGGATGTTCATGTCGTCGGGGGTCTTTCCCGCCTTGCGCAGGATCGTCTCCTCGACGAGGCGGCCCGTCGAGCCGGTGCAGACCATGCGGTGGCGGGATAGAGTGTGCCAATTGTACTCGACCCATTCGACGAGGGCTTGTTTGCGGTTGTCGTGGGCCACCAGGGCCAGGGTCTTCAGGATGTCCATTCGTCAAGCCTAGATGCAGGTCCTCCTTTCCACAAGGGGGAGCGTCGAGGAAGGCCTCTTTCTCTCACAGCGAAAGCCCGGAAAGACGCTTCGTCGTCCTGGCCTCCTCGTCGTTTCCCATCTCGTGCCTGACCTGCCTGAATTGGCCCTCGATCGTCATGAAGGCGCCTATTATTTCGGGATCGAAATGCGCGTCGCTCCCTTCCTGGATCATTCTGCAGGTTTGCTGGTGGTCGAAGGCCGGGCGATAACAGCGGTTGGAGGTAAGGGCATCGTAGAAATCGGCCAGGGCGACGATGCGCGCGGGAAGCGGGATCTTCTGGGCCTTGAGACCGTCGGGATAGCCGCTGCCGTCCCATTTTTCCTGGTGGGACCTCGCCACCTCGACGCCCATGCTCAGGAACTGATTGTCGGGGAAGCGTTTCTGCACCGCGGCAAGGGCGTCGGCGCCGATCGCGCAATGCATTTTCATCACCGCGTATTCCTCGGGGGTCAACTTGCCGGGCTTCAGCAGTATCGCGTCCGGGGTACCGACCTTGCCTATGTCGTGGAGCGAGGAGGCTTGGAACAGATTGTCGATGTAGGAGTCGGTCAGGATCGCCGCGTGGATCTTCATATCGCGCATCCGGAGGGCCAGGGCCTTCGTGTAGGTCTGGACCCTTTCGATGTGCTTGCCCGTATCGTCGTCCCGGACCTCGGCCAGCTTGGCGAGGGCGAAGATCATGGCCATCTGCGAGGCCGTGACCTGTTTGACCTGCTCGGCGACCAGCTCCTCGAGCCTTTCGTTGTGCGAAACCAACTCGGCGTTGAGCCGCCTGATCTGCAGATGGGTCTTGATTCGCGCGATGACCTCCAGTTCCTGGAATGGCTTGCCTATGTAGTCGACGCCGCCGACGCGGAAGGCCTCGATCTTGTCGCCGATTTCCTGGAGCCCGCTCAGAAAGATGATGGGAATTTCTTTTAGCCTCTCGTCCTTTTTGAACCATTGGCAGACTTCCAGGCCGGACATTTCCGGCATCCCGACGTCCATGAGCACGATATCGGGCGGGTCGGCCAGGGCCGCCTCGATCGCGAGCTTGCCGCTGGTGACCGGCCGCGGGACGAGACCGTTGCGACCGAGGATGGTGGCCAGGAGACGGAGGTTCTCGGGAACATCGTCCACGATGAGAACGCTCTCGACTTTTCTATTTTCCATGTCTCCGACTCCTTGGGCTCATCGACCCAGGCTGTCCCTCAAGCCTTGAAAATCGAAGTCGTTCGCCATTCGGCGAAGTTGATCGGCGAGTTCCGGACTAGTGGCGCGAATGTTCTCGATGAGTTCGATCATCTCGTCGATGCGCGCCGCGACGATCGCTTGGCGGAGCTTGGCCAGCATCCCTGCGGGAAGGGATAGCAAAGCCTCCTTGTCGAGGGGAGGCCTGGTCGCATCGCCTTCGATCGGGTCGATCGGGTCGATCGGGCCCCGACTGCCGATGGGCCGATTTTCGGCGGCGCCGAGTACCTCCTCCACTTTTCGAAACAAGGCTTCCTCGGTAAAGGGCTTGCCGATGAAGTTGGTGCCGGCCTCGAGCACCCCATGATGGACGATGGCGTCGTCGGTATACCCGGACATGAAAATGACCTTGATCGTGGGGCTGTCTTTCAGGAATTCGTTGGCGAGAAGCCTGCCGCCCATGCGCGGCATGACCACATCGGTGAGGAGGAGGTCGATTTGGCCCCTGTATCGTCTGTAGATTTCGAGGGCTTCTTCTCCGTTCGAGGCGGTCATCACTTTGTAGCCCGCGCCGTCCAAGCTCCTTTGAGCCACCTTGCGCAGGGCATCCTCGTCTTCGACCACGAGGATGGTCGCCTTGCCCGCCTGATGCGGCGAGTCGATCGCCTCCGCCTTTTCGATGGCGGCGGGGACCGGGGCCGAGCTGTCCAGCGGGAAATAAATCTTGAAGGTGGTCCCATGGCCCAGCTCGCTATAGACCCAGATGCTGCCGCCGCTCTGATTGATGATGCCGTAGACGGTGGAGAGGCCGAGACCGGTGCCCTTGCCCCTCTCCTTGGTTGTGAAGAAGGGCTCGAAGATCCTGGCCTTGGTCTGCTCGTCCATGCCGCTGCCGGAGTCCGATACCGCCAGCATGACGTAGGGGCCCGGCTCCATACCCTCGTGAAGCGCGGCGTGCTCGCTATCGAGATCCACCTTGCCCGTCTCGATCGTCAACTTCCCCCCCTCCGGCATGGCGTCGCGGGCGTTCACGACGAGATTCATCAGGACTTGCTCGATCTGTCCGGGGTCGGCCCGGGTCAGACCGATGTCGGGGGCGAGGGCCAGGACGAGATCGATGTCCTCGCCGAGAATTCTCCTGAGCATCTTCTCGAGTCCCGTGGTCACGTGGTTCAGATCGAGGGGGACGGGCTGAAGGACCTGTTTGCGGCTGAAGGCGAGAAGCTGGCGCGTGAGCCCCGCGGCGCGCTCGGCGGCTTTTTTTACCTCTAGCAGGTCGTCCCTTCGAGGATCGCCGTCGGGCGTCGCCTTGAGCACGAAGCCCGTGTTGCTCAGGATGACGGAGAGGATGTTGTTGAAATCGTGGGCGACTCCGCCGGCGAGGCTTCCGATGGCCTCCATTTTTTGGGCGCCGCGAAGCTGGGCCTCGAGATCGCTCCGCACCTGTTCGGCCTGCTTGCGCGCTGTAATGTCCCTAAAGAACCACACCCTGCCGAAGATGCCGCCTTTCGCGTCGAGGAGGGGCGCCGAATAGCGCTCGAACACGGTCCCGCTTTTGAGGGCGATCTCTTCTTGGCTCGAGGCTTCGAAGGTCGCGTTGATTTCGTCTATTCTTGCCAGGAAAACATCGGGATCTTCGATCTTGTCGATAACCGATTGTATCGTGCGCTCGTCGGACTTGGAGTCGATGACCTCTCGGGGGATGCCGAACATGTCAACGAAGTGTCGGTTGTGCGAAACGATGGTGCCATTGACGTCCACGACGAGGATGCCGTCGATGCTGGCTTCCTGCTGGGTCGAGAGAAGGAGGTTGCGGAAACGCAGTTCTGATTCCGCCCGCTTGGTTTCGGTGACATCCCTGAAGTACCAGACCCGGCCGAAGACTTTCCGCTTCGCGTCGAGGAGGGGGGCCGAATAGCGATCGATGATGGTACCCTTGTTGAGGACCATTTCATCCCGACTTGTCTCGTGGGGTTTGGCGTCGATTTCGGCGACTCGCTTAAGGAAATCCTCAACATCCGGCACTTGAGCGAGCACGGATTCCCAGAATCGCTCATCGGAACCGGGTATGGTCGCCGCATCGGGGATGTCGAACAATTCGGCGAAACGGCGGTTATGCGAAATCACCCTATTATCTTTGACCACGAGTATGCCGTCGATGCTGGCTTCCTGCTGGGTCGAGAGGATCAGGTTGCGGAAACGCAATTCGGATTCCGTCTGCTTGCGGAGAAGGGCTATGCCTATGCTGGCGCCCAGGCCTTCGAGGAAGTCTATCACATCGACTTCGAAGCGATCGCGTCGACGATCGTTGAGCTGGAGAAGACCAGTGATTTCGCCCTTCGACCTGAGAGGGATGAGGGCGACGGATTCGTAGCCCGCTCTTCCGCAACTGTTGCGCATGTTTTCCGGACTGTCGACCCGGGCGATCGAGGGCGGAAGCTCGCTTATGGAGTTGCTCCAGAAGCTCCCGCCGGGAGTGAAGAAGGGCAGACCCGGATCGGTCCTGGCCTGGAGGATGCTCCCGCACACGCATTGGAGCCAGGCGCGGCCATCGGCGTCGCGCAGGACGTCTCCGGCCTCGTCGCGGGCGCAGAGCAGACATTCGTCCCGCAGGAAGCCTTCCTCAAACCCAATGGTCACGTAAAACGGGAAGTCGTCACCCTCCTGCATGCGGATACCGACAGCTTGGACATCGAGGCTCTCCTGCACCGAACGCAAAATGTCGTGGAGGGTGTCGCTCTCGGCTTCGGCGCTATTGAGGGTCTCGAGAATCTTGCGCACGAGACGATCGCGGCCCTGGGCCTTCATCCTCTCGGAGATATCGCGGATGTTGCACTGGATGATGTCGCGGCCGTGGATTTGATAGGTGTTGCTGACGAATTCGACGTCGACCTGGCCCCCTCCGGCGGTCTTCAGCGGGAGGTCCTCGTAACGGATGTAGCGTTCGGTCCTGAGCTTATCGAAGGAATCCCGGGCGGCTTGAGTATCCTTGAAGAGGCCGATGTCCCAAAGGTGCTTGCCCAAGAGCCGCCCTTTCGTTTGACCGAGAAGATCGACCATGAAGGGATTTACATCGACTATCTCGCCGCTATCGGCGTCGAGAATCAAAATCCCGTCCTTGGCGGCCTCGAAGAGACGGCGGTATTGCTCCTCGGAGGCATCCTTGGCCTGCTCCGCCAGCCGGCGGGACGTGATGTCGCGCCCCACTCCCAGGAATCCCATGGGCCGCCCGGCCTCGTCTCTCAACAGGCTTACGATATTCTCGGTCCATATGGTCGTCCCATCTTTTTTGTAGACTTCCAGTTCGGTGTCCACGCTGATCTTGGCCTCGGGGTCGGCGAGCAGTTCCGGCGTGAGCTGAGACATAAGTTCATTCACCCGCGCCAGCGATTGGCCGGTGAGACTCTGCTCCGGCCGTAGGGTCGCGAACTCTTCCTCGCTGAAGCCGCGTACCTTGACCACCGACGGAGAGATCCAGGTCGATTTTTGGTCGAGGTCCATCACCCAGATCATGTCCTGGATGTTGTCGGTGACGAGGCGGAGCTTCCTTTCGCTCTCCCTGAGCGCGGATTCCGCCCGCTTTTGATCTTCCAACATGCTGAGCATAGCCCGGCGGGATCTTTCGGCATGATCCAGGTTTTTGCGGAGCTCCTCTTCCAGCTTGTGTCTTTCCTCCATTTCGGCCAGCAGGTCCGTCAAGGAACTCTGCAGGCTGGCCGTCCGTTCTTCAAGTTGGGACCTCGCGCGGACCAGGGCCAGGTGGGTGCTTATGCGGACCAGGAGCTCCCTGGCGGGAAAGGGCTTGGTGATGTAGTCCGCCGCTCCCACTTCGAGACTCGTGGTCCATTCCTTCTGTTCGCTGAATTCGCTGATCACGATGATGGGCACGTTTTTCGTCTTCTCGTCCGCCTTGAAGTCGCGGCAGGCTTCCATTCCTCCCTTGTCGATCATCTTGACCGCGACGAGGATGAGGTCCGGAGGCCGCAGGGCCGCCGCCGCCAGTGCCCGCTCGCAACTATCGACGAGGCTTGTCTCGTAGCCAGCCTTGGTCAGTATGCCCTCGATATAGTTTTGCGATTCGAGGTTGTCGTCTATGGCCATGATGGAGACTTTCTCGGCCATAAGCTTCTCCTTCGTCCCCGGCGTGGAACGGACGCCCTGTTTCACGGGACCTGGCTCGGATAGCGCTCGGCCTCGCCAAGCCGCTTGCAGAGGGTATTGACCTCGCGTTTGAGTTCCTGTGCGTGGTCTTCGCGATCCAGCATCAGGTCCTGCCAACGCTTGAGTTCGTCCAATTGTTCCTTGATATCTTCCGCGGCCTGCCTGCGCGCGGTGATGTCGCGGAGGGTCACCGAGGCCGAAAAAATGGCGCCGTCCTCGGCGTGACAAGCCACCAGGAGACCCTCGATGTACATGATATTCGCCCCCGGCATCTCCCAGGTGATATCGAAAGGGACCTGCTCGCCCTTGAAGCAACGTTCTAGGTAGGGCCTGATTTTCAGGTAAAACTCGGGGCCGAGGATTTCCGTCAAGGATTTCCCCGCGATCTCGTCCCTGCCCAAGGTCACGAGACGCGAATAGGCCGGATTCACCTCTTCATAAATCTCGTTGAGATCGATAAGGGCCATGGCATCGGGGTGGGTTTCCACGATCTGCGCATAGGCGGCGTTTCGCCGCTCGATCGCTATGAGGTGTAGCGCGAGGCCCAGATCGTCGGCGACCTCGCCAAGAAAGGAATTTTCGTCCTCATCGATAGCCGAGTCGGGGCCCGGCTCGATTTGGAGTCTTCCGAGCGTCTCCCCGTCGTACTGGATGGGGACGATGAAGGCTTCCCCATCTCCGGTGCCGGCGATTCCGGCGCCGGCGGCGATGCCTGGTCGTCCGCTGAGGCCTTCCAGGGCTACCGTGGCCGAAACATAGCCTCGTTTATCCACGAGGATCGCGCAGGCCTGTTCGACGAGCCGCGACTGATCCTTTTCCTTGGCGATGAGCTGGTTGATCTCGCGTATGGCATGGAGGGTCAGGTTGAGCTTGTGTTCGCGCTCTTGCGCCTGTTTTCGCACTGAGACCTCTGTCGCCAGCGAGGCCGTGCGCTCCGCGATTCGCGTTTCGAGTTCTTCGTTCAAGCGGCGAAGCTCGTCGCGGGTGTGGAGGAGCTGCGAATTGCGGTCCACGGCGTTTTCGTAGGTCGAAAGGAGGAGGTCGAGGATCTGCAGGCGGTCGGCGGTGATGAAGTAGCGCTGGCCAGAGAAGAAGATACTGATGCCCATTTCGCTGGGGGAGGCCTTGCGGATCTCCTGGTTGGTCAGGACGTTATGGATGCGGGCCAGCAAGGCCTGATCGTCGTAGGGCTTGCAGATGAAATTGTTGGCTCCCGATTCGAGACCCTGTATCACGTCGCGCGGGTCGGTGAGGGAGGTGAGGAGGATGACGGGCAGGTCTCGGATGGCCTCGTCGGCGCGCAAGGCCTTGCAGAAGGCGTAGCCGTCCATTTTGGGCATTACGATGTCCGAGATCACCAGATCGATCGCCGCCTCCCTTGCCTTCGCCAGACCCTCGAGGCCGTTCGTGGCGACCATGACCGAAAAACCCGACTCTTCGAGGAGGAAACGCAGGGCCGCGAGCTGGGTGGGGCTGTCCTCTATGGCGAGGATCGTCACGATCCTTTCCACGGCTATCTTTCTAGGCATTTGGGGCATCTCCTTTGCGCTCTCCGCATCCGAGGGTCGTTGCGAGAAAGGCCGCGATCGCCTGGGGAGGAAGCACGAATTGGGCCGCGCCGAGCTTGATGGCCTCCGCCGGCATGCCGAACACCACGGAGCTCGCCTCGTCCTGCGCTATGGTGAGGGCCCCGCGATCGGCCATTGTTTTGAGTTCATCGGCGCCGTCCCGGCCCATGCCGGTAAGGAGGACGCCTATGGCCCGATTCGCGTAACGTTCGGCGACCGAACGGAAGAGCGCCCCCACCGAGGGGCGCAAACCGTTCAAGGGAGGATCCATGCTTGTCAGCAGCTCTCCCGCGACGCCGATGCGGAGCTGAAGGTTGTCGGGGGCCAGGTAGACATGGCCGGCGACGGGTATCTCTCCCCCGATGGCCAGCTGGACCTTCAAGCGCGTTGCCGATCCCAGCCATTCGACAAGACCGGCGGTGAAGCCGGCGGCTATATGCTGGACGACGAGGATGGGCAAGGGGAAGTTTGGCGGCAGGTTGGAGAGCAGGGCCATGAGGGCCGGCGGACCGCCGGTCGAGGCGCCTATCGCGACGATGGCCGAGTCGCGGTAGCTATTATTTGTCGGTATTGGTAGTATCGGGTCTTGGCTTACCGCCGGGCCATGGTTCCAGCGCTTCACTAGCTTGACCTCGGACATCGATTTGAGGGCGCTTATGATGGCTGCGGCCTCCGCTTCGGCACCGGGATCGTCGAGACTCCTGGGCTTTTTCAGGATGGCGAGGGCCCCGGCCTCGAGAACCCGCATGGCCGTATCGATTTGATCGAAGCTCGTGCTCGCCGTGCACACGACTATGGGTATGGGATTCGACGACATGATGCGCCGGGTCGTCTCGAGGCCGTCGATGCCCGGCAGGTGGATGTCCATGAGGATGACGTCCGGGCGGAGTTCGCCGGCGCAGGCCAGGGCTTCCTCTCCGCTGGCCACGGCGCCGCAAACCCGAATTTGGGGATCGGTTTCGAGGATGTAGACCAGATAGTCCTGGATGACGCGCGAGTCTTCCACGACGAGCACATCGATCGTCGCCGTCCCCCCTATTCTTTCGCCCATAGGAGCCTCCGGAGAATTTCGAGGAGGTTGCCTTGGTCGAAATCGCTCTTGACGATATAGGCGTTGGCGCCCACCTCTATGCCGTACTCGCGGTCCTTCTGTGAACCGAGGGCGGTGACGAGGACGACCGGCAG
>Ga0307375_10006538_pt1 | contig 10751 bp, 17 predicted proteins | sample TR1MG_FD_202531 | JGI IMG/M metagenome (GOLD analysis project Ga0307375, IMG submission 202531) | Soil microbial communities from Risofladan, Vaasa, Finland - TR-1 | ecosystem: Environmental > Terrestrial > Soil > Coastal area > Acid sulfate soil | place: Finland: Risofladan, Vaasa | collected...
AAATGCCTGTAAGGTATATCTAGGTATATTTTATTACGTAATAAAATAGTTAGGAGGAAATAAAAACAATGAAAGAGTTGCTACAAGAAGTATATAGGACTACTAAAAAATTATCAGGTGTAGATCCATCTAAACCTGGTAATCTAAAAGCAGTGCTAGTCGATGATGCTGCTTGGGACTGTTATGTAACAGGTCTTGCAGAATCAATCGAAAACAAAAAAGATCGCACAGCATTTTGCCAGTTAGCTGAAAATACAAGAATTAACCTTTTGGAAAATTCAATGTTTCAAATTAATCCATACGAAACTTTGACACTTCCTATTCTTCGTGTTTTCTATCCGAAGTTAGTTGCTAAAGAAGCTGTAACCGTTTCACCTATGGATAAACCAGAAACAATTAAAGCATTTATCAAAGCAACATTTGCAAAACAAACAATACCAGGAACATACGGCACAGCATATGATGCACCGGTAACCACACCTGATATTTCTCAAGGCCATGCAATCGGAACACCAATTTCTGGTGGAATTCCTGTACCGAGTGAAGGGTTTGAAGTTCTTAAAGAAATCAGTTTAGACAGCAATATGGCACATTTGGAAAGAGACTTCGAGATTACTGGAGTTTCTGCTGATGGTACTGCATGGATTTCATGCTCAATCGTTCCTGCTGTTGAGGGACACTTTTCTTCAAGTGTAACACTGTCTGTGGGTGTAGCAGATGTTGTTTCTGGTAAAGTTGATTACCTAAATGGTACAGTTGACATTTCCGCTACAACTAATGTTATAAAGTTTGTTCGTTACACAGTAACTTGTTCACTGGAAGAAAACAGAGTTAACCCAAGCGTGACCTTGAATGTAGACAAAATTCGTCTATACGCAAGAGACCGTCAGATCTCTGCAAACTGGACAATTAACATGGAACAAGATATGCGTGCCCTGTTTGATGTATCAATGCAAGCAGAAATCGTAAATATTCTTGGCCAACAAGTTGCCCTTGATATTGACAGAGAAATTATTAGTGCTCTTATCACAGCCAATACACGTCTGAATGATGCTAGCCATACAAAGAGCTTCGGTAGACTACCACCTCCAGCTTACACATGGGGAACTAAATATTGGCATGAAAACATCATCGTTCCATTGAACGAACTGTCAGGTCAGATCTACACTGATACAAACATCGAGGCGGGTAATACCATTTTGGCTAACCCACTGGATGTAGCTATCCTTGAAGATCTACAAACATTTAACTACACAGGAACAAGTTCTGTAGACGGTGACCTTGGTTATCGTTCAGCAACAGTTGCTGGTGGTAAATGGAAAGTATTGACTTCAGCAGTTGTTACACAAGGAACAATGTTGATGGTTTACAAACCAGTTGAGGAATTGAAGGCTGTTTACTTCTATAGCCCATATGTACCTGCTGTATTGCATCCATATCCATTAGGATATACACCAAGCTTGACAATCTTGAGCCGTTACGCAACAGCTCTTGTACGTTCAGCTGGTATTGCAGTACTTAATATTACAGCTGGTGGTGTATAATATAATAGATCCGTGATCTATTAGAACGACGAAAAAAAAGACCTGATCTTGAGAAATCTTGATCAGGTCTTTTTTCCGTTGGAAAAAAAGAATGGGGAACTTTCATCCCCATCCTTTATGTAGCCTCTACCCTTACCTACCGATTGAAAAAGCGAACGTTCCTGTATCATCTTGGAACTCGAAATATAAACTTCCATTACTATCCCTATAATACCGATGGCTTCTCCATTCATGTTGATGAAGAAGATAGTAAAGATACCAATTATCCCATGATCTCCAATGCCCACGATAATTTCTCGGGGTGTATGAACGATGACCATAGTGACGATCTCGATAACCATGACCATAATGACTACGATTTCTTTTATATTTATAAGTCTGAGGTTTCTTGTACTGCCGTGTACTCCTCTGAGGTTTCTTGTACTGCCGTGTACTCCTCTGAGGTCTCTTGTACTGCTGTGTAGTTCGTTGTTTTTTCTTATTCCATCCGCGCTGATTATTATCACGATTTCCTCTTTGACCAGCAATTGTTATGCCGGAAAACATGAATATAATAGCAATGATATAAATAGCGATTTTTTTCATAATTTACCCCTCCTTTATTTTTTGATCCACATCATATTTTGATTCAAAAACTAAATAAAACTGACCACATTTCACGACCATAACTAAGAAACATAAGCGCTAGTATGGTACCCAGAAAGCACACTATAATGCCCCCAGCAAAAGCAAGTAAAGCATAAAGTGTTACTTTCCATCTATTTTGTATTGATCCGTTTGATAAATTCTCTCCATGCTCCATCGACTTCCTCCTTCAGATTCTTCTGAAGTAGAGATAGCAATTCGGTAACTTCCGGATTGTCACCGTACTTACTGTCTGTCCATGATTCATGATAAGCTAGCAATCTATCTAATATGTACTCAGCGATTGACTCTTTTTGCATGTGCCCTCTTGGTCTAAGGACATTTTTATAGTCATACATGTGAACATAGACAGCACCTTCTGGTAGTTCAAATATTTTCTTCACTGTTTTTCTCAGCCTCTCGGTATGATTGCCATACCTTAAATGTATTATAACCAACAAAGAATTTATTTCTTTTCTTGTAGAAGGGATCAATTTTTTTCATAATATTATATGAAGAAAAATCAAATCCTATAACAAATATTAAGCAAGCGATAACGAAAACAATAATCACATTGTCCATGCACAGAATCTCCTTTATTTCATTTTCATCGAGTATATACTCTTTTCTTTAAAGAATTTCAAACGAGTACCGTCTTTAAATAAGCGCATGGTATTATCAATATCCTGATCTTCAATTCTTTTAACGTCCGGTTTATCAATCCGATTTAAGAATACTTCAACTCCATCATCCTCAGTGATCATTATGCACACACCATTGTCCAAAACGGCAAAGTTCAATGGAATATAATCAACTCCCTTAACAATTCTACATCTGTATGTTGAAAAGCTATCATCAAATACAAATATAAGTCGGTTATATTCATTTCCGTTATGCCCAATGAAAACACATATTTTGTTTTGATATTTTGCTTCGATAATCCTGTAGTTATCTAACTCAGGAACAGCTTTAATATGAAACTGACTTTTTCTATCATCAAATGGTATTGGGATACATATAAATGCTTTACCCAAAACACTTTGAAAAATAACACTACTAAATATTTGGCTTGATAAAGGTTCAACGTTCCAAACTGTTTTAACAGCTGGTAATATGTTGTTGGCTACCACCCGGAAGTTCAATTCTATTAGCTTCTCCCGATTCTTTAAGAATAAAGTATTGTTAATTATCATCATATCCGTACAAGCAAGGTTTGCATCTTTGATATTATATCCTGTTTGTAGACATTTGAATTTAATAATTCCGTTCTCTATTTTTACGAGAATTGGAACCTTTTCCAATGGAGTTATTAGCAATTCTACTCCTTGGTTTATTTTATAATCCGTTTTCCCCAAATAGATTTTATCTTCAGTTTTTGTAAACTGATAATCAGGATTGTGAAATAATATCTCGCCATCAAATTCCTGAATTGATACAATTTCAAATGAACCAGTGCTCTTGACAAGTTTAACAATGACTTGCATCTTGCCGACTTCACCTGGAAGAGTTGGAGGTGGAAATCTATCACCATTTTCAAATAGTTTGTAAAACCAATCCTTATATCGTGATGGAATCAGATTAAAATCTCTGGTTGTCGGAGGCAAACTCACCCCTGAATTAAATACAGAGACTCTATCCTTGACTCTATTTATAAAATCGTTTTTACGATAAGATTTGTGTTTTCCTTTGAATGGATGAATTCCCACAAATAACTGAAACGCCACAATTGCAAATGAAAACCAATCGGTCAATGGGCTAAATGACTCATTTGCCCAATCTCTAATTGATGGCATGATAGCTGTAGGCGGATACGATGGAGTTTGCCAAGCATTCACATCAATAAACAGAGGAGTTACAAAATCAGGCTTAACAAGATAATTTAATTCGTTACCATCAACGATAAGACATTTACACTCATGAATTGTAGTAGTTGTTTTCTTAATGTTTTCGACCAATTTAATAATATGGTCATTTGTGATGCTGTTATCTGTCTGATACTTGCTTGTAAATAATTTACACAATGCAATGTTATCATCTCCCAGCCATTCCATTGTGAACCCAATGTTCTGTTTCTTTTTATTCATGACTAAATCTAATGGGCGAATAACATTGGGATCTGGAATATTTAGCTCTGCAATTTTAGCAGGGGCAATCATTTTTGTTAAGTGCTCATAAATCTTGTACGCAAGGTCACCCTTTTGAAAGATGCTTCCTTCGCCGCCTTTTGCGACGAAGTTATGCTGTCCCAGATTTACTGTTTTTCCGTTTACAAAAACTTCCATCATTTAACTCCTCTATAAGTTCTTCCCAATTTTCACACATTTTTTCAAGTGGCGTCTTTTTTTCTAGAATCTTTGGTTTATCAGCACCACACCAATCACATTTTACTATTCGTCCCTCAAAGGGACCATCTTCAAATTCATGGTGACATTTTCTGCAATGATAATAAGGCATTAGTAGTACACTCCGTTTATAACATAAATGTCAATTATATTTTTTCGTTCAAATCGGATCCAGTCTAAATATTCGAATGGTTGTGGGAATGAAAATTGTTCTCTTAAAACTTTTCCAACAACTGTTTCCCCATCAATTTCTTCCACCTTCGCTCTAAAATATTCACCATTACTTCTTAACCTGACTTCCATGTCAAGCCCCAATTTAGCTCGATCACAATCTGTTACAGCTACAAAATCAGGATAATCTTCCTGTAATTTAACTACATCTAATAATGTTGTTACATCAATAATCATTTTACATTTCCTCGATTTTAAGAAAAGCTCCTACAGATAGATCATCAAAATGACCGATTCCATCTGCCATAAATACTTTCATTTGTTTATTAAGTCTTCGTTTAAGAAACTCCCCTTTTAAATTTTTGAATGCTACACATGGTTCAATAATCTCATGAGATTTCAAATGATTTGTTCCCTTTAGAAATGAGTCAATACCATCCGATGTAATTAATACAGTCGGTGTAACATTTGTTCCTATCTTGAAATATAACGGATGGTCATATGCAAATTCATCTTTTGTTTCTGATCCATCGGTATAGTGATAAATCACACTCTTTGTATTTTTTGATTGGTCATATAGTTCATGTCTGACATTATCAATCAAATAAACTAGATAATAAGGAGCATTTCCTGTAAATTCAACTGATGTTATATCAATACTGTTGTGAGTCCCGATTGTAATGAATGACCCATCTCCATAAATCATAATATGGATTTCGTTATTAATATAATAAGCAACCATTAGAGTTGCTGTTAAACAGGAGATTGATAATCCCAATTGTCTTGCTGTTTGCTCGGCGTTGTGAATGACCCACTGACCAAGTTTCCAATAATCAAGATCATGGATTTCATCCTGATTATACTTTAAATATTGTTTTGCCAAATGGCATAGTATGCGTGAACCCATTTCAGAGTTGTGCGCTGTACTGCAACCATCTGAAAGAATGATATACGGTACAGGTTCATTTCCTGATACAATGTAATCCTCGCAAACTTTATGCTGATTACCTATTTCTAAAAATGTATCAATAAACATTAAAGTTTTCCTTTTCCGTTTATAGCAGTTGAAGCTGGAAGTTGATTACTCATCTTTTTTCCATCTTTCACGATCCATATAAAATTACTGATTTTGTGATAATTTTCCATTAATACTTTTGCCTCAACTACGTTCTTGTTGACCTCAATTTTATTACCTCCCAGGTAATATTCAAACTCTGTAAAACACGGACAGCTATCCTCATATTTAATAATCAGTTGTAGTTCGAGGGTGTCTTTATTGTTTATAATATACATGCTCTGTGCTACATTGAGATCGTTCAATTCATCGAGAACTAATATGTTCCCTAATTTATATTCCATGGCAATATTTCCACCAGAATCTAATATAATTGGATGAATCTTGTTTGATATTTCAAATTTATTTTCTGTGCAACCGCTGATTACAAGTAAGGAAACAGCGATTATTAACATTAAAATTCTTTTCATGTTTCCTCTCTATTAAAAAAAGTTGGGAGGGGTGACTAAGCCCTCCCGTTATCACTGTTATGCTGCCACACGTGCCTTCTTGGTGTAGCTACGTTTGAGGATAGATACTGAATGTTCGCCCACCTTCGGTTGAAACAGCTTGAGACGTTGCCATTTGATACGTTTACCCGGTATTGTAAAGTCTTCTTCCCACTTGACATTTTTCATCCATGCGGGCATGCGATCCGGATTGATGAAATGGGCATACTCCGATGCTCTGGTCATGAAGCGAAGTTTGGAGATTGTGCTGTTCAATTCCTTACGACGAGTGTACGCCGCCAACATAGCTTTCTGTGATTTTTCGATTGGTTCATAGTCACCCATGAAATTGCTTTCAGGAATGTAAATTAATGCTTCAAATGCTGTGAACTCTTTGGACACCGCATCGCCATACGAATAATCATGCGACTCCGGTTTGTCACCAGTTTCCGGGAACTTAATGCCGGCATCCAAAAGACGTTTAATTTCCCGGTTCAAAAAGGCTGATCTATCTTCCAGACGTTCAATGAGCATTTTGCTAATCACATAATGATGCCCAAAAAATGAGGTCCATCTGTTCGGGTGAATAAAATTTTTGAACACGATGTGATTACCCGTCCACAGTTTATTCTCTGTGATGAACCGGTTTTCTTTCAAGGTGGGTTCGAACTGAATTGTTTGCCACCCATCATACCAGGAACCGTCTTTAGCGGTGAGGGAAAAGGTCCGAAAATCGCCGACCTTATTTTCCCCGATCACATTTTGATCCATGACCCGAATGCTGAAGGAAAAGAACTCCTTATTCGCCAACACATCCAATAGTTCACCATTTCGATTATATTTGGACTTCAATTGTTGATCTTCCCGAATCTTGGTCTGTGTCTGTGCTTTATAAACCGGGATGTTTATCACAGCACCACGCCCGGCAAGTGCATACATGAAGCAAGCCAGGTCGAGATCAGTTCCTGTGAAGACACCGTAGTCATTATAGGCTGGACTTGGTCTGCGATTAAACAAGTCATAGTTCCACCATCCGAGCACTTCGTCGATAAGAATCGTAACATCGAACTCACGATCCAGAATGCCTTTAACAATTGGGTTTTCCATCATTGTTTTAAGGGTTGTTGCTACATACTTCGGTGCTGTCATTATTTTGTTCCTTTTTTAAAGTGTTAAGGGGTATAGTGAGAGACCTCTGCTGAGGCCTCTCACCCCCCAATTAAAAATTAGCATCTTTCTGGAAATGTTGAGTATTCAACTGGCATTTCATTGATCGTCTGAATTTTGGCACCTTTGTAATATCTTTCACATCGTCTAACGAACTTCCTAGCTTCTTTTATGATGCTCGGAGGAACTTCAATAACATCGTTATCACGCCATTTGATTGCACGAGTGGTGGCCAAGGTTTTACCCCATCCAGGTCTACGAACTTTACCCACAAAATCGTACATATCATTTTTATGACAAAGCGAATATCCGATGGTTAGCTGATTATCAGCAATACCAGCGATCATGAATCCTTTAAGTTGCTTGTTGAATATTGTTTTGCCGGATCTACTTTTGCTTTTCTTGTAGATCTTCTGGCAAATAGATTGGGAAAGTTCCGACATAAGCTTCTCCTTTTTTATTAGAATTCTTGTTTTCAACTAAAATGTCAACGACTGGCTAGGTGCTCCAGTTCCGAGTGCCTGAGATTGACTGGACACACTTTCACTTACCCAGTTAGCCAGCTTGGCTAACTTCTGTGCTGTTGCATCACCAACGTCAATGAACTCGGTCAGTTCAGCATCATTCTTGAAGTCTTTCAGATGTTGTACCACTTCCCGTGACCAACCACTATTGGGATCGTGCAGACCAATAAGGATAGTAACCAGAGATTCGATTTCTTCATTGCCGAGAGATAATTTGCATTTTTCAGCAATTGACGAAGGTGTCATACTACCCCTGTTGTTCATTCCATCTGTAATAATATAAACTGCTCCGTTGCAATCGAAATCTTGTTCCACCAAGCGCTTAGAATATTCCAAAGTGGCTCCAATTGCATCATATGAAGCATCATAAAGGGCTGTAAATCCATCTGGATCAAGTGGTTTATATTTGGTCACATCAATATCCGAAAGATTTTTGAAACCATGAATTTCAGCAATATCATGATTGAATACTATAAGCCGAAGCAAAAGGTTTTCCGACCGTGGATTCTTCTGTGAAGCTTGTACGATTGTTTTAATGCACTGGAGCAGCTCATCTGCAAAGCTTTTAACGCTGCCAGAAATATCACACACAATAGTGACAAGCGTATATTCTGTTGCACCGAGATCTTCAATTCGTACTGCTGAGAATTGAAAGTTACCAGGACCTGGAGTGGTAATGATTTGATCTTCTGTTGTTGCCATTAAACGAGGCATATGCTTTTCCTTTCAATTTACGGTTAAGTTATTGTCTAAAATGTATCTACCCATCCTACATTCATCAGTAGGACTGCTTTCAATTTGTCCATGTCTATAGCAAGGAGTCTTTTTATACCAACTCCTGTTATGTACTCTACAAGAATATTCACCTGGTTTGTTTCCTTCCAGATGTTTGCATGGACCATCGCCCATATGAGCAATTACATTATCTTCTATGACATCCTTTTCAGGATCATCAATAATAATGACTGCATGTTTGTGGCAACAATAACCACAGCGTAAGCATATCATTTATTAAACACGTACTTGTCGAAGTCCTTTATCTTCAACCCTTCAATGACAGCATAATCAACAGCATGTAAATTTTGAAGTTTTACATAAACATGTACATCTGTCAAGGTTTCACAGGGCCAAAGCACAACGTCTCCGTCTGTTTCTGTTAAATGAATTACCCAAAACATAATTTTATACCTTCAAAAGTTATTAATTATTTGAGAAATTTTGTAGAGGTTGAGATTTGCATACCACGAGCAACCATATCTTTCACGAACTTATCACTAGCATCAGTGAACAACGTGGTTCCGGGAGGATCGGAAACATTGGAAGTACAGTCTTCCAACAGGACCATCTTTTTGATATTTTCCTCTCCAAAGTTGTTGGCAATGTCGATAACCGTATTTGCCAGACAGTGAGATTTGGCTTCACCGGCAAGAAGAACGATATCCGCTTCCTGAAGTGTTTCGATGAGACCCATGTTGAGCTGGGTACCCGGATCTTCGGGATCGGGAACGTCAGCCTGAACTGCCGAGTAGTGCTCTGTCCATAGGTTGGATCCCTTGGTCACATAGTCAACCATTGCGAAATCCTCTTCCCATTTAAGAAGCACATCAGCCAGAACAGGAATTACACCGTACCCGAACGTTCCAATACGGCAATGCGGTGGCCATACACAAAGGGGATACCGACCATTTACCTCAAGACTTTTCACATATTCGGTGGCTCTTGGCTGGAACTGCGGGTTGGTAGCTCTCCATACACCATTCAATACATCGTCTTTGGAGATGATGGTGAAGTCGTAGTCACCGGGATGCTTTCCTTGAGAGTTTACCCAGAAGACCGGATGGGCAATATCCACATAATGATGACTGTCGAGAGTAACGTGAATGTCGTCCAGTTTATCTTTCAATCTGGTAATCATCGCTGCCAAGCGGATCATATCCTGGTCTGCACCGGGAACCAAGAGGGCACCGGGTTTCAGGACATCGGGATGAATGTGAGTCATAAGAGCCAGTTTTTCACCACGTGTTATTGCTTCTAGATCAATTCCGGGCCAACAAAAATCATTCTGCGGGTCAATAATAAGAAGTTGAATGTTCATTTGTAATCCTTTCAAGTTTGTTTAATTAAAAACCATGCAATGAAACAATTAAGTATTCCATGGTCAAGTTAATAAGTCTGCTTCTTGGTTGTATTTTCTTAAAACGTGCTTGAGTTCCCATTTTTTAATATGTTTTAATACAGCAAGGACTCGTTTTTTATATTGTATCATGCGAGGGTCTTTAGCTTTCCATATTCCATTAACTTGATTAATAACTAATGCTGAATCACCTTGTATATAAATGTTTTGTATGTCAAGTCTTTTTGCCTCTTTAACAAGAGTTAATAATGATGCATATTCAGCCATGTTATTGGTTCCAAAACCAATAGATCTGCTGTAAGAAAAAACATTTTTTCCGTATAACTTTATAAACCCTCCTATCATCATTTGTCCTGGGTTTGGTGTAGCACCTCCATCGAAGGCTGCTACGTATTTGACGCTCATCCTATAAATCCTTTTATGAATGATGACCGTTGGTTATCAAAGGCATGATAGATATGTTTAACTATACTATTAACTTCAGCGTGGTCATATTTTCTCTCTACCAAATCATGATGAACCCCTGCTAAAGTTAAATGAATTACATCACTACTAATGAATTGCCCTCCGAGATTCTTGATAAAAACTTGCATAATTTCAGGCAATGGATTAAAATTTGTATGATTAAGGTCTGGGATTCTTTTCTTTATATCTTGTCTCCATGAGTTCATAGATGAACAACACCCAGCCCCTGCATGTAACTCTTTTTTATAATCAGCCCCAAGCGGACCGGAAATCATCA
>Ga0307375_10006539_pt1 | contig 10750 bp, 11 predicted proteins | sample TR1MG_FD_202531 | JGI IMG/M metagenome (GOLD analysis project Ga0307375, IMG submission 202531) | Soil microbial communities from Risofladan, Vaasa, Finland - TR-1 | ecosystem: Environmental > Terrestrial > Soil > Coastal area > Acid sulfate soil | place: Finland: Risofladan, Vaasa | collected...
ATTTATTAATCTTGTTTAAGCTTAAATCATAGTATTTAAATCACACTAAAGGGTGCAATTTAAATGAGAAAAATAATGTCTAATAAAAAAACTAATACTGTTTTGGTGATATTATTTTTACTAAGTGTAAATTTCCTATTCAATTATCCTCAAAATGATTTAGTAAATGCTTCTAGAAGTTCCAGTCAAGAAATTTCTAATAATGAGTTAATCGATGTTTTTCCAAATAATTCTTTTCTTAAAAATATCAACTATATACTAGGAAAAACTTCAACATTAAAAAGTACTTACCAACTTGAGGGAAGAGCAATCATTTTAGATTCAACAGGAAATAGCTTCTTCACAGGGGTTCTTCTTCCAAATTTCCAAGATGAATCAGATATAATAATAGGAAAACAAAATTCAACAGGATATATAGAATGGGTAGTTCAATATAGTTATTTGAATAAAGATGAATCTTATGATATTACTTTGGATGAAGATAATAACAGATTATTTATCATAGGTTCAACAATAAATAAAACTAAAATAATTTTCAGTGAAATGTTCATTGGATGTTACAATACTAGTAATGGGATGAATATTTGGAACACTACATTTGGAGATACAAATAAATCAGAAATTGGTTATAAAATTGATTTTATAGATGAAAAATTATACATTATTGGAACGACAACTGATTACTTACAGATAGATACAAATCCAGACATTCTTTTCGCTTGTTTTTCTGAGAATGGTATTTTACTCAGATCCGAGATATATAGCACAATTTACTATGATTATAATCCTTCTTTTTGTTATAATAGTGATGAAGAAACTTTCTTTTTAATTTATAATAGAAAAATTGAGATTGATAGTGAAACCTTGAATCAATTTCTTTTACGAAAAATTAACTTGAATGGCTCAATCATTTGGGAGAAAAATGGTATTACTGAATTTAATGTGAAAATCAATGATATGAAAAACATACCAACAGATGAATCTCTTTTATTAATTGGAGAAATTAGTGAAGTATCAAATAATGTGTCAAATGACATTGCTATTTTACAACTAAATTATAATGGAAATTTAACCAACTCAATCATCTGGGGAAAGAAAGATGTCAACGAAATTGGATTAACCATAAGTATTGATCATCAGAAAAATATTCTCTTTTCCGGTTATACGAAATCAGATTTTACCAGCCAAAAAGTAGCCTTTCTAACAAAATTAGATGATCAAATGAAAGAGATATGGTTTGGTAAATATCATAATTATTTTAGAAGCAAAATTTTGGATTTAGCAGTAAATAATAATGGTCAAATTGTTATGGTTGGTTCTTGTGAAGCAAATTATGATTATATTTACATTAGACTTCTTGTTGCACATACAATTGATGAAGATGATGATGGATTAAGTACCTTTTTCGAAGAGATAATTGGAACAAATCCAAGGATATTCGATACAGATGGAGATGGTTATTCTGATGGTGAGGAATATAGAAAAAACACTGATCCATTAAATAAAAAAAATAATCCTGCTTCGCAATTTTTCTGGAATAATTTTGGTATTGTTTTCACAATTTGTATAATTTTAATTTTTGTTGTAATAAATTTTGTAATTAAATCTAGAGAGAACTATAAAGTAAATTCACAAAATGAAGTGATAAATGCTAAAAGTTGGATAGTAAAATTAGCCGAAAAATTCTTTTCTTTATTCAAAAAGAAAAAATGATAATAAATTTGGTTTTTTCCTTCTTTTGGTGAATTTGAATTGATTTTTTTATAAAAATTTATAATCTGATAAATTTGGTTTTAATCAAATTATTATATAATCTAAAACAATCTAAAGTTGGATATACGAATGCCTATTTGTAAAAAATGTAACTCCTTTGTTGAAGATGAACTCACAGTTTGTCCTTTTTGTGGAGAAATTTTAGAGCATAGTAAAACTCTCTCTTCATTTGAACAATCTTCAGAAAATACTGAATATAATCGTGCAACAAGTCAAGAAATTAAAAATCAAACCCGTTCTTTACAGGCAATAGCTCAAGATTCAGAAGACCAAGTGATATTTCAGTCTCAAGATTTAGTTGATTTAGAATTACAAGAATTTCAGGAGCAAGAAATACCTCTTATCATGGACAAAGTTTCTGAAAGAAATTATTTTGCTTGGTTCGCTTTAGGGATTATTTCTGTTGGAATTTTCTTCTTAATTTATCTTTATCTCAATTTAGAGGATTTAGAAAAGCATTCACATTATCCAAATGAACTCCATGCAAAACCAATTAGTGTTAATCCATCTTCAATTCTAATGCTATTCTTAATAGCTATTTGTTTTGGATTCATACCTATTTTCTGGTACGTTTATTATAAAAAATATTCTAGCTTATATTATCATATTAAGGATCAAAAATACGATACAGCACCTCATAAAATAATTCACCCGATTTTTTATATGATACCATTAATATTATCACATCTTACAGCATTAGTACCTACTATTGTTGGATTTGCAACATCAATCAATATTAGAGACTCATTTCCGGGAATATTTTGGTCAATATTTGCTGTAATAATTATTTTATCAGTTTTAACAGCTATTATGGATTATTTCTGGCAAAGAGCATTCAATATGCATGTTAGGTTATCTATGATAAAGATGGGGATGATGGAACAAGAAGTCTAATCCTAATTAGTAAAAAGCCTTTGTCTTTTTATAGTTAAATTTAAACTAAGATTCATGTTGCCGCCACTCAATCGTCAATGTTGCCAAAATTGTGAGCATCTAAGAATTGATAATTTTTGCTTAATCAAAGGTAAATATATTCTCTCGAAAAATGCTGCAAAATATAGGGATTGTGCATTCTTTTCTTCAACTTTTTATGAAGAGAATGTTTTAACTCAGAGAAGAGCAGAACAGGAAGAAATAGCAAAGAAAATATTCAAACAATAAAATATTAATTATTTTTACTAACAATATCGATTATGAAACTAAATCTAATTTTAGTGATGTAAGATAGACATGTATTCCTGTATAGCTAAAATCTTCTAGAGATTGATTCCATTCCCACAATTCAAAAATAATCTTATATCCATCTTCATTGATACCTAGTTTTGTGAGTATTTCTTCAGAAAATTGAAACTCGAATTTTGATTCACTTGATGGACCCCATTGTTGGTCTGTATCTAGAATCCTCTTAATCCAATGTTCTTCCATGAAATAGGTTGTTTCATTTGTCCCATAAATATCTTCATTTATTAAAACAGATTGTAAACCAATTTTTAGTCTTATTTCAAAAAATTTAGTACTAGCGTAATGATTAGAAATCATTACAAAGAGAGTAATACTTTCTGATAATCCAGTTGTTTGATTATAATCAATTCTGCTAGGGTAATTTTCAGCTTTATATTTCTGTTCGGATTGGTTGTAGGTTAATAATCCTAATTCTGCATATTCTTCTCCACTAATTGGTGGAGTGAAAATTAAAATAGATGAAACAATAATTCCTATAACAGTAAAAATCATTACGATTTTGGCTACGAGTTCGAAATCTAATTCCCTTTTTGGTCTAGAGTTATTGTTTTTCTTGTTATTCAAATTTTTTCACCTTTTTTTTCCAATTTCTTGTTCAGACAATTCTAGTCCAGATTCATCCTCATAAATAATTTCAAGATCTAAAAATTCTTGATCAGCTTTTTTCTTAAACCATCCCCAAATATTTCTGCCAAAGAAAACAATTATTGCTGCAATTAACACTATATTGATTGGTATAATAATATAAGGAAAGATTTTTCCCCAACGAATATTAGCTAGAATTTCAGATACTTCTTCTAAAATAGCAATAGATTCATTATAAGAATCATCAAAAAAACCAAGTTCATAATCCCTAAGAGCGTAATTTAATCTTTGAACAAAATCATTAACATCTATTCCTTCATTACTAGCTTCCTTAATCTTTTCAAAAGCTTCAGTTAGTGCAGAAAATGCTTCCTCTTCAGTAACACATTTAACTGGTTTTAAAAAAGTACTAGGTAATAAAAAAATTATAATTAATCCGATAATAATGATAGGAAATATTTGATTCTTTTTCTTCTTAAATATGATAGATTTAATACTCACTTTTTAACCCTCAAATACTTCAATAATTTCCTCTTCTTCTTTTTTGAATATATATCCAAATTTACCTAATCTTATTCTTAAAATAATTGATATCATTAAGCAAATTAAAATTATAAGTGTCAAACTTAATGCTATTGATAATACATTAAATCTAAAAGTATAGTTAAGAAATAGACCATCTAAAACTAAAATTACAATACTCAATCCAATAGCTGTAGCAACTCGTTCAAGAAAACGAAAATTATCATTTAATTCTGGGAAAATTACTGAAGTTAAAGACCAACCAGAAAGTATCAGCATGAAGAAACAAACAACAGCATATCTTAAATAGAAAAAGATTCCAGATCGAACATCAAGCAATACTAAAGTCAATACTAGTGCTATTGTAGTTATAGTCATCCAAAATTCATATGCAAAATAATTTCTTCCCCAAAAAAATTCCAGAATTTTTTTTGGGGGTATAGTAGGTTCAATAATAGGTTCTTGAAGCTTTATTTCATTACTGTTTTCCATTTCTTTAATAATTGGTAGAACTTGTTCAGGTAGAAATTCATGATCAGATTCCATAATTTCTGTCAAGGTTCGAACATTATTAGGTTTTTTTTCTTTTAGAATAGTAGTGATTTTTTGTTTTATTTCAGCCTTCTCAAGGTTTGCTTCAGATTTATCTTTATATTTTTGTTTTCGTTTTTCTTTTTTATCTGCCAATATAGAACACCTTGATTGAGCGATTTACTTAAGGGGATTTATTTATTGTTTATAGGTTTTGCTTAATGTTCAAGTTTAATGCTATTTGAATTTTTATTATTAGTATTTTGTTAATTGTAAGAGATATTATTATACATTAATATCTTTACAAAAAATTGTACAAAACGATTTAATCCATCTATTAGTAAAAAAATGAATTTACCAAGAAATTTGAATTGTTTCTTTAATTTAAAATTACTCTATTTATAATAAGGATGTTTCAAATTAATTGGTTTGTTTCTTGGCATACACTTAATGCTGTTCTACAGTAACTACTCCTGCATCATCACCAAAAACATCATCAGTTTTAGGTTTCTTTCTAATTCCTACCAATTTTAGGAAAAAGAAATACAATTGATGTAACCATATCCAAATCAGTGTGAATGCTTTAATTTCTAATTTTTTGAAGATATAGAGTAATAATATAAATCCAATTAACCAAAAAACAATCGGTAACAAATTTACTACTATATTGGACATATTTACATACAATAATGGGTGATCAAGTCGAAAAGCATCATTATTAGAGAGCGACCAAGTAGCCCATTTCTGGAAACCAAATGAAAATATATGTAATGGAAAAACGGTCACAATCGTAATAACAGAAGCCCATATTTTCTTTATTTTATCTCCTGGAGTTGCAATTACTAAACCAACCATAAAAGCAGCTAATCCCATGCCATTTGTAGCCATATTTACTATGAACATCACATTGTCAGTATATTGGAATGTTGAATACGTCCAGAAATAATTGAGACTGTAGAAATCATCTCTTTTTGCACCAAACCAGTTTGTTGCTACTCCATCAGAGGCATTTGCTATTAGTCTATTGAAACCTGGAATTAAACCAATTGATAATAAAATAGCAGACACTAAAGCAAAAATTCCAAAAGATTTTAAGAAAAATTGCCATTTATCATTTTCTATTTCTTCCTTTGGATAGAAATATATTTTTTCAACATTACTAGTCTCTACCTCCCCTTCTACAACTTGATTATCAATTAATACTTCTGAACTATTTCCAATTTGATTTGAAACATTCTTTAGCTCATAAAATGCTTTACCTTGAATTCTCCACGTTAATCTTTTAATGCCTTCTCCAACAGCATCCATCCAAGCACCAAAAGTGGAAACTACCTTTACACCTGTTCTCTCAATTACAAGAACAAAGATTACAATTCCTATAAAACCAAACACTTTACTTAAAAGATCATGCGCATAATAGAATGCAGTATCCGCATCCAATCCCTTTACTGTATACAAATAACGAGTAAACCAAAAATGAAATGCAATTCTAAAAGTATTGCCAATATGCATCATTAAGAGATTTGTGATTTGAGCTATTACTTTATTATACCATTTTGCAGGAGTGATTAATATTAAAGCCATTAATAAAGCACCTGCTTCCATTCCTGTGCAAGCTCTAATTATCAACAAAGTTTTTGGATATCCATGTAAAATCATTCCTGGAAATTCTTGACCAAATCGCACAACTCCACCTGTCAAGATATCTTCATCAATTCTCTCGTAAAATCCAAGTGTAAATTCATCATTAGTGAAACCAAAAATTACTTTCATCAACCAAGATGAATTATTTCGTACTAATATTTCTAAAAATTCAAATGCACCAAGCCAATCAAGACCAAAATAGAGGAAAACAATTAAAACTATAAACATGGGAAAACTTCGCAAGAAGAAATTCATTCTACTTCTAGGATTTGAGGGGTACCATGATGCAAGACTCATTTTTTACACCTTGAAAGAAAAATGTAAAAGTGATTCAAAAATATTTGCTTTGCTTTTTATAGGAAAATAATAAAAATAATTTTTAATTTATTTTATTTTCATGCAGCCATTTCTTGATTGTTTGTTGTCCTATACCAGTTATTCTCCAAAAAACCTTTCTACTTATTATTTTTTTATCCACTACTTTTTCATTCAACATACTTTTCAAATGATAGGTAACACTACCATAACTAATGCCAATTCCATTGGCAATTGCTTGTGAGGATATTTTATCATTTTGTTGATTATTAAGAAAAACAAGAATTTTATTTCTAACCTGTAATCCTACTCGCGTATTTCGCTTTTTGCTTAGTATTGCTTCTGAACGCTCAATTTTTTCTTTAGTCAATATTATTCCCACCAGGGAAATTATTTTATTTACAATAATAAGTAATAAATAAAACTCTCTAAGAAAAGAGTAGTTTTAATATAATAAAAAGAAGTTGGTTCTACTTTTTACTAATACGAGATTTTTTAAAGCTGTCTTTCAAGAACAGACATGTAAGTAGATCAAGGAAAAAAAAATTATGAGTAAAAACGATTTAGAAATAATTCAAGGATCAGGGAAACTACACTTCGAGAAAAGAACGCGAATCGCTAAAATTAGAAGTCCTTTAGCGAATTTTGAAGTAGTAGAACAAAAAATAGAATATAGAAAAGATCCACTCTTAGATCATTGGTCTAGGATAAATGCTTTACGAGCTGAAAGAGTAAAACAAGCAACTAATCCTGGGGAAAATTATGAAACAAACCTTAAAGAATTAATAGCAAAATCAGCAGAAAAATGCTTCTTTTGTCCTCAGAATGTTCAAAAATCCACACCGAAATTCCCAGAAGAAATAAATTTAGGAGAGAGAATCATTCGGAATAATTTTGCATTATTTCCAAATCTATTTGTATTTTCAGAAAATCATGCAGTAGGAGTATTAGGGGAAAAACATTTCACACCATTGAATGAAATCTCACCTGAAATTTGGAAAGAAGCAATTATGGGGTCAATAGAGTATTTTAAAGCACTATACAAAACAAATAAGGAAATAGTGTATCCATCAATTAATTTTAACTTTCTACCTCCATCAGCGTCATCTATTATTCATCCACATATTCAAATAATTCAAGATGTGCAACCAACAGAAATGACTGAAAAATTATTAAAGAAATCTAGAGAATATTTCGAAAACTCAAAACAAAAAAATAATTTTTGGATTGATTTAATAGAGACAGAGAAGAAATTAAAATCTAGATTAGTTTCTGATAATGATTTTATGACTTGGGTAGCTACATATTCTCCAATTGGTAAAAATGAATTGACAGGCATTTGTAAAATACCAAAAACAGATATAACTCAATTCAACGAACAAGAAGCTACTGCTTTAGCAAATGAAATATGTAAAGCACTTAACGCTTTGTATCAAGGAAGAGGAGTAAGATCAGTAAATATGGCGCTATATATAGGACCAATAGAAGAGGATGTTTCAGAATATTTCAGAATTAATATAAGAATTGTAAGTAGACCTACTCTAGAACCTAATTATACAGGTGATATTGGTTTTATGGAACTATTGCATACTGAAACGATTGCTGAAGCTTCTCCAGAAATCATAGCTGAAACTGTGAGAGAATATTTCAAATTAAAGTAGAAACAATTTGAAAATCTCTTTTTTTCTAACTTTTTTTAATATCCATTAATGTTAAAATAAAAAATGTTATTTTAAATGAGATGCACTTTTCTATTAAATAAAGGAATAGAGAAGAGCTTTTAACATCAGAGGACAAAGTATAAAACAAAAAAAAAGACTTTAGAAGGAAAAAAAAACTCAAAAAAAATGTTTTTGCACAAAAGATATTTATAAAATAGTCACAATTCAAAGACTCATAAAGGTAAAGATTTATCTAAGAGAGAAGTAACTGATAGTAAGGGAAGAAAAAAAGAACAGCTGATGTGGAGATAAAAAAAGATTGAGCTTTCTAAGAAGATTGATAAGTGCCGACAAAAAAAGGGGAGCAAACGGAGTAGAACAAAAAACACATGTAGCAATAATAGGACTAGACGCAGCAGGAAAAACAACAATAATGAAGAGAATACTGCGGTCAGAATACACACTATCAAAACCAACATTCGGGGTAAACATAGAAGTATACAAATACAGAACACTGGAATTTGTGGTGTGGGACCTCGGCGGTCACAGTCCCATCCGCAAAACCCTCTGGAAGAAGTTTGTTACTAAAGCCCAAACTATTGTTTTTGTTGTTGATGCTGCTGACAAGAATCGTTTTTCTTTAGCTAAGGAAGTTTTCTATGAATCTTTAGAAAACACTGATACTAATGCTCCTATTCTCTTTCTTGCTAATAAATCTGATAAATCTGATGCTGCATCCTCCACTGATGTTATGGAATCTTTAGAATTGCAAAAAATGACTCGTATTGATCGTCCTTTCAATATGTTTCGTTGTTCTGCCCTTACTGGTGAAGGTTTATTCCAAGCTTGGGATTGGTTGGTTGACATTGTCTCCAAAGATAAAGCTATTCCTACTTGGCATGTCAAAATCTATTCTGCTGTTGCTTTTGATGCTAATGGTAAACAGTTAGATGAAGCTCTTTTTGGTAATCCCACTCAGCAATCTAAAATTGCTACTGCTTATCGTGAGTCTATCAAAGAAACTGAACGCTTTGCTAAACAAATGCGAGATTATAATGATGCAGTTACTGTTCTTGAGATTATGACTGATTATCAGCTTGTTATCACAAAAAATAAGCTATTCGTTATGGGTATGTTAATTGATGTTAATGATCCTGTTAGTCGTGTTCTCACCATTTCGAGCAGAATTTTTGAAGCAATTGAAATGAATTATCTTAAAGGTCATGGTATTTCTTTAGAAGAAGTCATTTCTAATTATTTCCCACTTGATGCTATCTAGCTTCAAGTTTCCTTAATTTTTTTTGATTATTATTCAAAACCAAAGAGGTAAATTTAAATCAAACGATTAATTATAATATTTATTTAACAAAATACTTGATTTCCTAACTGGAGTACCCAATATGAAATTAGCAAAGAAAGCTTTTGAATCGTTTGCAAACCACTTAAAAAAAGAAAATCATTCCATTCCTTGGGTTTTATTAATTGGAGAAGAAGGTTCAGGAAAAACAACAGCTCTCTATTATTTGCTATCTTCTAATAGAGATAAATACTATCCAGATACTGTCTTAAATTGGATTGATATTAGCTATGGACAAGAATGGTTCAAACTTATCGATTTAGGAAAAGAAATTTTGAAAGATGAAAGTGTTGTTGATTATTTTATTTCAATTGCTGATGGTCTTGTTTATGTTATCAATGGTGAATCTCAAGAATCCTTGAAGAAATCCATTGAACCTTTCCATGCTTTTGTTGAAAAAATCCCATCAAACATTCCACTATTAGTACTTGTTAATAAGAAAAATCCGGAAAATAATATCAATCTCAATGATGTTTTAAGTAATTTCGATCTTGGTAAGATTTCATCACCAAATGATCCAAGATCATTTCACTTTGAGATTTGTATTATCCATACAGGAGAAGGTCTCTATCGAGGATTCGATTGGTTTGTTTCCAAATTAATAGCCTATGAAGGTTATCATGAAATTGTATCTATTCACAGAGTACTTATTTATGATGTTAATGGTTTATTAAATTTTGATGCACAATTTTCAGAAATATCTGATAATGAGCATGATGCGGTTTTAATTACTGGATTACTCTCAGCACTTAATTCCATGACTCGTACACTATTCAAAGAATCTAGCTTCCTCGATGTTGTAACTGTTGGTGACTATTCAATGGTATTGGTTACTAAGCAACAAAAGATATGTTGTCTATTTGTAGAACGTGGGGGAGCTATTGGTAAAGCCAAACAAATTGCAGAAATGATTTTAGATATTTATTTAGAAGAAGGTGAAAATGGCCGACTAGCTATTGAAAACCTAATTGAAGAAAGTAAACACAAAGATGAAATAATTTCCGCCTAGGGAATTTTTATTAATAACAAAATAGGATAAAGTTAAAGAAGAAATTGAGGTAAAAAAACTTTCATTAAAGGTTGAACAGAAATGTCAGGAATAGAATCTAAAAAAGAGCAT
>Ga0307375_10006542_pt1 | contig 10748 bp, 11 predicted proteins | sample TR1MG_FD_202531 | JGI IMG/M metagenome (GOLD analysis project Ga0307375, IMG submission 202531) | Soil microbial communities from Risofladan, Vaasa, Finland - TR-1 | ecosystem: Environmental > Terrestrial > Soil > Coastal area > Acid sulfate soil | place: Finland: Risofladan, Vaasa | collected...
TTGCACCTCCGGATCGAGCGCCTTGGCCGGCAGGTCGAAGCGGCGGCAGAGCCAGCCCGACGCCGCCAGCCGCCATTCTTCCGTACCGTTGATGGGCGGATATTCGCCAAACTGGTGGGCATGAGCCGCAATCTTTTCGGTGACAAAGGCCGGAACCGTCCCCCGCGGATCGCCCACCGAAAGACTGACCACCGGCCCGCCCGGTTTCACCGGATCGAGCAGGGCCGCGAGCTGGGCGAAAGAGGACGGCGGAAGCTGAGCCATTCGGCCGGGAAACATGGGCGACTCTCTTGGGTGTGCGACGCGGAATGCGAGTCTATCTCCGGCCCGACTCCGCCGTCCATTGCCGCAGGCGCTTGCATAGCCGCCCCGCCGTCCCCACATGCAGACAACGCAGCCGACCGAGCCGGAAGTCCGCTCGGGGGGAGGGGGGCAGGCAGAAGGCGAAAAACGAATAACCCCTTCTGTCTCCATGCGAATCGCCCGAAAGCGGTCGGAACTTGTCCACGCCAAAAAAAGAGGCGCTCCGGTGAGGGAGCGCCCCAAGTTCGGGGAGGAACAGTTGATGCGATCAGTCGTGCACGGTTTCGCCGTGGAGGTTGATGTCGAGGCCTTCGACTTCCACTTCCGGCGACACGCGCAGGCCGATCACGATGTCGATCACCTTCAGGATGATGAAGGTGCCGATCGCGCAGTACACGAAGGTGGCCGCCACGTCGTAGAACTGGATCAGCATCTGGTGGCCGTTGCCGTCGAACAACCAGCCCTTGCCGGTCGAGTTGATCACGTTCTTGGCGAAGACGCCGGTGAGCATCGCGCCCAGCGCACCGCCGACGCCATGCACGCCCCAGGCGTCGAGCGCATCGTCGTAGCCAATCCACTTCTTGACCCAGACGGCCGAGAAATAGCAGACCGCGCCGGCCGCGAAGCCGATGATGAGGGCGCCCTGCGCGTCAACAAAGCCCGAGGCCGGCGTGATGGCGACGAGGCCGGCCACTGCGCCCGAGATCATGCCCAGCACCGAGGGTTTCTTGGCGATGTACCATTCCACCAGCATCCAGCCGAGCGAGGCCGCCGCCGTCGCGATCTGGGTTGCCGCCGCTGCCATGCCGGCATTGTAGCCCGCTGTGACCGCCGAACCGGCGTTGAAGCCGAACCAGCCGACCCACAGAAGCGAGGCGCCGATGACGCTGAGCACCAGATTGTGTGGAGCCATGTTCTCGGTGCCAAGCCCCCTGCGCTTGCCCAGCATCAGGCAGGTCACGAGGGCCGCAGTGCCGGCGTTCAGGTGCACCACCGTGCCGCCGGCGTAGTCGAGCGCGCCCATCGTGCCCAGCCAGCCGCCGCCCCAGACCCAGTGCGCGATCGGGCAATAGACGAAGATCAGCCACAGCGACATGAACCACATGAAGGCGGAGAACTTCATGCGGTCAGCAAGCGCACCGGCGATCAACGCCGGGGTGATGATCGCGAAGGTCATCTGGAAGAACATATAGACCGATTCCGGGATGGTGCCGGCGAGCGGGTTGATGCTCTTCAGGCCCATATTGCCCAGCAGCAACTGGTTGGTGCTGCCGATGAACTGGTTGAGCCCAGGGCTGGCGTTGGTGGTGAAAGCGATCGAGTAACCGATCACCATCCACAGCACGGTGATGATGCAGGTGGCGCCGAAGCTCTGCGCCAGCGTGGCCAGCACGTTCTTCTTGCGCACCATGCCGCCGTAAAACAGCGCCAGGCCCGGAATGGTCATCATCAGCACCAGCGCACTGGAGGTGAGCATCCAGGCGGTGTCGCCGGAATTCAGTGGATCGGGAGGCGGTGCAGCCGCGAAGGCCGCCCCGGAGGAGAGCATCAGCGCGCCCAATCCTGCGGCAACGCCCAGCCCCATCTTTTTGAAATTCGTCAGTCTCATTGTTGTTACCCCTTATTGCCGCATGTCTTGAAATGTCGCCGTCTAAAGCGCGTTGCTGTCGGTTTCGCCGGTGCGGATGCGCACGACCTGATCGAGTGGCGTGACGAAGATCTTGCCGTCGCCGATCTGGCCGGTCTTGGCCTTGGACGTAATCGCTTCGATCACGGCGTCGGTCATTTCGGCCTTCACGGCCACTTCGAGTTTCAGCTTCGGCAGAAAGCTGACGGCGTATTCCGCGCCGCGATAGATTTCGGTATGGCCCTTCTGGCGGCCGTAACCCTTCACTTCGGTCACGGTCATCCCCTGCACGCCGAGGCTGGAGAGCTGTTCGCGCACCTCGTCGAGCTTGAAAGGCTTGATGATCGCCGTAATGAGCTTCATCTGTGGTCCTTCCGTCTCTTGCTCCGCGCCCGCCAAAGACAGGGGCGCCTTAACCCTTCATCAAGAACCGTGCCGCACTGCGAAAAACGAGTAAGGCATTGTATTTGCAATATATTATCGCGACATGATCGAATCCGCTGTCGCGAGGGAGTGCACAAACAATGTGCGACACTTGGCGATCGCACAAATATTGTGCAGCCAAACCGTCTTGGCGGTGCTGGAAAGCGGCTGGGGTTCGCGTAAGGTGCCGTCATGACGAGGACGCGCGAAACGGATGTGGTGATCGGCGGCGGCGGGCTGGTGGGCCTGTCGCTGGGGCTTGCGCTGGCCCAAGGCGGGCTGAAGGTGGCTGTGGCCGACCCGGTGACGCCCGAGAAGGCCCTGAAAGCAGATTTCGACGGACGGGTCTGTGCCCTCTCCTATTCCTCGGTGCGGATGCTTCAGGCGCTGGGGGTGTGGCCGCAACTGGCGCCCGATGCCCAGTCGATCGAGAACATCCTCGTCACCGACGCCAAGCTGGGCCAAAAGCCCTCGCCCTTCTCGCTGCATTTCGATTCGGCGGAGATCGGCCAGCCTATGGGCTACATCGCCGAGAACCGCCATACCCGCCGCGCCCTCTTTGCCGCGGCCGAGGGCGAGAAGAACCTGACCTATATCGCGCCCGCCGCCGTAACCGGCCTCGATGTCGATGGGGGAGGCGTCATCGCGCACCTGTCGAACGGCAAGAGCGTCCACGCGAAGCTGGCCGTGGCAGCGGACGGGCGGCCCTCGCCCATGCGCGAGGCGATGGGCATCGGCATCGTCGGCTGGTCCTATGCGCAGTCGGGCATCGTGGTGACCGTGGAGCACGAGCGCCCGCACAACGGCACGGCCTATGAGCACTTCCTGCCCTCCGGCCCCTTCGCGATCCTGCCCATGACCGGCAATCGCTCATCACTGGTATGGACGGAGCGCACCGATCTGGTGCCGCAGATGCTGGCGCTGGACGACGAAGATTTTGATGACGAGATCGCGCGGCGCTTCGGCGCGCATCTGGGCGCCGTCCATGCACTCGAACCGCGCTGGTCCTATCCGCTGCGCTTCCATCTGGCGCGCGCCTACGTGAAGCCGCGCTTCGCGCTGGCGGGCGACGCGGCGCACGGCATCCACCCCATCGCCGGGCAGGGCTTCAATCTCGGCCTGAAAGACGTGGCGGCACTGGCCGAAACGGTGCTCGATGCGGCGCGGCTCGGCCTCGATATCGGCGGGCTCGATACGCTGAAGCGTTACGAACGCTGGCGGCGCTTCGATTCGGTTTCGATGGCGCTCGCCATGGACGGCTTCAACCGCCTCTTCTCCAACGACATTGCGCCGCTGAGATTGGCGCGCGATGTCGGCATGGGCGTGGTCGATGCCATCGGCCCCTTGCGCCGGCTCTTCATGCGCAATGCCGGCGGCGACGTCGGCAAGCTGCCGCGATTGCTGAAAGGCGAAGCGGCGTAAAAGCCTTCAATGCAGTCTGTCGTCGCCGCGCGCGGACAGCGCCAACGGCAGCTCCATATAGAACGCGCGCGCTTTCGCCCGCACTTTTTCCTCGCGTGCGCGCTCGGCTTCGTGCCGCGTGGCGAAATGCTGGCCCTCGAAGACATAGCGCGTGACCGGCGTCGCCGTGCGCGGATCGGAGAGCGTGATCTCGCCCACCACCTCCACCTGTTCCTCGGCCAGGTTCAGCGTGTGGCGGTAATGCGCGAGGCTGTCGGCCTTGTCGCGCTCCTCGCCCGCGATGCGCGCCCGGTTGCGCTCATCGAAGCGCCGCAGCGCCGCGAAAATCTCGCGGTGATAGCGGTAGATCAGAATGCCCGCGAGGATCGCGAGCGACATCTCGATGAGATCGCGCATCTGCGCATTATGCCGGACCGCCCCGGCCGCGCAATCGCCCTTAAGGCGCCCTGCCGTGGTGGCGCTTGAGATAGTCCAGGCTCTGCATCTCGGTGAGGCGCGAGACGGTGCGGCGGAAGGCACCGGCGCCGTCACCCGCCACATAGAGCCGGTCCGCCGGCGCCTCGGCGGAGCAGACGAGCTTCACCCCCTCGTCATAGAGCGTGTCGATCAGGGTGATGAAGCGCCGTGCCTGGTCACGCTTCTCCGGACCCATCACCGGAATATCGTCGATCAGCACCGTGTGGAACGCGTGCGCGATGGCGAGGTAATCCGCCGCCGCCAGCGGCTTCGCGCAGAGCTCGAGGAAGGAAAAGCGCGCCACGCCCGCCGCCGCGCGCGGCACCGGTACCTCGCGGCCCAGCACGGGGAGCAAAGCGGGTTTGCCCTCGGCGCCACCCGTCAGCCGCGCCCAGGCCGCATCCATCTTGGCCTCGGCTTCGGGGCCGAGTGGCGTGATGTAGAGGTCGAGCCCGGCCATGCGCGCGAGGCGATAGTCCTCGTCGCCGTCCAGTTCCAGCACCTCCATCTGCTGCCCGATCAGCGCGATGAAGGGCAGGAAGAGCTGGCGGTTGAGCCCGCCTTCATAGAGCCGCTCCGGCGCGGTGTTGCTGGTCGCCACCACCACCACGCCCAGCGCAAAGAGCTGCTCGAACAGGCGGCCGAGGATCATGGCGTCGGCGACGTCGTTCACCTGGAACTCGTCGAAGCAGAGAAGTACAGCCTCCTTCGCCAGCGCGCGCGCCACCGGCGGGATGGGATCCTTGACGCCGCCGGTCTGCCGCGCCTCGTGGATGCGGGCATGGGCATCGGTCATGAAGGCGTTGAAGTGGATGCGTCGCTTGGGGCGGGTGGTGACCGTTTCGAAGAACAAATCCATCAACATGGACTTGCCGCGGCCGACATCGCCCCAGATGTAGAGCCCCTTCAGCCGCTTCGGCGGACCGAAGAAGAAGCGGCGCTTGTTCGGCCGGTAGTGCTTCAGATGCGTGGCCAGCACCTGCAGGCGTTTTGCCGCTTCTTCCTGAAGCGGATCGTGCTTCAGTTCGCCCTGGCGCACGCGGGCCTTGTAACGCTCCATCAGCCTGGGCATCAGCGGCGCCGCGGCAGAACTGCCCAATAATCGAAATCGAGGATCACGTCCGCCGGATATTTGCCCTCACCGTCCTTGTCGGGATGGTCGGCGCAAGGCCGGTTCTTGGTGGCGACGAGCCGCAGGCGCAGCGCGCCGCAATCCTTGCGGCCGTCCACCTCGGCCTTGTCCAGCACCTCGGACCACGCAAACACCGTATCGCCCGCGAACAGCGGATTCACATGCCGCCCGCCATTGATCGCCGCGATGGTCTGCGCATTGGCAAGGCCGTTGAACGACAGCGCGCGCGCCAGCGAGATAACATGGCCGCCATAGATCAGACGGCGGCCGAAACGGCCCTTGCCTTCGCTGAACTGGTTGAAATGCACGCGCGCAGTGTTCTGGTAGAGGCGCGTGGCCATCATGTGCTCGGCTTCTTCGACCGTCATGCCGTCCACATGGTCGATCCTCTCGCCCTTGGCATAATCCTCCCAGGTGTGGATGCTGCCGGAAGCTGCAGCATCGAATTTTGAAAAATCCACCGCCGGCACATGCAGCGCCGAGGCCGGCACCGCGGTCATCAGCTTGGGCACTTCGGCCTCGCCCACTTCGGCGGCCTTGTCACGTTTGCGCACCATTACCCAGCGTACATAGGAGATGACCTTGTCGCTGGCCTCGTCAAAGCCTTCAGTGCGCACAGTGACGACGCCCGTTTCCTTGTTGGAATTCTCCTTGAGCCCAATCACCTCGGACACCGCCGAAAGCGTCGCCCCGGCATAGACCGGCTTCAAAAAACGCCCCTCGGCGTAGCCCAGATTGGCCACGGCATTCAGCGAGATGTCCGGCACCGTCTTGCCGAACACCGTGTGGAAGACGAGCAGATCGTCCAGCGGCGCGCGCGGATAACCCAGCGATTGCGCGAAGGCGTCCGCCGATTGCAGCGCGAAGCGCGAGCCGTAGAGCGCGGTATAGAGCGCGGCATCGCCCGCCGTCAGGGTGCGCGGCGTGGCGTGGGCGAGCTTCTGGCCGAGGCGGAAATCCTCGAAGAAATTGCCTGCGTTCGTTTTCATGCGTTCCCCAGTGCCGCAATGGCGTCAGCCAGCGCCACGGTCTGGCGCGCGATCTCGGCATGCAAAAGTTCCACCATGCGCCCGTTCAGCGCGATGGCGCCCTTGCCCTTGTTCTGTGGCAGTTCGAAGGCCGCGATGATCTCGCGCGCGGCGGCGACCTCTTCGGCCGACGGCGCGAAGATTTCGTTGCAGGGCTCGATCTGCGAGGGATGGATCAGCGTCTTGCCGTCGAAGCCGTAAGACAAACCCTGCCGGCAGGATTCCGCAAAACCATCCGCGTTCTTGATGTCGTTGTAAACTCCGTCGATCACGGCGAGGCCATGCGCGCGCGCCGCCGCCACCGATAGCCCCAGTGCCGCCGAAAGATTCTGGCGGTCTTGCGTATGCCTGCCCCGGAACTCCTTGATGAGATCGTTTGTGCCCATCACGAAGCAGGAAAGCCGCCCGCCCGCCGCGGTGATGGACGCGATGTTGAGGATGGCGAGCGGCGTTTCCACCATGGCCCACAGCGCGACCTTGGCCCTGCCCAAACGGCCCTCGATCTCCGCCAGTTCGCCCGGCGCGGAAACCTTGGGCACCAGGATCGCATCCGGTCCGGCGTCCGCAGCGGCAACCAGATCGGCCGCGCCCCAAGGTGTCGAGAGAGCGTTGACGCGGATCACCACCTCGCGCTTGCCGAAACCTCTGGCCTTCACAGCGGCTGCGACTTGTTGGCGCGCCAGTTCCTTGGCGTCGGGCGCCACGGCGTCCTCAAGGTCCAAAATCAACGCATCGGCCGGCAGGCTTTGCGCTTTCTCAAGGGCCCGGGCGTTGGATCCCGGCATATAGAGCACCGAGCGGCGCGGCCTTATGGTAACGGTCATGGCTGTCCCCAATATCTGTTTGCCCGACACCTACCCCATGGCTTCGGCGCCGCCAAGTTCCCGGCTATAATGAACATTCTTTCCGTCCAGTCTGAGGTGGTCTACGGCCATGTCGGCCAGGGGGCTGCCCGTTTCGCGCTCCAGTGCCTCGGTCACGAGGTCTGGGCCGTCCCCAGCGTCCTGCTGTCCAGCCACGCCGGCTATGCCACGGTGGCGGGCGAGCCAGTCGCCGCCGACCTGATGGGCCGGCTCATCGGCGGGCTCGAGGCCAATGGCTGGCTCGATGCCTGCGATGCCGTGCTGTCGGGATATCTGGGTCAGGCCGAACAGGCGCAGGTGGTGGCCGATGCCGTGCGCCGCGTGAAGCGGGCAAACCCGGCGGCGCTTTACTGCCTCGATCCGGTGTTCGGCGACGACGGCCGGGCCTATGCCAAGCGCGGCGTGGCCGAAGCCATGGCCAAGGCGCTGCTGCCGCTCAGCGACATCGTTACGCCCAACGCGTTTGAGCTTTCCAGTCTGGCGAGCGTGCCGGTGCGCAATCCCGAAGAGGCGCTGGAGGCGGCGCGGCGGCTGGGGCGGCCATGCGTCGTGGCGACGTCTGTACCCGACGGCGAAGGCCGGATTGGCACGCTGGCGGTCACCGCCGAGGAAGCGTGGCTCGTTTCCACGCCGCGGTTCGAGCGGGCGCCCCACGGCGCCGGCGATCTGATGGCCGCTCTGTTCCTGGCCCATCGCCTTCAACAGATGCCGCTGCGAGATGCGCTGGCGCAAGCCGTCGCCACGGTCTTCCGCATGCTGTCGGACGCCACGCGTTCGAACAGTGACGAGATGCCGCTGATCGCCAGGCAATCCACCCTGCGCAAGCATGTGGAAATCAAGCCGGAATTCGAGATTCGCGCTTTGCACGCGCAAACGTGACAGGAATGTTAACTTGATGCGATCGGTCATCGCAGCGTAGACAAAATTCCGCAATCCGAATTGTGTGAGGATCGGTGAGCAATCCGTCGGCTACCGCGCCTGAGCCCATTGAAGTCAAGCGGCGCGATTTTCTCTATATCGCGACGGGCATAGTTGCGGCCGTCGGTGCGGCTGCGGCGGCGTGGCCGCTGATCGATCAGATGAATCCGGCAGCCGATGTGCTGGCGGCGGGCGGACCTCTCACCGTCGACCTGTCGAGCCTGGCGCCCGGCCAGCAGATCGTGGTGATGTGGCGATCCAAGCCGATCTTCGTCGTCCATCGCACGCCGGAGAACCTCAAGGAACTGAAAGACCCGTCGCTGCTGGCGCGATTGCGCGATCCGAATTCGGACAACATGCAGCAGCCAACCTATGCCAAGAACTGGTCGCGTTCGCTGAAGCCGGATTATCTGGTGCTGGTGGGCATCTGCACCCACCTGGGCTGCATTCCCGAATTCAAGCCCAAGCCGGGCGATCTCAGCCCCACCTGGCCCGGCGGATATCTCTGTCCCTGCCACGGCTCGAAATACGATCTGGCCGGCCGCGTGTTCCAGAACGTGCCCGCGCCGATGAACCTGCCGGTGCCGCCCTACCGCTTTGAAGGCGATACCAAGCTGATCGTCGGTGAAAATCCGACGGGCGAAAATTTCACCATGTCCGAAGTCGAGACGATGTGATCCGCTATTTGCGGAACTGGGCGCGATAGGCGGCGACATCCTCGCGCGCGAGGAATTGATTCGCCCAGCGCCGCATCACCTTGGCCATGCGCGCGGGCTCCACGCCCAATTGCGCCATCGCCATACCGCCATTGACGCTCTCGTGGTATTCGGCGATCAGCCCGCCCCGCAGAACGAAGCGGCTGATGCCGTCGATCACCACTTCGCGGCCCTTGAATTCCGCAAGGGTGGAAACGAAGCGCGACAGCGAGCGGGCATAGCCGATCGCGCCGTTGCACACCGGATCGAGGAAGCGCCAGTCGTAATCGATGGCATCGCGATGGAAGAGGTTTCCCAGCATGTCCGCGATGGCGTCGCGGCCCTTATGTGGGCCGTAAATGTAATCGTGATAGACGCCATCTTCGGTGAAGCAGGCGGCAAACGCCTTGCCGTCGCCCACCGTCGCCGCGGCGCCGAGGCGGGAAACAAGAGCGGCGAATTCGGATTGTGTCGTCATCGCCGCTCGTGCCGTCCCGAAACGCTCAGACCGCCTTCTTCAGCAGCTTGCGGTTGATCAGGCATTCGGCGATCTGCACCGCATTGAGTGCCGCGCCCTTGCGCAGATTGTCGGAGACCACCCAAAGGTTCAGGCCGTTCTCCACCGTCGGGTCCTTGCGAATGCGGCTGACATAGGTGGCATCTTCACCCGCAGCCTCGACCGGCGTGATGTAACCGCCGTCCTCGTGCTTGTCGATCACCAGCACGCCCGGCGCCTCGCGCAGGGCCGCGCGCGCCTGTGCCGCGGTGATCGGCTTTTCGAACTCGATGTTCACAGCCTCGGAATGGCTGATGAACACCGGCACGCGCACGCAGGTTACCGTGGTCTGGATGTCGGGATCGAGGATCTTCTGGACCTCGACCATCATCTTCCATTCCTCCTTGGTGTAGCCGGAATCGAGGAAGACATCGATGTGGGGAATGACGTTGAAGGCGATCTGCTTGGTGAAGAACTTGACCTCGATGGGATCGGCCACGAACACCGCGCGGGTCTGCCTGAAAAGCTCGTCCATCGGCGCCTTGCCGGCGCCGGAAACCGATTGATAGGTCGCCACCACCAGCCGCTTGATCTTGGCGATGTCGTGCAGCGGCTTCAGCGCCACCACGAGCTGCGCGGTCGAGCAATTGGGATTGGCGACGATGCCCTTTGGGATGCCGTCGTCCAGCGCCGCGGCGTTCACCTCCGGCACGATCAGCGGCACCTGCCGGTCCATGCGCCAGGCGCTCGAATTGTCGATGACAATGCAGCCTGCCTCGGCGATCTTGGGCGACCACGCTTTGGAAACGGCGCCGCCGGCGCTCATCAGGCAGATATCGGTGCCCTTGAAGTCGTAATAGTCGAGCGCTTTCACCTTGAGCGTCGTGTCGCCGAAGGAAACCTCCGTGCCGACCGATCTGGTGGACGCCAACGCCACCACTTCGCTCGCGGGAAACGCGCGTTCGGCGAGGACGCTCAGCATCTCCCGCCCGACATTGCCGGTCGCGCCGACGACGGCGACCTTGTACGACATGACACCTCTTCCTTTCGATCCGGGCGGGATTATCCCGCACCGGGGCGCGAGACATAATGCATGCGGGCGAGGCAGGAAAGGGGCAGCAATATTATTCGCTATTGACTGTCCTCGTCCGGCGGCCAGCGCCAGAACACCTTGGCACCGCGGGTATCGAGTGTGCCGGAGAGGCTGCCCCCGAACAAATCCGTGCCTTCCAGGCGGTAGCGGGCCAGATTGGCGTGGCTGTCCGTACCACCGAGCCGGGCGCTGAACGGGCCCAGATCCACCGTCGTGGCCTTGAGCGGATCAGTGCTGCCCTGAGCGTAGAGGCCGCCGTTAAGCGGGCGATAGCTGTCCGTGGGGTAGGGCC
>Ga0307375_10006543_pt1 | contig 10748 bp, 9 predicted proteins | sample TR1MG_FD_202531 | JGI IMG/M metagenome (GOLD analysis project Ga0307375, IMG submission 202531) | Soil microbial communities from Risofladan, Vaasa, Finland - TR-1 | ecosystem: Environmental > Terrestrial > Soil > Coastal area > Acid sulfate soil | place: Finland: Risofladan, Vaasa | collected...
CGGACACCGCTTCGACGTCGAACTCGACCGCCCCCGTGCGGAAGGTGACCTGCCCGAGTGGACGCGTCTCGAGGTGGACAAATGTCCGCATTGCCCACTCCCCAACGCCCCGGGTGCCCATTGCCCAGCAGCGGCAGATCTGGTGCCGCTCGTGGAAAAATTTTCCGCGCTGTCTTCGATAGACCGGGTTGAGGTGCTCGTAGTGACCCCGCAATATGAAGCGCACAAGCGCACCGATACTCAGACTGCTCTGAGTGCCTTGATGGGGCTCGTCCTTGCGACCAGCGCATGTCCGATACTGGGGCGCATGCGGCCGCTGGCGCATATGCATATGCCCTTCGCCACCACGACCGAACGGGTGTACCGCATCGTCTCGATGCACATTTTGGGCTGCTTCCTGCGTGACGAACCCGTGGGATTGGACGGGCTGGATCAATTTTTCTCCGATATCGACCGGCTCAACCACGCGTTCTTCGGTCGTCTGAATCGAGCGGTGAAGCGCGACGCCGGCATCAATGCGTTGCTCGCCCTGCACTCGCGCAGTGCGCTGGCCAGCATGTCTATTGAACCAGAGATGGGAAACATCCGCGCCTGGTTTCGGCACACTCCCGCGGGCGACCCGGGTCCGAATGTTCCGGAGCACAAAGACGGCGCTTGAGGCTATTGTTCAGGCCGCGTCTACCGTGCAGTTCCTCGATAGCGAGGGGCCGCGTAAGGGTGCGTCTTGCGGAAAGCTTCGAAGAGCTTCCACCGTACGACTGGAATCCTAGATACAAGTATCAAGGGAACCGAACAAATTTCGCAGCTATCAATGGCGATATATATGTCTGCGGATCCAGACAAGCTATGCCGATCTTTCGCTTTTTCCGATATTGCGCTAAATAGGCTGTCTGACCCCCAGAATTCTCCCTTGCCCAGCACCGGTGCGTCTTCGCCTTTTCCCCTGGCGAGTCTCCCCGATGCAATAAGATGCAATTGATCTTGTTCAGGCATGAAGTACTCGCCGGCATCCAACTGACTAATCGTGCAGTTCTTTGCAAGAGAGTGAAGGACGATACTCGTCATGGCATCGCTGAAGAGATGCGTGCGCCGTAATCGGTCTGCGACTTTACGAATTTCGAGTAGCTCGGTACTTGAAGAAAAGCGTTCCACGAAGTTTCTGTACAGGTCGGACGAAATGCGTAAGGCCTGAATGAAGCCTACAGACCGGTAGGTCTCTTCGGTGGGCTGGTTGTGGATGACCGCAGATTCCGCAAGCAATGAACCGCTAAAAAGAAAATGGGAACTGCTGGGATCCTGTGTCAGAACCTCAACCTTACCAGCAAGGAGGAGGTAAATTTCTCGGGGAACTTCCCCTGCTGGCACGATTATGGTTTCCGGATTAAACGTGACAATGTGGTTGTTCAAGAGCATATAGAGTCGTTCCATCGGTACCGATGGAAAGTAACTTTTCAGAAACTCGCTGGCGTCGCGCAACAGAAAATTTTGCTGTCCAGGAATCATCACATCTAGCGTACCGAAAGGGGCACCCGAGCCAAGTTTTCGCTCGGCGTCGGTCAAACTTCTCGAGGTATGGGCGAGCAGTAGCCTTGTAGAACTATCAACTGCAAAGTCAGCGGCACATCCGTGGATCATCCCGCCGCCAATATCGACTTTCTTAATATCTGCGGGTTCCAGGTAGACCGCCTTGATGGCCATCGCATCTTCAGGACTAAGCCCTGGTGCGGTAGCGTCTAGATTAGTCATCGCGTCGAGGACTCCAAACGACGCTATGTCAGCGAAGTGCCCATAGGTCCGATAGCCACCCTCCCACAGCACGCGAAAATTGAAAGTGGTAGTTTCCACTGGATGCGGCGAATTGGTCGGTCGTACTTCCAGCCCCATGATGTCGTTCCACTTCCCGGTTTCAAGATCATGGATATCGAAGTACTTGGCAAATTCGCTCTCCGGTATGGATAATAGTCCGCAGAATTTGCGGGTTACCGAGGTCCGTACCAACGAGGTGGCGAAATATTTCAACGGCTGATCACTTTGAAGCAACGTGGTGAGTCCGGCAAAATGATCATCGTGACAATGTGTATGAAAGATACCCGCCACCTCTTTCATGCCGATACCGAGCGCATCCAGGCTGTAGTGAATGTTTGGACCCGCATCGATCAGATACACCCTGCCTTGGTGAATGAGCACGCTGCTCATCGCCGGGCGGTTAAAGTCCCAGCCGTCCCCGTCGCCAGCGTGAACTACAGCGAAATAGTGCCGGTCGACAGCAACGTGGACAAGGGGATAAGGGCACGGATAGGTTACGTGCTCGGGAAGATTGAGGTCTATCTCAACGTTATCGTCACCGTAGCGCAATTCAAACACGTTGTGCGCCAGACGCTCAATTACTACCCCTTCCCCAATTTCGGCGGCCTCGGAGGTAAGAGGCACGCAATCAACAAACTGGTCTGGCTGCACAATCTGGCCAAATGCAAACTTGAGTTTGATGCGCATAAGCTTCGCGGCTTCAACCTCGTCGGTTCCCGCCCTGATCATTTCATCGGCTGAGATTAGCCCGTAGTTGCCCCGATGAATGTAGCGTAGTTGCGCAGCAAGTTGTTCCGGCGTGCCGATCAACTGGGGTTTCTTGCCCCAATTGTTGGGATGGTTCGGGAGAAGCATGCCCTGACGATAGAGCATTTGCAGGATGGGAAATTCCCCAAGATTGCAGAGGTGTCCGTTCTGAATCATTGAGTCCGACAAGAGAATGGCATTGGGCCCGTTTTCGAAGGACACCCCATTGCGTTCAACAGTCTGAATTATTCCCCGTCGGAACAGGTGCTTGACACTGTCGCCAGGCGCACCGCAAAGCAGATATATCCCTGCATCAGGTATCTCAACAAAGTAAATCCCAGTCGCGACTACAAGTTTTCTAATCAGCATGACGGTTGGCCTTTTTGTTTCGCCTTTTGCTTTGCCTTTAATCCCATGCGAATTTAAATTGGAAGTGCGGCTCGAGTATTCGATTGTAAGAGGGGGTCGACTCCGGACGCCGGATTAACCAGCGGGGCATTTTCCCTACGCCAGGTCGTTGGGTACGGTATCGATTCGTGACATTTTGCAAACGCTTCCCCACGCTTTGCCTGCTCGCAATGGTCCATGTTCCGACTGCTCTAAGAGTGAGTATCATGTCGACGGCTGCCCCCCAGCACCTCGCATTGTAAGCTGATGGCTGCTGGTGCCTGCGCCGATTGATCCAAGCGCAGTTCACGCTGATTCCTTCGCGAAGTACGCCGTAGCGCCACCAGAGAAGCAGTCGCATCCTCCTGCAAAGTGAACCCGAACCGCGCTGCCCGGCAATACAGTTGCTCTTATACGCTCCCGATTCTTCGCGAATTGTCGCTTGAATATCCATCCCGCCACATTATCCGTCAATTGCCGGCTATCCCTGAAATAGCGCGCAATCATTGCCTCCGATTGGGGTGTGCGGCCTGTTGCGTTATTGCCATGCCGCCGCGCCCGCCCGCGCTGCCGAAGTCACCGACCCCGCCCCCGAGCTGCATCCCGAGTACACGCTCGTGTCCGCCCCAACGCGCGCCGCGCGATACTTTACACCGCAGCCCAGGTATTTTGCCACCTGCGTCTCCGGCGTCGACGGAATCCTCCCGAGCAAGTGCTTGAATTGCGCCACCGCCTCCTTGTAGGCGCTCGGGCTTGCGAGCAGTGTTTGAGCGCGCATTGATCCAAAAGCTGAGCGACGTTTCACATAAAATAGATGCCTTGCGACACCACTATAACGAGGCACGGTCATATCCAGAATTGAGATGGATGCGATCTGCGGATTTCACTCGGAGTCAAGCGACCCGGAGCGCCATGAGTTTTCAGGGACAATTTCTACCGATGAACGGTACCAAATCCGCGTTAGCCTCGGAATCGGCCGGGACAATCTACGCGATAGTTCGCCTGGCGGTCCTGACAATTTGTCTGTATGGCGTCTGCGCCCATGCGGATCAACTCGTCTGGAAGAGCGGCTTTGAGAACGGCTTCCCCGACGGCGAGTGGCTTGATTGGAATGACGGGTCTTACTCGTCGTCGGGTTCGATGCCCGCCGGTCGCGTGTCGGCGTGGACCATCGTAAGTCGCCAATCTGGTGAGCCTGTGTTTGCCGGCAATCATGCCTATAAGGGTTGGATCAGCGGACCGGCGCGCGACAGCCACCGTGCGTACCCGGGGATTCTTGCGGACATCCCCACGCCGCTCGTCAATACGTTCATCGTCTATCTCGATACCGACTACGAACGAATGTCCCAAACCGACTGGATCAGTTTGGGCACCTGGGGAAACTACGATCCAGCGACCAAAACCGGCAAGTGGGCGCTGCACACCTTATCCGTGCGTAATCGAAAGCTCGAGTTTGCTCATACTTCGCCATTCAGTGGCGAGTACATCGGGCCCATGAAGCGGCCGGATTTCCCATTGCGTCGCTGGGTCCGGTTCACGGTATACATCATTTACCGAGGTACAACAGGGTTCGTGCAAGTCTGGCAGGATGGCGTTCCCATGCTGAGAGCGCAGGTATCCGAGCTCGCCGCAAACGCCGGGACAAGGCTACGCACGGCGCACTGGGGAATGTATGCATCGCATACCATGGATCACGCGGTCCAGTACAACGACGACATCAGAATCTGCACTCTGAGCAAACCGCTAAGCGACCTTGTCAGCGAGCCACGCTGTCCGCCGAAGTCCACATCCCCCGTGAAAGAGCGGTCCCGCTGAGCACGCCGCGCGGCTGAGATCGGCACACGTCATTCGGACCTTGTTGCCTAACGTTTTCTGGTTCCGCCGGCCAAACATCACCCAGCCCACCGTGTTCCAACTGGACCATTTCGAAGATCGTATCCGCTGCAAGCCGCTTCGCCAGCGTCGCTATGCTTGCCATGAAGCAACCATGTCCCTTGAGAGTACCCTAGCCTGCAAGAAGGTGTGTTTTGGTCACACAAAACCACAAGCATACGCATCGATACCTTTCTTATAGTACAAATAGACTATTTACAGAGGACAGCCTAAGGATTAGCGTGACATCACGTAAGGCATTTTCGCGATGTGGAGGCGATCGTGTCTCAGTCAGTTTCGCGCTTTGAAGAAGTCATTACCCCAAATGCTGCCACGGCACGGTCAGTCGACGGCGGGCATCTCCGGAGCGTTGAGAACGCCAATGAGTCCGTTCAGTTGGTCGATGCAAAGGGCCGCCTTGCTCCATACAACACAACACGTTTCAAAGACCAACGATGTCCAATCTGCGGACACTTCGCATGCGGAGGGTGCTGATGGCCCGCAGGACCGATCTCGCTTGGCACTTGCATACCAGCCTAAACAATGCCTGGCGCGTCGGCCGGCATAGGGCGGCGCCTCGGCAAGCGTTTTGACGCGCCTGCCCGACGCACGTCCGGCGAGCAAGCGTCCGCCGGCCTGGTGTGCTTGGTTTTGGTGACGCGATAAATAGAAAAAGGGCGCGATCGGGGCGAAAAGACATCCACTCAATCACGGTACAAATTTAACGCCACTGTATTGGAACGGAACCCGGATGTTCGCACACTCTGGTGTCCATTGCATCGCGCCGCTTGCACAATACACCGCTCCGAGTGCTTGAAACGAAGGTGATGAATTGGACACTAAATCGAAGCTCCATCCAGGCCCCCCCCCTCCTGAGCCTATTAGGAAATAAAGGGTCCCGAAAAGGGTCTGAAGCGAATCACCATACTGAGAAGGCCCCTCAGTAAACGAAAACGTTAACTGCCGCGGGTTGAATTGGTAGTCAGGTGTATCGCGCGCGGGGCCAAACGTTGAAAACCCGGAGATCGCGTCAGTGGTGGAAAAAGAACTCGCATTGCCGACGATCGAGGTGACGGCGGCCCCAAGGTTTGAGTCGGTGGTTCCTTGTGCGAGTACGTTGCCAGGAAAAACTAGCGCAGCGGCTACGAGTGCTATAAACATCCGAGACGAGACAGAGAAATTCATTTCACCTCCATAAGCAGTAACGGCTGTGCACTATCTCTGATAATACACCAGCCGCGTTGTCGTCGGCGGAACGCAAGCGGAGGTAGTAGCGGACGCCACAGCGCCGCTATTTGCCGACTTTTACGCGGCTCGGCTAGCGCGATTAGGTGGGGCGCTGATCTGTCCCACACCCTGGATGCTCATCAGCCGGCGCGCCGGTTCGCTCTGGCGCGCGAGCGCACCCAGCCGACAGCCATATTCGTCGACACGCGCATCGGTTCGACATTTCGATAGGTTTCTGGCGCATTCCGCCGCACATGCGCGGTCCGCGCGACATCCAACGGCTTGTCAGCGCATCTAATCGCAATCGCAACAGGTTCGTTCCAAGTTTCACACTCCACTCAATGTCGCGTAACATGCTCAGCGTAGCGGGCATTTCCCCTCGCCGTCATTCCCCCTCCGGATGCAGCATGCCAAGGTACATGGCGCTGACTGGCGGGCTGGAGATAGCTGTGTCTTAATGAATGAAGGAGAAGCCATGGATCTCATTGAGTTGTTTCGGCGTGACACGGACTTTCAATCGATAGCGGCAGGGCAACCAGTTTTCCTTGCTGGAGACGCCGGCCGGGTCATGTTCGTTCTGATCGAAGGCCAGGCGGATGTACTGGTTGGGGATGAGGTAGTTGAATCTGCCGGGCGCGGAGCAATTTTTGGAGAGATGGCCCTAATTGATCATGCTCCAAGGAGTGCGACCGTAATTGCTCGCACGGAATGTCGTCTCCTTCCTATTGATATTGAGAGATTCGATGCGCTTGTTCAGAAGACTCCCGATTTTGCTAGGCATGTGATGAAAGTGATGACAGAGCGCATTCGAGGCATGAATAGAAGAAACTCTCTTCTAATAGAGCATCTCCTCAAATTTTGAATGCGCGCGAATTCGCGATTCGGCGACGACAACTATAGGAAATAACGAATCCCTATCAGCACGGCTATTGTGGGTGTCACGATTCCCTTTGACCTGGCGGGTAGAGGTGTCCCGATAACCTTCACGGTGGATCGCGTGGCACGCAAGTTGGACGGGTAATGACTAGCCCGGCTAGTGCTGGTAAATGCTGCCGCTCTTCCTCCGTTTGAGGGAAAGACGCGAACGGCAGCATTATGGCCGAATACGCCAATTGAAGACATTCATCCAGCAAAATCAACGCGATCATCAGCTGTGGGGAGAGGTAAGCTAGCGCTGTCGCCCCTTATGCCGGCCTTCGTGCGGCCTAATTTGAGGACGTGATGAAGCCGCAACTGCCTATCGTCGCGGCAATCTGATCGGCAAGCGCCGCCTTGCGGCAGCATGGACGAGGCTCAATCAATTGCTGATGTGTGCCCCATACCTTAGCGTTATCAGCAGGTCCCTGCCGTGCACCTTCACGGCGTGCCGCATCGTTTTGTGCAAGGTTAGGATCATTCGCGTGCGGTCGCTCACCTGCACTAGCTTGATTGCACGCAAACCGCTGTTGCCGACGTCCCGACCCAACCTCCCCACGCCGTTCCCGGTGTTCGGAAAGTCGATTACGATCCGCGGAGGATTTGCCACGTTAAAGCTGGTGGGCGGTCTCGAGAGCGGCGCAGTTGTGCTCACCCTAATTAGAATTTGCCCACGCCGCTGCGTCACTGCAACCGCCTTGATAGCATTTTGAACAGACGCCGCTTGCTTGCGCCGCGATGAATCCCGAGTTTGCGCTTTCCGACCGCGCAACCGAGCGCGCCACTTGCGGGCAAGTGCCCCGTTCGGCGCCTCGCCCAATTCGCCCTTTTCGTAGATTTCGACCATCCGAATAATCGCTGGCTTAAACCCGGCTTTTGCAGCCGCCCGATATGACCAGACCGCAGCTTTGTTGTCCTGACGGACTCCCCGACCCTCGGCGTACATACGCGCCAGATTGGCCATCGCCTCGGGATAGCCGAGAATTTCGGCGATGTAAAACATGTCGGCCGCTCGTTTGTCGTCACGCGCCGTGCCTAAACCCTCAGCGTACATAATGCCCAGATAATTTAGCGCTCGAACGTCATCGTGCTTCGCCGCCTCTTGAAACTCCCTCAACGCAACGACGAAATCGCCTCCTTTGTAGGCGGCGATACCCGCCTCACAATCTGCCTTAGCCAGCACCGAAAACAACGTGAACAGAAGCGCGGCAAACCAGGCCACGGGCCTGTTCCATTCGATCTTAAGCAAGCCGTTCATTGCGCCCGATTGACATAGTCTTTGTTGAGTATGGATGCCCAAGTGCGAATAGTGTAGGCCGAGCTTTCCTAAACATCCACTCGAATGGGGGATCCCGCCGCGCATCGCAAAAGCCCTGCCCTACTTAGCACTGGGCTTGCTAATCGAAAAGGGCATTAACCGAACGGCATCATCGCTTCTGGGTGGGGCTTCTCGTGATTCCCTGTAAGTCCGTTTTGGCCGACTGCGTGGGATCGCTGTCGCAAGGGAAATGACCGTATATGGACCCCTCCTCGTTTGCAAGCAATCCGTTCTTAGGTTTTGAGGTACGACTGCTCACGTATACCCGAGAAGGCGACGTAAGGTATCATTTCTCTGATCACTGAATCTTAATCACGCTTGGCGTCCGGAAAAGCGGGAAAGACGCTTTCTTCACACCCACGCCACCCGATACGTTACTTTGTTGAAGAAGCCGTATGGAACTAAACGACAAGTTTGAACTAATGACAAGAATTGCCGCGTCATTTAGCCCGAGTGCCCCGATTGACGGCAGAGCATTTTCCGGTCGAGAATCTCAAGTCACCGACGTAATCAACGCGTGCGTACAACGCGGTCAACACGTTGTGATATTTGGCGAGCGCGGCGCAGGCAAAACCTCCCTTGCCAACAAATTACACGCAATGCTTAGAACGAAATTTGTAACCCCGACGTGTGGAACAATCAACTGCGATCAAACCACAACCTTTGCCTCGTTGTGGAGGACAATTCTGTCGGAAATTCCCATATCCAGAAATGCGCCCGCCAGCGGCTTTAGGAGCGGGGTGGATCGTACAGAAGGCACGTTCGCACAGATCCTGCCTGAAAATGTGACCCCCAATTCAGTCAGGGTGGCCCTGCAGGACCGCGGGAAGCTTTTATTCATTATTGATGAAATCGATCGAATCAAGGACAAAACCACCACCACGCTACTCGCGGATACGATCAAGAATCTTTCAGATCACGCTGTAGACACCACCCTTATCCTTGTGGGCGTTGCCGAGTCGGTCGAATCGTTGATTGCCGAACACGAATCGGTACAGCGCGCCCTGATTCAAGTGCACTTGCCGAGAATGTCGCAGGCCGAGATTGATAAAATCATCGACGATGGTCTTGCGGCTGTCAGCATGACCATTGAACAAAATGCCAAGAGACGGATTTATAAATTGTCTCAAGGCCTTCCGCACTATGCGCATCTCCTCGGCATGCATTCAGCCCTAACAGCCACATCCCATGATCGTCTGAATATTACTATTGACGATGCCCATGAGGCCTTGCGAAAAACACTTAAAAACGCACCACAAAGCATCGCACTCGAATACGAGCGCGCCACAATGCGCGCAGAGGAGACCCTACATGGCAAGGTTCTGCTTGCGTGCGCTTTGGCTAAGACTGATGAGCATGGTTATTTTACCGGCGGCGATGTGCAAACACTGTTGAGCACGCTTACGAAGAGAGAGTACATGGTTTCAGTGTTTTCCCAGCACTTAAATGCTTTTTGCGAAAACCATCACGGTCCTGTATTACTTAGAACTAATGTCGCCCGTGGATACAAATACAAATTCAGGAACGCACTAATGCAGCCATACATCATAATGAAAGCGTTGCAAACCAAGCTCATTTCCTGACAGAGTCAGGACGGAACTCGCGTCTTCGGCTAGGTGTTCCAGCCGTACTTTGACTTTGTGCACCGTAGCCGTAGGTATAGACCTTCAGCAGTGTCGCCGCGTGATACGCGGGCCGCCCGGTCGCAGTAGGGTCGGCCCGATCAAATCCCAGTTTCCTCAGCACAAGTTCATCGACCAACACGTCGATGACCCGGACAGTGCAGTGCGAATTGCCAGCCCGTGCGCTAGCTGTCTGGATGCTAATTAGCGGTGGTAGGAAAGATAATGGTGCCGATAGTCTGTCGGACTGGCTGTCCGCCCGGGGCGGGGTGGATTCGGCACTTCGCTACATTTGTAGTACAATACGCGGGTCATATTAAATTGAGGTCGACATGGGTATGCCGGTTCGTATCGATGACACGCTCTATGAGCAAGCCCGAGCGGAGGCACGTATCGAGCATCGAACTATCGCTGGCCAGATCGAGTTCTGGGCCATGGTGGGACGCGCTGCGCTCGACAACCCGGATTTGCCAGTGACGTTTATCGCGCAGAGTCTGGCTGCGTTGGCTGAACCACGGGAGCAAGCCACGCCGTTCGTGCCACGCAGCCAAAGAGCCTGATGGCTTACGCGGTATTACAAACTCGCCGCTTTGCCCGTCAGTACAAGAGACTTAACGACAACGTCGCGGCAGACGTTGATCGAGCGGTAATCGAGATCGCCAAAGCACCGACAATCGGTGTGCGCAAGAAGGGCGACTTGGCAAATTTGCGAGTTCATAAATTCCATAGCCAGGGTCAGCTCTACTTGCTTGGCTATACGGTGGACCATGGCGTTTGTCTTGTTTATCTCGAGGCAATCGGGCCGCATGAGAATTTCTACCGCGACCTCAAGCGCAAGCCAGGCCATGCTCATT
>Ga0307375_10006544_pt1 | contig 10747 bp, 8 predicted proteins | sample TR1MG_FD_202531 | JGI IMG/M metagenome (GOLD analysis project Ga0307375, IMG submission 202531) | Soil microbial communities from Risofladan, Vaasa, Finland - TR-1 | ecosystem: Environmental > Terrestrial > Soil > Coastal area > Acid sulfate soil | place: Finland: Risofladan, Vaasa | collected...
GAGCTGATGAAGGACGACCGCAAACGACAGGAAATGAAAACGGCCTGTAAAACAATTGCCAACACCCACGCCGCCTGCGAAATTGCGCAAACATTGCTCAAAACCTCCAATATCTGACAATCTCAGTACTCTTTTCCTTCTTGAATAACCGTTCCCCGCCCCCCTTCACAATTGCCCGCAAAAACCCAAATTCCACAAGAATCAGGGCTAACAGGGTAGATTGTAGCCCCTTGGGGAAAGTTCATCTCTGGTAGTGCGGTCAGGTCCGAGCCAGTCTAACATCAGCGGCGGTGGGTTGGCCGGAACGAATCCTTTTCGGCAGAAAAACGTTAACTCAGCCCGTCAACGAGGATGTCAAAAAGAAACTGTAACCGGTCAGTTATGGGTGGCTTGGGGGTTGGAGGATGGTTGGAACCGCTGGAAGAAGAGAATGCTCGCCTTAAGGCCGGACTGCGGTATCAGGAACGCACGGCCAGGGAAGGTTACTCCGGCTCGTCCACACCCTCTTCGAAGCTTCCGGTGAAGCCGAACAGCCAGAAAGAGCGTCCACGCAATCGTGGCGGAGGCAAACCCGGTCACCAGGGTCATGGTCGGTCAGCTATTACCGAAGAGCAGGCCGACGAGGTTCACAGAGTCGGCATTGGAGACAGTGCGGAAGTACTCTTGAAGAAAAAGGCGCCAGGGCGCGAGCCGTGATTGACTGTCAGGCGGTCAGAATGCACAAGATAGTGTACCATCTGGAGCGAAAAACGTTGCCCCAAATGTAACAAAGTCATCAGCGCCAGGCCGCCAGGGGTTCTGGCCAAGTGCCTGTACGGCAATCAACTGCTGGCCTGTGTGGCGGTTCAGCATTATGTTTACGGCAGCACGTTGGGCCAGATTGAAAAACAAACAGGTGTCGGCTACAGCAGCCTGGTGGATGCGATGCACCAACTCTCGAAAAGATTGACGGAGGTTCCCAAGTCACTGATACAAGCCTATCGGCAAGCTGCGGTAAAACATGCCGATGAGACCGGCTGGAGGACTGACGGTCAAAATGGTTATGCCTGGCTGTTTTGCACCCCTGATATCAGCATCTATCGGTTTCGAGGCATCCGGCCATCCAGAGGATTCAGGATATATTTCGTGAGAAGGCCGACCGCTTGTATCATTGGGATGATGATGGTGCTATTGCTGCCGATAACAACGTGGCCGAACGAGAACTGCGGCCGCTGGTTGGTTATTGCCCGCAAGCTAAGCTTCGGCTCTCAATCCGACGCCGGCGCTAGAACCCGCGAGACCCTTATGACGGTATTGAATACGCTCAAGAAGAAGACACCTGAGGTAACGGCTGCTTTCAAATCGGCCCTTGATAAACTTGCCGAGCAGCCCGATTCCGACCCGTCCAAGCTGCTCTCTGAATGGATTGCTCCTAACTATCCCTCTGCCGCCCATAACTGACAGGTTACCTGATTTCCACAAATTTAATATTGTCACAGGCGCGGATGTGATACAATATGCTTGTTATGGGGAAGTATCCGATATTTCTTGAAATGGGTGGTCGTCGTGCGGTTGTAATAGGCGCCGGGGCGGTGGCCCTGCGAAAGGTCCAATCGCTGCTGGCCGTAGGTGCGCGCCTGGTCGTGGTCGCTGAGCATATCGATGATATGCTGACCACCCTCTGTCAAGGTACGCACGCTAAATTGGTCAAGTCCAAGTATTCCAAAGATTATCTGGTCGGCGCGGCGCTCGCAATCGCGGCCACGAACGACCATGAGCTTAACAGGCAGATTTACAAAGACTGCCAGGAGCTGGAGATTCTGTGCAACGTTGTTGATGAGCCGGAGCTTTGCGATTTTTTCGTACCGGCTGTCGTCAAACGCGGCGACCTGCAGATAGCGGTGTGCACCGAAGGGGATTGCCCTGCGTACGCCGGTCACATAAGAAAGAAACTGGAGCGGACATTTTCCGATAAGCACGGCGAGTTCCTGACTGAGCTGCAGGCGCTTCGCAAACGGATTCTTAAGGACCTGCCGGACCCTATAAAGCGTAAAACGCTCCTCGGCAAGCTTGTCGACGATAATTCCTTCGACCGTTTTGTCGAGAACGGCACCGCCCAATGGCGGGTTTACGCGGATGACCTTATAGCGGTCGAAAGCGAGAAGAAAACAAAGAAAGCCGACGCCCCCCAGTAAAAGCAATTCGCTTTCGGAAATACCGATTAGGTTTTTTTCAGGTTTCTATCTTGTCAATCACTATTTGCAGGTATTTCTGCCGGTGCCCGATGCGTCTTTTGCTGTTCTTGCGCCTGCGAAAGTGCATCGGATAAAGTTTCTTGCCTTTGACTATCGCCCCTTCGGCGGTGGTCTTAAACGAAGCCATAACCTTTGCACCCTGCACAAGCGGCGTGCCCATTTTTACCTTTTCGCCGTCGCTTACGAACAGCACCTTGTCCAGCTCGATTGTTTTGGCGTCCGGTGCGACGTCGGTTAATTCGATATTCAGGCAATCGCCTTCAGCCACCTTGTACTGCTTCCCACCTTGTTCAATTACGGCATACATTCCGAGAACTCCTGGCTTTTCTATTCCAAAATTCGAACAGGCCCGATATATTACCCATTTGACCTTTTCCTGTAAAGCAAAATGTCGCATATTTTCTTGTTTGCGATAAGGTCGGAATTTCGCACAAGAGGTTTTCGGGAGCGGTTTTATGCAGACGGCGATGATAAAGGACAAAATCGTGCCGTTCGAAGAGCTTGACCCGGTCTATCTGGACCGCGGGACTTTCTTCGGCGACGGGGTCTATGAGGTATTGCGAAGCTATAACGGCAGAATCTTCGCCCTCGAAGAGCACCTGCAGAGGTTCGCCGGGAGCCTGGCCGGTATTGAAATAACCACGGTGGACATCGACCAGGTCCGCTCGCGGGTTCTCGAGGCCTTTTCGGCCGCGGGTATTGCCAACGCCAAGATATATTTTCACGTTACGAGGGGTTCCGGCCCGCGCGACCACGCCTGCGGGCCTGATTTGGCGCCTAATTTCTTTCTGACGGTGACGCAGCTTTCCGACGATACGCAGGCAAAGGCCAAAGGAATCGCCGTTTCCACGTATCCCGACCTGCGGTGGAAAAGATGCGACATAAAGTCGCTGAATCTTTTGCCGAATGTGCTTGCCCGGCTGGATGCTGGCAGGAAAGGCTGCGAAGAGGCCATATTCGTTGACGAGGCCGGGCTGATAACCGAAGGGGCGGCTTCGGCGTTTTTCGCAATAAGCGACGGAACGCTGCACACGGCCCCTCTTAACGCCAACATCCTGCCTTCCATCACCCGCAAATTCGTAATCCAGGCCGCCCAAAATATCGCCCTGCCGGTCAGGGAGGAATCCTTCAGGCCCACTTTCGCCGCTGGCGCCGACGAGGCCTTTATCGCCGTTACCACAAGGGACATCGTTCCCGTCGTCAGATTCGACGACAAAACCATCGGCGGTCCCGGTTTACCCGCCGTTGGTTTGGCGGGCAAATACACCCACCTGCTCATCGACCAATTCCGCACGTTTACCTGATGGCGGATTCGGGACCGCGGCCGATGAGGGCGGCTGGCTGGAGGTGTCTGCCCCCCGCTTGCCCTTTTTCTTGCTCACTTCGTCTCGCCGCTACTCCTTCCTCAAAACGCCGCTCCTGAACTTACGTCAACATTGGCCCCTGTCGGCCACAGCTTCCTTGCAGTTGCAGTCGAAAAACGAGATGATGGCAGCGAAACTCGATGGGGTAAGACTTGCCCTCCGCGACCTCGCGATTATGATCCGATGTTCTGTGGTCCCGATGGGAAAAATGCCCATGTCTGGCAAGTTTCCATCCCCCTTTTTCCGCGATATTATAGAACGCGCTCTCCGGCTCACCCTTTATAAGATAGCCCAACATTGCGGCCTCACTCGAAAAAGGCGAATACCTGCATGTCAGATAATTGGAGTTCACTTCCTTGACGTACTCAGCGACCCTGCCGTCCGTCCGCAGGACCTTCGCCTCCAAAGGCCACATCACTCTTCGATTACTCCTGAGGACAAATGCCATATCATACTGTGGGGGCTGACCGGGTGAGCCTCTGCGTGTCTCATACTCACAAGGGCTATGCTGGACAAGGAAAGGCTCCCGCCCTGTCATTGCATCGTGTATTTCGGGCTCAAGGAGTTGTGTGATGCTTATCTCCAAGTGCTCATCCTCCTGGGAGCAGTCGACCTGTGACACAACCTCCGCACACAACGCATCATAGCCCTTCCACACAAGTTCCAACAGTCTTATTGAGCTGCCTGCTTTCAATCTCCGCAATGCCGCGTTGAATTCCGGCGTCTCCGGCCAGCGCCTTTCTGATAACGTGTGTCTCGCTGCCAATTATCTCTCCCTCAGCATCTACTTCGTCCCTGCCCCTTCGCGCCAAAGCATAATATCTCCCGCTACTTCATCTGCATCTCTCATAGCCATAGACCGCGTCCAGTAACGAATCTGGTTGGGTTTGATTAGAAAGACGGTTGGAATGTTACGCTTTATCCCATCATGCCTAACTCCAATATTCATGTACACTCTCGATACCCTCCTGTAGTAGATTGAGCCGTTTTTCTCGCTCTTGTATTCGTTTTCCAACTCGGCGAGTTTCGCCAGCAACTCGCTTTTGCCACAGTGTTTGTAAGCAACAGGCTTGGGTTGTGCCCAGTCCAAATGAATTGCCACCATACAATACGGGAGGTTGCTATTTGAGTTAGATGTAAATATGGTCGCGCTAACCGGCTTATCCTCTCCAAACCCTGCTTTTATGACACTAAGGAACCACTCACAATACTGGAACATCTCTTTCGAACACTTATTTGACAAAGTCTCGACAGGCTGGCATCCACCAGGTATTTCATGCAATTTGCCTTTGAAGTCAGGAATACGTATGTTCAGGACGTCATTGATAAGAACTCTGTTTACTTCAGTTAAACCATAGAGATCAAATGCTGCGCTATCGATCTCACACATAGTCATAGTCCACAATTGGGAGAACGTTATTTCTGAGCTATTTGGCAGCGGAAGTGTCTCGAAATCCTCTTTTCTCAACGAGGGTATAAAACTGGCTAATCGGCCTGACGTTAGATAGTAGTAGTACACAGCAAATGAGCTATTTGCAGCGATCGCAAATGCGGTTAGTGTGCGCTCAGATCTTTCCTTTACACCCATGAATGACTGCGAATAGAGTAACAGTTTTCCCTTGTCTCGTGTTACTATCACTGCTTTGAAGCGACCATCTGCTACCTTCCATGAATCTCGCATAAGTAATAGAGGCAATTCGAAAATCTCTATCTTTCTTTCCTTTTCAAACTTCTCATTTTCGTTCGCGGGGAAACACGTTGGACTACTAACCAACTTTAAACGTTCAAATAATTTATGATCCTCTAAGACAGGTAAATTCAAGCGATCTGGAACCGGCTTTGCTTCTTTTTTCCCACGAATGAAACCCTCATATGCTCTCCATCTGACAAACTTCTGACTTGTTCGCATTGTCCTAATAAAATCCAAGTCTCTTCGAGTACCCAAAGTCAAGGCCGGCCAGACTATTGGCTCCATTGCAGCTTCTTCGGGCCAAATCCAGTTCAGGTCTTGTGAGTCAATAACAACGCGATGTTGCTCTTCTTGTGTATACGGTTGCTTTGGGGACCAGTAAGCAATTGGGTCGCCATTTGGCTGACTTCGTCGCATTTTGATAATACATGCTGGTCCGACAGCAGTTGGGAAGATACGCAAGAACCGAAGAGCCGAAAGATTGACGACCTCGTCTACTTTATAATCTGTGAATAATTTTTTTCGAAACTCCAACGCGGTTGAGTTAACATTAAATAACAATGAACCAGCCGGCTGGATCATACAAATTAGTCCAGTCGGCTTGCTCAGCTTGGCTGCCTTTGCCAGAAAGAGCGTCCCAGACTGTTTGTCAACCGGTCTCCACCCATTTGCATGAGCCCATTGCTGACCTTTGTCTGTCAAACTTTCAGGGTCCCAAGGGGCGTTCCCAACAATAAGGTCATACTGGTTTCGTTCAGATTGGGTACCTTCCGTACAAATCTCTTGAATGTCATCCCGAAAGAAATCGGCAGTGCGTAGTCTGACCTCTCGAAGGGAAGGGAAACGAACTTGGCTCCAATAGTATTTTGGGTCGATCTCGTCGCACATGGCAAGGTACAGACTGAATGAAGAAACACGTATTGCATTGGCCTCAATATCAACGCCGAAAATGTTCTCTTCGAGTAGTTTCCGCAGTAGGGCTGCCGGTGGTTCTTTTCCTGGATTTGCGTTGCGCCATCGATGTACAAGACGTTGGAATGCCTTCACAAGAAAAACAGCCGAGCCACAGCAGGGATCCAGGATTTTCAAATCATAGTCTTTGCCGCTCCACGGCAGGACTTTGTCAAGCATGAAATCAACGAGAAATGGTCGCGTGTAGTGTTCGCCGATTCCAGAGTTACCATCCTTCCGCTTAGTAACGAATTCCTCGTAAATACTACTTATGAATTCAAGCGGAATTGTATCAAAGGAATAATGCGGCCAAAGCAAATGCTGGCCGTTTTGCATCTGCAAGCGTCCGCTCACGAAATCTGCCAGGAGCATCATATGCGATCTCTTCACATGCTGGACTTCTCTCGTATAGCTGCTGGGAAAGAGATCCCCGTTAAATCGTGGGTTCAGCCATTTGAACAGCCTAAAAGTGTCGGACTTATGCCGGAGAATAGAAGAGAAATCCTCATAAGAGTGAGACAGCACACCTTCTTGGTGCAACGCGTGCAACTTTGCTGCATTGAGCGCGGCGTTCCCTTGGCCATCCTTTCGGTGGAAAAGAAACTGAACAAAAATTATGCGAGCAAGCAAATCATGAGCGATATCCTCACGAAGTCCCGCCGTCAACCGCTCGCGCACATATTGAAGATTCTGAAGCAGCGTTGTATCCGCCCGTTGGTTTCGGTCAAAACGATCACGATGGCGTGCAAGAAACTGTCCCGACGCAAGATACATCCAATGGAGTTTGTCTACGAGAGAATCCAGATTCAGTGAAACACCGTCACCTTCGGTAACGATGGCTTCCGTCGGGAACTGCCCAGATTTCGGATCCGGCGTCTCATAGCAACTCCAGACACGGATCAGGTGCGGTTCCATTGTGATCAGGATTGGTGAACGGCAGAAGTTCCAAGCCAACTTACGCGTCTCATTCATCTCGTCTTGCGTAAGGGCTTTGCTGAATTCGCAGACTAATCCAATGGGAGCGTCAGTTTCATCACCGGCTGGATTACCAACCAGAACCCCCACACGCACTTCGTTATTTCCTACGATTCCCGCCAACGGCCTTTCAATCTTCAAACGGGCCAGACGGGAATAGACAGCAGGGCCTGCACCGGGTGGCTCTATTATATCTCTTATACCCGGCCAACCAAGGCGTTTGTGAGTTAGCTCCAGCAGCCCCGACATTACAGTAACAAGCTCCCTAACATTTCACTTACCACGAAAAAAACCTAAGCGCCAGTATCATTCCAAGAAAAGTTACCAACGTCAAGCCGCCACCGCCCGCAATGCTCCACCAACGCATTGGACTAAAACAATTGAAAACCTCCCTTTCCCTTCAAGAAAGGCCATTCCGCCACGGTCACTCGCATCACTAACGGCAGAATCCTACAGCCCCAATGCCCAATGGTCAAGCCTTTTTGGCCACTTTTCTGTTGACTTTTGTTTGAAAATCTGTTAAAATTCCGAGCAAATTGAATAGCTTGGAACACTAAATCCTGAATGCGGAGCACCTAAATAATGACCACCCCGCCCCCAGCACCCCATAAGGCAAGGTCACCGTATAGCACAACCGTGTCAAACCCGGCAACGCTCCCCCCAACCAAACAAATTGCCCATCTTGCCAGGCTGGCCAATCACCAGCTACCACTTACCAGGATCGAGTATCCAGAATCCTTGTGTCTTGCGTCTTGTGCCTTCTACACTTGTCGAGAAGCCTCTACAAATTCGCTCTTTTTTGCAAAACAAACCCAATTTCCGAAAGGCCGATATGACCCTAACACCTTATTCGACAAAGGATTACGGAAATGAACCACGACTTCAGACTCCGGAAAAACAAACCCAAACAAACCCAATTTATCGCGGCGAAGCCTGCCTGCCGCGGCGAAGTCATCTACGAAGCCGGGCCGCCGCGAAGCCAGACCAAACGAAAACAGTTGACAGCCACGGGTGGTTGGCTATATTGGGGCTTCCTTAAGCGACAGAATGTTAACCTTAGAGAGAACACGAAGGAGTGCATTATGGCCAAAACAAAAAAGTACCACGGCGTGGTAGTCCCAATGGTGACCCCTTTTACCGAGAAGGGAGAGATTGATATACCCGCCGCAAAGCGCGTCACGGAACATATAGTCGCGGGCGGAGCGTCGGCGTTCGTATTAGGCACGACCGGCGAGGCCGCCTCGGTCCCCCAGCAGGGCAGAGCGGAGTTCGTCAAAGCGGCCGTCGAGCAGACCGCCGGACGCACCCTGACATACGCGGGTATCGCGAGCAACTGCTTCAAGACATCCGTCGACGCGGCCAAGAAATACTTCGACCTCGGCGTGGACGCGGTCGTCGCCAACCTGCCCAGCTATTATCCGCTGAACGCCGACCAGATGCTGAAATACTTCGAGGCTTTGGCCGACAGCGTCCCCGGCCCGCTGATTGTCTATAACATAACGATAACCACCCACATGTCGATTCCCCTCGATGTGGTCGAAAAGCTCAGCCACCATCCCAACGTCGTTGCGCTGAAAGATTCCGAAAAGAACGAGGAGCGCTTCAAAGAGGCCATCGCAATGTGGAAGGACAGGGAGGATTTTTCGCATTTTACCGGCAGCGCCGTCCTGTCGGCAATGGCCTTGCTGTTAGGCTCCGACGGCATAGTCCCCAGCACCGGAAACTTCGTGCCCGAAATATATCGCGACCTTTACGAGGCGGCCGTCGCCGGCGATGCAGACAAGGCCCATCACCTGCAGGAAAAGACCAATGAGCTTGGCAAGATTTACCAGAAGGACCGGCTGCTGAGCCAGTCGCTGGCCGCTCTTAAGGTTATTATGAATGAGCTGGGCCTGTGCGGCGAGGCCGTTTTGCCTCCGCTGGTAAGGGCCGGGGCCGAAGAAAAGGCCGATATACTCGCCAAGCTAACAGCGGCGGGCATATCCAAATAGCCCGGCTCAGGGTTCGAGGGAATATAAAATCGCCCCCGCAAAAAAGCCAATCCTGGGAATAACAAACGGCAATAGAGGAATTGTATATAGAGGGCGGCGCTGCCGCTTCGGCGGTTGTGCGTCACCTGCGATGGAGGCGACCGGCGCCCTGCGAGGAGCCGGCACCTAACAATAAAGCCGGGAAGCTACCTGTGGCCGGAAAAAATCTGGCCCCACAACCCGTCAAAGACTATTAACTAACTCGTTTTTAGCAAAGACCTTGGGCAGAAAAGCAACCAGGCCGGTCCGCATCCAAAAAAACGCGTTTTTTTTAATTTGGCTTGAAATAAGCCTCCGGGTGTATTAACCTCTTGCGAAATTTGGCGTGAAAGGATTGTTCAAGTATTGAAAGGAGCACGCGTTATGGGTGAGCTGATTGCAGCAGTTACGGGTGAGAAGGCCATGCATGTCCTCGATTGGATCGTGGTCGCCTGTTACTTCGGCACCATCGTGTCGATGGGCGTGTACTTCTCGAAAAGGCAGAAGACGACCGGACAGTATTACACGGGCGGCCGGTCAATGCCTGCCTGGGCGGTCGGAATATCCATCCTCGCGACCCTCATCAGCAGCATAACCTTCCTCGCTTATCCCGGTGCGGGATTCGAGGGAAAGTGGATACTGCTCGTGCAGGGTCTGATGGTGCCGATTGTCCTGGTTTGCCTGATCTGGATTATCGTGCCAATGTACCGAAATATCATCGGCATCAGCACCTACGAATTCTTCGAAAAGCGCTTCGGCTACGGCGCACGGCTTTACAGCTCGATAGCCTTTTCGTCCGCACACTTCATAAAAATGGGAACCGTCTTCTTTCTGCTCTCAATGGCTCTTGCGAGTATGACAGGAGTCAGCACCTATAACGTCATTCTCGTGCTCGGAATCATCGTCATCCTCTATACGCTGCTCGGCGGCATCGAAGGGGTCGTCTGGTGCGAGGTAATTCAGGGCTTCCTGCTGATGGGCGGCGGATTGATTTGTATCGCGGTCCTGCTGTTTCGGCCCCAGGGCGGCCCCGTTAACGTCATATCAACCGCCTGGGAGAACAAGAAGTTCTTCTTCGGCCCTTACGATATAGATTTTACCAAGCTGACCTTCATTGTCATGGCCCTAAACGGCATCTTCTACGCGCTGCAGAAGTACGGCACCGACCAGACCATCGTCCAGCGGTTCCTCGTCGCCAAGTCGGACAAAGCCGCCGAGAAGGCCGCCCTTATCGGCGTCCTGCTCTGCGTGCCCGTCTGGACGCTCTTTATGTTCATCGGGACCTGCCTCTGGTCCTACTACGATATCACAGCCATTCAATTGCCCGCCCATGTCCTGGAGAAGGCTGACAGGGTCTTCCCCTATTTCATTATGGATCAGCTCCCCATAGGCGTAACCGGCCTGATTCTGGCGGCCCTTATGTCGGCGGCGCTGTCCAGCCTCGACGCCGACCTCAACTGCCTGTCGGCCGTCATCGTGGAGGACTACTATCACAAGGCAAGACCAAACAGCACCGACAGGCAA
>Ga0307375_10006545_pt1 | contig 10747 bp, 10 predicted proteins | sample TR1MG_FD_202531 | JGI IMG/M metagenome (GOLD analysis project Ga0307375, IMG submission 202531) | Soil microbial communities from Risofladan, Vaasa, Finland - TR-1 | ecosystem: Environmental > Terrestrial > Soil > Coastal area > Acid sulfate soil | place: Finland: Risofladan, Vaasa | collected...
CGGCCACATAATCCCGACGCTTCTTACCCCTATTTTTGAGGACCGCCATGCACAGATCACTCGTCGTCCTGGCCCTGCTCGGGGCTGCCGTCACCTTGCCCGCGCAAGACCCCGGCATGACGCTGCCTGGATTCAATCAGAAGCACGGTGGCAGCAAGTCGGTGGAACTGGTGGCACACGTCGTGAACAACCCGGGCGCCTGGAAGGCCTCGGACATCGAAATGGAACAGGACGCCGGCCGTCCCTACGTGTACATCTGCGGCTTCACGCACTTCAACGTGCAGGCCTACGACGTGCGTAACGAGAAGCACCCGAAGGAGGTCTGGAGCTGGACCATCGAGAATCCCGAACTGCATCGCGGCATCGGCGCGATGGACGGCAAGTATTTCAAGATCGGCGACAAGTACTACTTCGCGCAGTCGTATCAGTTCATGCAGGGCAGCCCCGACGCCGATCTCGGGGCGGTGATCTTCGACGTCACCGGGCTGCCCGACTCGTCCAAGGTGAAGGTCGTGGCGCGCATCCGGTACCCGAAGGCGCCGGGCGGTTTCCACAACACCTTTGCGTACAAGCACTCCGACGGGCACGTGTACTACATCGCGACGGCCAACGAGGGCGACGCGCTGGTGTACGACATGGACAAGGTCGTGAGCGGCGCGCCGGAGAGCGAATGGCTGGTGTCGCGGATTCCGAATCCGACGCCCTTCAAGCAGATGGGCACCGGCAGCTACCACGATTTCTACGTGGGCTACGAGCCGGCCACGCACGAGGACAAGTTCTACGGCGCGGGTCTGGGCGGGTACTCGGTGTGGAACATCACCGACATCATGAACCCCAAGCAGCTGTTCACCATCACCGGCCTCGGTCTCGACATTGCGCACACGTTCACGCCGTCGCCCGACGGCCGCTACGCGGTGACGGAGACGGAGTACGAGTACACGCCGTTGCGCATCTGGGATCTGCAGCCCGGGCAGTCGGGGCAGACCAAGAACATCGACGTGCCGATCGCCGGCTGGACCGCCGACTGGCGCGACCTGGCACACAACCACGAAGTGCGCTGGCCGTACGTGTTCGTCTCGGCGTACGAGGACGGCTTCCAGGTGTTCGACCTGAAGAACCCGTCGGCGCCGCACACCGATGGCTGGTATTACACCTGCAATGTCCGCTGCACGCACATGCACGGGTTCGGCGGCACGCCGGACAATGGGTATGAGAGCACGATCAGCGTGGAGCAGGGCGCGTTCGGCGTGGACGTGCGCAACCGGGACGGCCTGATCGCGCTGTCGGACATGCGCACGGGCCTCTGGCTGTTCCGTCTGAAGGGCTTCACCGGCTGGGATGGCGCCAAGTACGGGGTGCCGAACATCTCCAGCGTGCAGGATTACGACCACGGTCCTGCGGGCGGGAAGTAAGTGATCGAGCGTTGGACTGTCCGTCGTTCGGGCGGGCGCCGGCCGTTGGGCCGCGCGCTCGTCCGGGCGGCCGGATGCGCGGCATGGCTGGGTCTCGCGACCACGGCGCAGGCGCAGGCGCCGAGCCACCGCGAGGGGCCGTACGACGTTCCGCTGTTCAACACGGCGCGGACGCGCAAGATCACCGGAGACGCGCGTCTGGTCTACGCGTCGTCGCCGTTCGGCGTCGCGGTCACGGTGGATGGGATCGACCGTTACGACATCCGCATCAACATCAAAGGCATGCCGGCGCCTTCTGCGCTGGGCCCATACAAGGCGTACGTGGCCTGGCAGGTGACCACCGATCTCTCGCAATGGAAGCGGCTGGGACCGGTGCGCAACGGCCCGAACGTCGTCGGCACGACCGACCTCAACAAGTTCCTGCTGGTGATCACCGCCGAATCGAGCGCGACTCCCGACGTCCACCGCGGGCCGATCGTGCTGCACGGCACGTCGCCCAGCGGCTGGCTCGAGAACTTCCTGACGCACGACGCGTTCTTCCGTGGAGTCAATTAACAGATGAAGCTGTCGCTGGTGCTGGCGGCGCCGCTCGCCTACGCCGCCTTCGCCGCGCCCCTCGTGGCGCAGCAGAAGCCGCCGATGAAGAAGATGGGCGCCGACACCGGGATGGCCGGCATGAAGATGGGCGCCGACACCGGCATGGCCGGCATGGCGATGCCGATCCCGATGCCCAAGGGAATGCCGATGTTCGGGGCGCTGCAAGGGCTCACGCCGCCGATCACGCCCTTCCTGCCCGGCGAGGGGGTGGATCCCGCCACGTTGCCCATGGTCAAGCCCTCGCAGGTCGTGCGCATGCGCGACGGCGACACGCTCGACCTCACGGCCATGCTGCTGCGCCGGACGATCGAAGGACGCACGTACGTGATGTACGGCTACAACGGCGAGTCGCCGGGGCCGCTCATCCGGGTGCCGCAGAACGCGACGATCATCGTGCGCTTCCACAACCACATCGAATTGCCGAGCACCGTGCACTGGCACGGGCTGCGCCTCGACAACCGGTATGACGGCGTCCCCGGCGTGACGCAGCAGCCGGTGGCGCCCGGCGACAGCTTCACCTACAAGGTGCACTTTCCCGATGCGGGCGTGTACTGGTACCACTCGCACGTCAGCACGTACATCGAGCGCGCGATGGGGCTGTTCGGCAACATGATCGTCGATTCCCCCGACCCGGACTACTACTCTCCGGCCAACGACGAGCAGTCGCTGATGTTCGACGACCTGCTGATCAACGCCGACACGCTGATCCCGTTCGGCAAGAACACCCCCGACTTCGCGCTCATGGGGCGGTTGGGGAACGTGCTGCTGACGAATGGCGAGCAGGGCTATCATCTCACCGTGCCGCAGGGCGCGGTGGTGCGGTTCAATTTCACGAACGCGTCCAGCTCGCGCACCTACAACCTCTCGTTCAGCGGGGCGCCGATCAAACTGCTGGCCGGCGACGTGAGCCGGTTCGAGCACGAGCAGATGGTGTCGAGCGTGGTGCTCGGCGTGGCGCAGCGCTACGTGGTGGAAGTTCGTTTTCCGAAGCCGGGGCGCTACGCGCTGGTGAACGCCGTGCAGGAGATGTACCACTCGCAGGGCGAGTTCTTCCCCCACGTGGACACCCTCGGCATCGTGACGGTGGATTCCACGCCGGCGGCGCCCGATTATGCGGCCCAGTTCGCCGCGCTGCGCACCAATGCCGCCGTGGTGCGCGACATCGACCATTACCGCCCGTACTTCAGCCGGCCGCCCGACAAGACGTTCACGCTCACCATCCGGCCCGGCAGTCTGCCGCTGGGCACCATTCAGTTCATGAACGTGGACACCGCGTACTACCAGCCCGTGGAATGGATGGACGGGATGCCGCTGATGAACTGGCTGTCGACGGGCAAGCAACTGACGTGGATCATCCGCGACCAGGCGACGGGCCGGGAGAACATGGACATCAACTGGCACGTGAAGCAGGGGTCGGTGGTCAAGCTCCGCATCTACAACGACCCGTTCTCGTTCCACCCGATGCAACACCCAATCCACCTGCACGGGCAGCGGATGCTCGTGGTGGACCGCGACGGGGTCCCGACGCAGAACATGAGTTGGGAGGACACCGTCATCATCCCCGTGGGATCGACGGTCGACCTGCTCATCGACGCGTCGAATCCGGGCGCCTGGCTGATGCACTGCCACATCGCGGAACACGTGGCGTCGGGGATGGAAACCGTATTCCACGTGGATCCGCGGTAGAGGCTCCCGATCGCGTCGAGCGGCCCCCGGCCCGCCAAATGTAAGGAGATTCTTAGTGCGCCGCGGGGGGGCGGTTCCCTTGTCGGCGGCTTGGTCCGCTTCATAACGTTGACGCATTCCCGACCTTCAAGCCGGAGCGTTTCCGTCATGTCCAAGCGATACTTCTCGCCGCGTCTTCTCTCCGCCGGCGGCCTCGCCGCCGCGGCCCTGCTCACCATGGGCGCCCGTCCGCCGCAGCATCCGCCCGTGCGGCCCGACATGCTGGCCGGCCTGGTGTGGCGCAACATCGGCCCCCTGCGCGCCGGGCGCGTGTCGGCGGTCACTGGGGCGATCGGGGAGCCGGGCGTGTTCTACATCGGGTCGCCGTCGGCCGGCGTGTGGAAGACCACGAACGCCGGCATCACGTGGAACCAGACCTTCACCGATGTGGTGAAGGACGTGGCGTCGGTGGGCGCGATCGAGGTGGCGCCCTCGGACACCAACGTGATCTACGTGGGCACGGGCGACATCATCACGGGCGGCGCCATCAATGAAGGCAACGGCGTCTACAAGTCCACCGACGCCGGCAAGACGTGGACGCACATGGGGCTCGACGCCACCAAGCAGATCCCGTCCATCATCGTCGATCCGGCCAATCCGGACCTCGTGATGGTCGCCGCGCAGGGGAACATTCACAAGAAAAGCGATCAGCGCGGCGTGTTCCGCAGCACCGACGGCGGCAGGACGTGGACCCGCACGCTGTACGTGAGCGACGAGATCGGCGCCGTGAAGCTCGCCTACGCGCACGACAAGCCGAGCGTGATTCTCGCCACCACCGACGAGCACTACGTGGAGCCGGGCTCCACGGCGCGCGGCGCCTTTGGCGGTCCGAGCGGCACGCACCTGTTCAAGTCCACCGACGAGGGCGTCACGTGGACGGAGATCAGCGGGCACGGGCTGCCGGAACTCAACGGCCGCACGTCGGTGGCGATCGCCAACCACACCGACGCCATGCGGATGTTCATCGTCACGAACACCGGGCTCTACCGTTCGGACGACGGCGGCGCGAACTGGCACCAGATCGGCGCCGACGACAGCCGGATTCACAACGGGCAGGGCGGCTACAACTGCGGCGTCTACGTGGATCCGCAGGATCCCGACGTGATGTACGTGATCAACACGTCGAGCTACGTGTCGCGCGACGGCGGCAAGACCTGGACCGGGTTCAAGGGCGCGCCGGGCGGCGACGATCCGCAGCAGCTGTGGATCGATCCGACCAACGGCCAGCGCATGCTGCTGGGCATGGACCAGGGCGGCACGGTGTCGCTGGACGGCGGCCGCACGTGGAGCACCTGGTACAACCAGAGCACCGAGCAGGTCTATCACCTCTCGGTGGACAACTCGTTCCCCTACTGGGTCTACGCGCCGCAACAGGACGCCGGCGCCATTCGCGTACGGAGCCGCGGCAACTTCGGCGAGATCACGCCGCTCGACTGGAATCCGGTGGGCGGCTGGGAGTGGGGCACGATCACGGCCGATCCGCTCAATCCCAACTTCGTGTACGCGAGCGGCGCCGGCATTCTCCGCATCAGCTATCCGAGCGAGCAGACCATCAACGTCAGCCCGAGCGCCGATCCCAGCCTGCACCTGCGGCAGACGTCCACCAACCCGCTCGTCTGGGTGCCGTGGAACCAGCACGAGATGCTGGCCGGGTTCCAGTTCGTGATGGCCACGACGGACGGTGGCGCGCACTGGCGCAAGCTCAGCCCGGATCTCGGCTATCCCAAGGGCGTGACGCCGCCGCCCGAAGATCAGGCGGGCGGCCGCGGCGGCCGCGGAGGGCGCGGCGCCAGCGCGCCGGCGGGCGGGCTCATCGAGGCGATCTCGCCGTCCACCGTGTCGCGCGGCATGATCTGGGTGTCCACCAACAACGGACTCGTGAAGCTCACGCGGGACGAGGGCAAGACGTGGGAGGACGTGAGCATCGCCAACCTGCCCGACCGCGAGCACGCCGACCTCGACGCCATCGACGCGTCGCACACGAATGCCGCCGAAGCGTACGTGGCGGTGGACTACCACACGGTGGGCAACTACGCGCCGGCGTTCTACCGCACGCGCGACTACGGCAAGACGTGGACCAAGATCGTGAACGGGCTGCCCACGGATCAGGTGAACGGCAGCTTCGCGCGCGTGATCCGCGCCGACACCAAGAAGGCGGGGCTCCTGTTTGCCGGCACCGAGAGCGGCATGTACGTGTCGTTCAACGACGGCGACGACTGGCAGTCGCTGCAGCTCAATCTGCCGCTGACCTCGTACCGGGACGCGGTGATCAAGGGCAACGATCTGGTGGTGGGCACGTACGGCCGCGGCATCTGGATCCTGGACGACATCTCGCCGCTGCGGCAGATCACGCCGGCGCTGGCGGGTGAGACGGCACACCTGTTCAAGCCGGGCAACGCGGTGCGCCTGCGCCGCAACGTGAACCAGGACACGCCGTTCCCGCCCGAGGTGCCGCATTCGCTCAACGCGCCCGACGGCGTGCTCGTGTACTACTACCTCGGCGCCACGCCGCGCGGCGACGTCACGCTCGACGTGCTCGATGCCTCGGGGCACGTGGTGCGCCATCTGTCGAGCGCGCCGATCACCCCGGTGGAGGAAGCGTCACATCCGCCCGAGCCCAGCTTCTGGCTGGCCCCGCCGATGCCGATGCCGACCGCGATCGGCACCAACCGTGTGAACTGGGACCTGCGCTACGACGCGCCGCCCGCGTTCAGCCACAGCTACGGCATCAACGCCAACCCCGGGCTCACGCCCGCGTCGCCGGAAGGACCGCTGGCGCTGCCCGGCACGTACACGTTCCGGCTCACGGTGGACGGCAAGGCGTACACGCAGACGGCCACGGTGACCAACGACCCGCGGTCGCCGGCCACGCTGGCGGACGTGCGCGCGCAGCACGCGCTGGAGATGCAGGCGTACGACGGCGCGCGCGCGGCGTGGGACGGCCACGAGCAGGTGGCGGCCGTGCACGACGCAGTGGCCAAGGTGGCGGCCAACGCGCCGGCGGCGGTGGCCGACGCGGGCAAGGCGTTCGCGGCGAAGCTCGACACGGTGAGCGGCGATCTGGAACGCGGCGGCGGTCGCGGCGGGTTCTTCCGCGGCCGCGGACCGTCGGGTCCGCCGAACTTCAAGGGCGTGAACGGTTCGATGCTGCGCGTGCTCGACGCGCTCGATCCGGGTGACATGGCGCCCAACGGGCCGATGCGCGCCGGGTACACGGCGGCGTGCACCGATCTGCGCACGGCGGCGTCGCACTGGCGGACGATCGTGTCCAAGGATCTGCCGGCGTTCAATGGCCTGCTCAAGCAGAACGGGTTGCCGGCGGTCGCCGTGCCCGCGGGGGTGACGCCGCCGGGTTGCTGACGAGCGGACATCCCACGAGCCGCCGCGTGCCGAGAGTCTGGCGCGCGGCGGCTCGTTCGCGTATACGCGGTAGTGACTAGGCTCGGCGTTCGCGCACGAGGTCGAGCGTGTGCCCCAGCGCGAACAGGCCGAGCACCACCGCCTGGACGCGGAGCCAGATCCAGCCCTTCACGGCGCGGTGCCGCCGGCGGCCGGCCGGCCCTCGGCCTGCGCCGCGTAGAGCTGCAGCAACGTTCCCCACCCGCCCTCGGCGCTGACGGTGGCGCGCACCACGCCGCCCGCGGGCCCGTGGCGCTCGAAATACCGGTGCTCGAGCACGACGTCCGTGAAGCCGTCCGGCCCCTGGGTGAAGGTCACCTCGACTTCGCTCGACTGCGCGAGGTCTGGTTGGTACGTCCAGTCGGCGTTGATCTGCCAGGCGAACACGACCCGCCGCGGCGGCTCCCAGGCGAGCACGGTGCCCCAGTCGCACTCGACGTCGTCCACCTGCTCGCTGTAGCAACGGCCGCCCACGCGCGCTTCCATGATCGCCCGCTTGAGCTTCGACTTGCCGATGTGATGGGTGCGCGGCCACCAACTGTCGAACTCGTGCGTGAACACCTTGAACGCGCGCGCCGCCGGCGCGTTCACCCGGATCGTCCTGCGTACCGGACCACTGGCCGTCTCATCCGTTGCCGTCGCCATCATTCCTCCCCCGGTTGCGGCGCTTCCACCTTGGCCTTGAAGGCGGCCAGCGCCTGATTCCAGAATTCGTCGAAGTACTCACGCAGCGAACCGAACGCCGCCGGATTGAGCGCGTACTCCCGTCGCGTCCCGTACTGCCGGTCGGTCACCAGTCCCGCGTCCTTGAGCACCCGCAGGTGCTGCGAGATCGCGGGGCGGCTGACCGGGAACCGCCGGGCCAGCTTGCCCACCGGCAGCGGGCCGGCGAGCAGGTGGGACAGGATCGCACGACGGGTGGGGTCGCCCAGGGCATCGAGTTGGGCTGCATGGTGCGCTTTCATGAATGGTAAGTGTAAACTTACCATTCAGCGGCGTCAAGAGGGCATCGCGGCCCGCTCCGCGCCGCGATCGGGAATCACAAAGACCCCCTGATGTGCGGGGCGCCGGGTCATTCTGGTGCGCCGCGGCCGGTTGGCATTATGGTAGGCGGAGCCCGGAGGGCGGCCCATGTTTTCCTCATTCGGTTTGACGTATCTGGTCGTCGGAATCCTGGGCGTCGTCTCGTGGGCCGCGGTGTTCATCGGCGCACGGCGGTTCGCGCGACGTCGACGACGCGACGGGGCCTGGGACGCGAACGGTCCGTTGCACCCGACCGAGCCGCCGCCCGGGTGGGGAGGCATTCCCGGCTACGTGCCGTCCCCGCCGACGATCGAGCATGAGAACCCGGGCGAGGAGTAGCCCACCGCGTGCTCGCGGTTCAGATTGCGCGGGGTACTCACAGCACGGGGAGTGATCGATGATTGCATGGCTTGGCACGGGGTTGCTCGGCGCGGGGTTCGTGCGCGCGGCGCTGGCGCGCGGCGAGACGGTGCACGTCTGGAACCGGTCGCTGGACAAGGCGCGGGCCCTCGAGGGGGATGGCGCCACGGCGTTTGTGGATCCGGCCGAGGCGGTGCGCGGCGCTGCGCGCGTGCACATCACCCTGTCCGACGACACGGCCGTGGACGAAGTGCTCGAACTGACCAGCCCCGGGTTCGGGGCGGACACGATCCTCGTGGATCACACGACGACGTCGCCGGCGGGCACGGCGGCGCGGGTGGCGCGCTGGACCGAGCGCGGCGTGGCGTTCCAGCATGCGCCGGTGTTCATGGGGCCGCAGAACGCGCTCGACGCCACCGGGTTCATGCTCGCGTCGGGCGACCGGGCGCGGTTCGACATGCTGGAGCCGGTGCTCGCCACGATGACGGGCAAGGTGGTGTACTTCGGCCCTGTGCCCGAGCGTGCGGCGGGCATGAAGCTGCTGGGCAATCTGTTCCTGGTGTCCATGATGGCGGGCCTCACGGACGTGCTCACGCTGGCCAAGGCCCTGGGCATCCCGCCGGCCGATGCGGCGGGGCTGTTCGATGTGTTCAATCCGGGCGCGATGCTGCCGGCGCGGCTCAAGCGCATGCTCGAGGCCGATTTCGGCCATGCGTCGTGGAATCTGGCCATGGCGCGCAAGGACACGCGGCTGATGATGGAAGCGGCGGCCGCGGGTGGGCAGGAACTGGCGGTCATTCCGGGGGCGGCGGCGGCGATGGACCGCTGGCTGGCGTCGGGGCACGCCGCCGACGACTGGACGGTGATCGCGGCCGACGCGCTCACGTAATGGATTGGATCCTGCAACGGTCCTCCGGACCAAAGGTGCGGTGATGATGATCAATATGAAGTCACTAATAGTGCGGCGGTCCCTGATGGCCGTGGTGGCCGCGGCCGGACTGGCCGCCTGCGCGCCGGCGGCACGGACGGCGCCGGCGCCGGCGGCCACGCCAGAATTTTCGCTGGCGCTGCGGTGGATGCGGCGGTCGGCCGAATATCGCGCCGCTACCCGCCAGACGTACCGGCTGGCGGAGCAGCGCCTGGCCGAGCTGGCGCCGGCCGTGGAGCCGGGCCATTGGGGGGTGATTCTCGACGCCGACGAAACGGTGCTCGACAACAGCGGGTACGCCGTGCGCCGCGAGTCGCTGGACAGCGGCTACACCGAGGCGAGCTGGACGGCGTGGGTGCGGGAGGAAGCGGCGGGCACGGTGCCGGGGGCCGTGGCCTTCACGCGGCGCGTGCACGCGCTGGGCGGACGGGTGGTGATTGTCACCAACCGCGCCGACGCGGTGTGCGGCGAGACGCGGGCCACGCTGCGCAAAGTGGGCGTGGAGGCCGACGCCGTGCTGTGCCAGCCGGCCGACACGTCGGACAAGAACCCGCGGTTCGCGCGCGTGGAGAATGGAACGGCGGCGCCGGGCCTGCCGCCGCTGGCCGTGCTGGAGTGGGTCGGCGACAACATCCAGGACTTCCCGTGGCTGACGCAGGCCGTGCGCGGCGACACGGCGACGTACGCGCTGTTCGGGCGCCGGTACTTCGTGCTGCCGAATCCGGATTACGGGTCGTGGCAGGGGAACAAGACGCCGTAGGGCGGGCCGGCCTATGTAGCCATTGCGGATATATCCACAGTGGATATAGATTGGGCGCATGCACGCATCCGACGAGCAGGTCCAGCGCTTCCTGCCGCTCCCCGCGGCCACCTTCCACATCCTGATGGCGCTGGCGGAGGCGGATCGCCACGGCTACGCCATCATTCAGGATGTTGCCGAGCGAACGCACGGCCGCCTGCGGTTGAGCGCGGGCACGCTCTACCGGTCCATCCAGCGGCTGCTGGATCAGGGGCTGCTCACGGAGCCGCGCACGCGGCCGGCGCCCGAACTGGATGACGAGCGCCGCCGCTACTATCGGGTGACGCCGCTGGGCATGGCGGTGGCGCGCGCCGAAGCCGAGCGTCTGACCGATCTGGTCCGCATGGCGCGGGCCACGGGTCTGGTGCCGCGGCGGGCGTGATGCGCCTGTATCGGTGGTTGCTGCATCTCTACCCGGCGTCGTTCCGGCGCGAGTACGGCGCCGAGTTGCGGCACGCGTTCGCCGAGCGGCGGCGCGAGGCGGCCGGCGTGACGGAGCTGTTG
>Ga0307375_10006546_pt1 | contig 10746 bp, 12 predicted proteins | sample TR1MG_FD_202531 | JGI IMG/M metagenome (GOLD analysis project Ga0307375, IMG submission 202531) | Soil microbial communities from Risofladan, Vaasa, Finland - TR-1 | ecosystem: Environmental > Terrestrial > Soil > Coastal area > Acid sulfate soil | place: Finland: Risofladan, Vaasa | collected...
GATCGAGAACGAGGCGCGCTCGCGCCAGGCGCTGCGCGGCATCAAGGAAATGTTCAGAAAGGACGGATTGCTGTGACGAAGATTCGCGGAGAGCAGCTGCAATGAATCCGATCTGCGTGGGGCTGCTCGGCATAGGCACGGTCGGCGGCGGGACCTGGAACGTACTCGCGCGCAACCAGGAAGAAATCCAGCGCCGTGCCGGGCGCGGCATCCGCATCGTCAAGGTCGCCGACCAGGACCTGGCGCGGGCGCGCAAACTGGTCGGCGACCAGGCCGCGGTCACCGCCGACGCCTGGGAGGTGGTGAACGACCCGGCGATCGACATCGTGGTCGAGCTGATCGGCGGCTACGGCATCGCCCGCGAGCTGGTGCTGAAGGCGATCGCCAACGGCAAGCACGTGGTCACAGCGAACAAGGCACTGCTCGCGACGCACGGCAACGAAATCTTCGCCGCGGCGCAGGCCAAAGGCGTGATGGTCGCGTTCGAGGGAGCGGTGGCCGGCGGCATCCCCATCATCAAGGCCCTGCGCGAAGGCCTCACCGCCAACCGCATCGAGTGGATCGCCGGCATTATCAACGGGACCTCGAATTTCATCCTGTCGGAAATGCGCGACAAGGGCCTCGCCTTCGGCACGGTGCTGAAGGAGGCGCAGCGCCTGGGCTACGCCGAAGCGGATCCGACCTTCGACATCGAGGGCATCGATGCTGCACACAAGCTCACCATCATGTCGGCGATCGCCTTCGGCATCCCGATGCAGCTGGACAAGGCCTACACCGAGGGCATATCGGCGCTGACGCAGGAAGACATACGCTACGCCGAACAGCTCGGCTACCGCATCAAGCTGCTCGGCATCACGCGCAGGACGCCCGAGGGCATAGAGCTGCGCGTGCACCCGACGCTGATTCCGGCGCGGCGCCTGATCGCCAACGTCGAAGGCGTGATGAACGCGATCCTGGTGAAAGGCGATGCGGTCGGCGCGACGCTGTACTACGGCGCCGGCGCCGGCGCGGAGCCGACCGCGAGCGCGGTGGTGGCGGACCTGGTAGACGTGACGCGCATGCACACCGCCGACCCCGAGCATCGCGTGCCGCACTTGGCGTTTCAGCCCGACCAACTGTCGGACGTCCCCATCCTGCCGATGGCGGAGGTGGTCACGTCCTACTATCTGCGCATGCGCGTGGTCGACCGGCCGGGCGTGCTCGCCGACATTACCCGCATCCTCGCCGATCGCGGCGTGTCCATCGATGCGATGGTGCAAAAGGAGCCGTCCGAGGGCGAGGACCAGGTGGATATCATCATGCTCACCCACGAGACGCGCGAGAAGCACATCAACGCGGCCATAGTCGCGATCGAGGCGCTGGCGGTGGTGTCGGGCAAGGTCACGCGCATCCGGCTCGAGGAACTCGGGCGGAACTAGCTGCGGAATGCGCTACCTGAGCACCCGCGGCGGCATGCAGCCGCAGACTTTCACGCAAATCCTCTTGGGCGGCCTGTGCCCGGACGGCGGGCTCGCCATTCCCGAGCGCTATCCGCACGTCGGCGCTGCCGAACTCGCTGCCTGGCGCAAGCTGTCCTACGCCGAGCTCGCCTACGAGATATTGCACAAGTTCTGCGACGACATTCCCGCAGCGGACCTGAAAGCCCTGTGCGCGAAGACCTACACCAAGGCGGCATTCCGCACCGAGGCGATCACCCCGGTCAAGACCCTGGAGCCGGGCCTGCATATCCTCGAATTGTCCAACGGGCCGACATTGGCGTTCAAGGACATGGCGATGCAGCTGCTCGGCAACCTGTTCGAGTACGTGCTGGCGAAAAGCGGCGAGCACATCAATATCCTCGGCGCCACCTCGGGCGACACCGGCTCGTCGGCCGAGTACGCCTTGCGCGGAAAGCATGGCGTGAATGTATTCATGCTTTCGCCGCTGGGCAAGATGAGCGCGTTCCAGACGGCGCAGATGTTTTCCTTGCAGGACGCGAACATATACAACATCGCGGTGCGCGGCGTGTTCGACGATTGCCAGGACATGGTCAAGGCGGCGAACAACGATGCCGCGTTCAAGAAGCGCCAGAGGATCGGCGCGGTCAACTCGATCAACTGGGCGCGGGTCGTGGCGCAAGTGGTGTATTACTTCCGCGGCTATTTCGCGGTCACGTCCGGTCGAAAAAGCGCGAACGACGAACAGGTCGCGTTCGCGGTGCCTTCGGGGAACTTCGGCAACATCTGCGCCGGCCACATCGCGCGCATGATGGGCCTGCCGATCGCGCGGCTGATCCTCGCGACCAACGAGAACAACGTGCTGGACGAGTTCTTCCGCAGCGGCCGTTACCGCGTGCGCCCCTCGAGCCAGGTCGCGCACACCTCCAGCCCATCGATGGACATTTCCAAGGCGTCCAACTTCGAGCGCTTCGTGTTCGACCTGGTCGGTCGCGACGCGGCCCTAGTGAAAGAGCTATGGAGCAAAATCGATGCGGGCGGCGAGTTCAATCTCGCCGGCACGCCGTACTTCGCCAACGTGAAAGAGTACGGCTTCGTGTCCGGCTCCAGCGCCCATGCAGACCGGCTCGCGACCATCCGCCGCGTATACAAGGACTATGGCGTGATGATAGACACGCATACCGCGGACGGGCTCAAAGTCGGGCTGGAACACAGGCAGCCGGGCATTCCGCTGATCTGCCTCGAGACCGCTCTGCCAGTGAAATTCGCAGCGACGATACGCGAAGCGCTGGGGCGCGATCCCGATTATCCGCCGGGCTGCGAAAACCTGGAGTCGCTGCCGCAGCGCTTCGAGGTGATGGATGCGGATGCCGCCGCAGTAAAAGCCTACATCGAGCGCCACGCCGGGCTTTAGGCTGATTACGACTGCAAGCGCAGTCCCGGAGCGCGCTGTTCGCCCACGGCGAGCGCGCGAGCGCAAGCGCGATGTGCATCAGAGAGCCTTGAGCTTGTACAACAGCTCCAACGCTTCTTTCGGGCTGAGTTCGTCCGGCTTGGTCGCCGCGAGCAGATCCAGCGCCGGATGCGGTTCGGGTTCGGGCGCGGGCGCGATTCCGCTCTGGGCTCCCGCAAACAAGTCCGCCTGGCCGCCGCGGGTCAGACTCTGCTCTTCCAGCTGCAGCAGATAGCGTTTGGCCGCGCGCGTCACGCTGCCCGGAACGCCGGCGAGTGCGGCGACCTGCAGGCCGTAGCTCTGCGAGGCCGGACCTTCCTCGACCGCATGCAGGAACACGATGGAATCCTTGTGCTCGACCGCATCCAGGTGGACGTTCGCCACCTCGCGGTATTCCAGCGCGAGCCGCGTGAGTTCGAAGTAGTGCGTCGCGAACAGGGTGTAGCTGCGGTTCTTTTCGATCAGATGGCGCGCGATGGCCCAGGCGAGCGCCAGGCCGTCGAAAGTGGAGGTGCCGCGCCCGACCTCGTCCATCAGCACCAGGCTGGCCGCGCTGGCGTTGTGCAGGATATTGGCGCTCTCGGTCATTTCCACCATGAAAGTGGAGCGCCCGCCGGCAAGATCGTCGGCGGCGCCGATGCGCGTGAATATCTGGTCGATCGGTCCCAGACGCGCCGCGCGCGCCGGCACGAAGGCGCCCACGTGGGCGAGCAGCACGATCAGCGCCAGCTGGCGCATGTAAGTCGACTTGCCGCCCATGTTCGGTCCGGTGATTAGCAGCAGCCGGCGGGCGGCGTTCAGACGGCAGTCGTTGGCGATGAACTGGTCCACCTGCGACTCGACCACCGGATGGCGCCCGGCCTCGATTTCGATCACGGTCTCGTCCACGAACTGCGGCCGGCACCAGTTCAGGCGCAGGCTGTGGTCGGCGAACGAGGCCAGCAGGTCGAGTTCCGCCAGGCTGCGTGCGATGCGCTGCAGCGCCGGAATATGCGGCTGCAAGGTCTCCAGCAGCTGTTCATACAGGGATTTTTCCAATGCCAGCGCGCGCTCTCGCGCCGACAGCGCCTTGTCCTCGAAAGTCTTGAGTTCGGGCGTGATGTAGCGCTCGGCGTTCTTCAGCGTCTGCCGCCGGCGGTAATCGGCCGGAATCTTTTCCACATGCGCGTGGGTGACTTCGATGTAAAAACCGTGCACGCGGTTGTACTCGACCTTGAGGTTGGGGATGCCGCTGCGCTCGCGCTCGCGCGCTTCGAGCGCGACCAGGAATTCGCTCGAATTGGTCTGCAGCGCGCGCAGTTCGTCCAGCCCGGCGTCGTAGCCGTCGGCGATGACGCCGCCTTCGCGCAGCAGCGTCGCGGGCTCGGGCAGGATCGCGCGCGCGAGCAGGGAGGCGCATTCGGGCGGTACGGCGAGGCCATCGCGCAGCTCGGCCAGACGCGGCGCGGTCGCGGCGGCCAGCAGCGCAGCCAGTTGGGGCAGGGCGGCGAGGCTGTCGCGCAGGGCGGAGAGATCGCGCGGCCGCGCGCTCTTCAGGGCGATGCGCGCGCCGATGCGCTCCACGTCGGCGATGCGGCGCAAAGTCTCGCGCAGGGCCGGGCTTGCGGCTTGCGCCAGCTCTTCCACCGCCTCGTGGCGGTTGGCGAGTACGGCGCGGTCGCGCAATGGGTGGTGCAGCCAGTGGCGCAGCAGGCGGCTGCCCATGCCGGTGGTGCAGCCGTCGAGCAGGCTGTACAGCGTGGGCGCGGGCGTGCCGCGCAGGGTTTCGGTGAGTTCGAGATTACGCCGGGTCGCGGCGTCCATGCGCACGTAATCGTCCGCGCGCTCGGGGCGCAGCGCATTCACATGCGAGAGGGCCTGGCCCTGGGTCTTGCGCGCGTATTCGAGCAGCGCACCGGCGGCGGCGATGGCCGGGCGCAGGTCCTCGCAGCCAAAACCCGCAAGCGAGTGCACGCTGAAATGTTTGAGCAGCTGCTCGCGCGCGGCGGTGTAGTCGAAATGCCATTCGGGCAGCCGCGTGACCGCGGCGGAGCCGTTCAAGTCCGTGTGCGACGCGCGGTCGGCGACCAGGATCTCGGCCGGGCGCAGGCGCGTGAGTTCGCCCGCGAGCAGCTTCTGCGGGATCTCTGCCACGCGCAATTCGCCGCTCGCAAGACTCAACCAGGCGAGACCCACGTTGCGGTCTTCGCTCGCGAGCGCGAGCAGCAGGTTGTCGGATTTTTCGTCGAGCAGCGCGGAGTCGGTAAGCGTGCCCGGGGTGACGATGCGGGTGACGGCGCGCTCCACCGGCCCCTTGGAAGTGTTCGGGTCGCCGATCTGCTCGCAGATCGCCACCGACTCCCCGAGCTTGAGCAGCTTCGCCAGATACTGCTCGACCGCGTGGTAGGGCACGCCCGCCATTTTGATCGGCGTGCCGGCGGAAGCGCCGCGCGTGGTGAGCGTGATGTCGAGCAGCCGCGCCGCTTTTTCCGCGTCGTCGTGGAACAGCTCGTAGAAATCGCCCATGCGGTAGAACAGCAGGATGTCGGGATGCTGCGCCTTCAGGCGCAGGTATTGTTGCATCATCGGGGTGTGTTGAGCAATGTCAGCCATCAAGAAAAGCCTGTTTTCCGTCTAATTTCATAGTACGTTAGCGTTTATCGAAGTCCGACAATGTTCTCTGGAATCCGGCAAAAATGCGAAACGTCATGCGAAACGTTTCAACCCTCACCGCGCTGGCCTGCGAGCGGCTGAAACGCGGTTCCCTCGGCGATCCGACTCATCCAGGCCTGCGGATCATGGCGCGCCCGTCGGGCGCCAAGGTGTGGATCTACCGTTACCGTGACTCTGCAGGGAAGATGGCCCAACTGCTGATCGGGTCATTCCCCGCATTATCCCTCGCCGACGCGCGCAGCGAGTGGCGAAATCATCGCGCCATCCGGGACAAGCACGGCGATTCGCGAGACGAAGTACGCCGGCGACAAGAGGCTGCCAAGGCGGCGGCGATGCGCGGCAAGGGCTACACGCTGACTCGTGCCGCGGAGAGCTATCGGAAGGAGCACCTGTCCAAGCTCGCGCGCGGCGACGGGCAGTGGCGCATTCTGGAGCGCGAGATCCTGCCCGAAATTGGCAGTCTGCTCTTAGCCGACCTCAAGCCCTCTCAGGTGATGGCTGCAATCGTGCCCATGCGCAAGAGGGCGCCGCGCGTGGCGGCCATGGGCATTTCCGCGTTGCGCGGCGTGATCCGGCACGCGCGCAGCACGAATCGGCTGGACCTCGATGTCGCCGACCCGACGGCGGGCATACCCACCATTCCGCAGGGCAAGCGCAGCCGGGCACTCAGCGACCCCGAGATCGGCCGTTTGCTGCGCTGGCTGGACTCCGGCGCGGTGTCCCGCACCATTGTCGATGTGCTGCGGCTCACGCTCTACACCGGAGCCAGCAGCGGCGAAGTCTGCGCCATGCGCTCGCGCGACGTGGACATCGATGCGAAGACCTGGACCCATACCCAGGGCAAAACGGGCGACGTGAGCGTGACGCCCTTGTCCGCGCCCGCCGTCGAGATCCTGCGCAACCGGCTTGGCGAGGAGTACGTCTTTCCGGTGCGACGCCGCCCGGTCAATCAGAAAGCGTTGAGCGTGGCGCTATTCGCTTCACGGCAGGCGGGCGACGCCTGCCCGATTGACCACTGGACCTCGCACGATCTGCGCCGCAGCACCCGCACCGGCTTGGCGCGCTTGGGCTGCCCGTTCGAGATCGGCGAATCCATCCTTGGCCACCGGCTGCCGGGTGTGGCCGGCGTCTATAACGTCTATGCCTACGCCGACGAGATGCACAAGTGGCTGGATCGGTGGGCGGAGCATGTGGCGGGAATCGCCGCGCCGCGGGCCAAGCCGGCGCGTGCTCGACCCCGCGAGCGCGAATGAGGGCGCGCACTGGCGGTATAGTGATCGGCGCGGCTCGGCGGCGCTGCGATTGCAGCTGCAGCGATTGGCGATGCTTGCAAGCTATATACGAACGGGTATAATGCATGACTGTGATGCGCAAACCGCTGTTCTGGGAAGGTTCCTCGAAGAAAGATTTCAAGGAATTCCCCATCCCGGTCCAGAAGGACATGGGTGTTGCGCTCTTCGTGGTGCAGTTGGGTCGAACGCCCGATTCGTCGAAGCCGTGGAAGGGTCTCGGTTCCGGCGTCTACGAGCTGGTGGAAGATCACCGGGGCGATACCTTTCGCGCGGTCTACACGGTGCGCATCGGAGATGCGATCCATGTGCTGCATGCGTTTCAGAAGAAATCGAAGTCCGGCATCAGCACACCGCAGCCGGATGTGAACTTGATCGAGAAGCGGTTGAAGGCTGTGCTTGCCCGTCACGGGCTGAGCGGGAGGTGATGATGCGACGCAAAGACACACACAAGGGCACTGACAATGTGCTGATCGATCTCGGGTTCGACGACGCGGAAGAACTGTCGGCAAAGGCCATCCTCGCCGTCAAGCTCAACGAAATCATCCGGAGCCGGGGGCTCAGCCAGACCGAGGCCGCCGCGATCACCGGCATGACACAGCCCAAGGTATCGCAGGTCGGCCGCTACAAACTCCAGAATATTTCGCTTGAACGCCTGATGCAGGCGCTGGTGTCGCTCGACCAGCAGGTCGAAATCACGGTAAAGCCGGCTCGCCGCGAGCATGCGGCGGGCATTAAGGTTGCTGCATGACACGGATGCTCATCGCCCGGACCAGGATCACCCGCGGAACCACCAACGTGTTCGCCGATTTGGGCTATCTCGATGCCGCTGAACGGCAGACCAAGACGCGCCTGGCGCTGGCCGTCAATGAACTTCTCAAGGCGCGCAAGCTGAAACAACGCGAGATCGGCGCCTTGCTTGGCGTGCCGCAACCCAAAGTCTCCGCCCTGAAAAACTATCGCCTCGACCAATTCTCGGTCGAGCGCCTGATGGAATTTCTCACGGCGCTCAATCAGGACGTGGAGATCATGATCCGGCCACGCGCGAATTCCAGCGAGACCGGCCATATTTCGGTGCTGGCGGCGCCGTGACTCGGACCGCTCCGTCACGCCGCTTGCGATAAAACCCCCAACCGCCGCGCCGTCGCTACGCTTGCGCGTGCGCGACCGCCGCCAGCGCGCATAACCCCGCGCCCTGGCTCTGTGCCTTCGATTGGCGCCGTCCCTGGTGACCCGCCGCCCCTTCGCCACTGTGGGCTTCATGCTGCGCATCAAGCCCTTGCGGCTCGCAGGCGTGCGCCAGATCGACCAGATATGCGCCACCTTAAATGGCGCATTACAGCCCGGGCGTGGGGTCGTCGCCGGTTTGCGGCGCCGGCGTGCTATGGCGGGCGAGACGAATTTACGCTTGACGTACATCGTATGTGGGACTATGTTGTCCGGCAATGATCCAGAGTTATCGCGACAAGCGGACGAAGGAATTTGCCGAAGGCAAGCGCGTCAAGGAGTTCGAGGGCTTTCGCCGCCAGGCGGAAAAGCGTCTCGACATTCTCGACGCCGCAACCAGTCTTGCAGACCTTCAGGCGCTGCCATCGAATGCGTTGGAGGCAATGAAAGGCGACCGCAAGGGCCAGTACAGCATTCGCATCAATATGCAGTGGCGGATCTGTTTCGAATGGCCTGAGGGGCAAAGCGGACCCTCGAACGTCGAAATCGTGGATTACCACTGAAAGGAACCTGACCATGGCCCGCACACCGATCCACCCCGGCGAAATTCTCGCCGGCGAACTCGAGGAACTCGGCGTCAGCCCGACCGAGCTGTCGCGGCAGATCCGGGTGCCCGCGAACCGCATCAGCCAGATCATCAACGGCAAGCGCTCGATTACCGGCGACACCGCGCTTCGGCTCGCGCACTGGTTCGGAACCAGCCCGCAGTTCTGGATGAACCTGCAGGCGCTCTACGACGTGCGGATGGCCGAGGAGGAGGCCGGCACGGAGATTAGGACGCTCCCGACCAAGCCGGGAAAATCCCCCACCGGCCAACCGCAACCGGCGTAGCGTGGGAATCGTGATGCCGGGAACGAACGAAGCCTTTTCACGCGTCAAGATCGACGCCCAGATCAAGGACCAGGGCTGGGACGTGTTGAATTCGAACGCCGTCGAAGAAGCGATCCAGATTCGTAACAACAACTAGACCGCAACCGCTCCAAAACTAACTTTGGCCACTTGAATGCTGTTAGCACGGCTAACAGTGGACGCGTGGCGCTCCGAGTCGGGAAATGGATCTTTCATCGTATTCCCTCGGTCACATTGTCAACCGCGAGAGAGCCGCATTCGTTGAAGGATTGACGATTGACAAAGGTGCAGAGTTGTCCACGTCGGCGCGCACCGCGCTGACGCCAGCGCAGGCCGCCAGCGCAGGCATTGAAGTACACCTGACTTGTCTGCGGCTGACCGATGCTTGATCGCGACCACCGGCCAGGTGCGGTTAGCGCTCCCGTCGTGGACGTCCGTTCGACTCGAGCTGCCGCTCGCGTATTGCTGAGCTCGTCGCAGCGCGGCCGACCCACCCGCAGATCAAACACGAGACCGGTTCATTGTAATAAAAGTCACCGACATTCGCGTCTCATCGCGCTCTAATTGGATCATCGAAGCGTGCTTTGCTTCCCATATTCGGAGATCTCCATGAAAGCAAACGTAGGGACCGTTGACCGAGCGTTTCGCATCCTCGCGGGCGCAGCTTTGGTCGTGCCCGCAGCAAACGGCAATATCGGCCTGTGGGGTTACGTGGGAGCGGTACCGCTGCTCACGGGCTTGTTCAAGTATTGCCCGGCATATTCGCTCCTGGGCATCAATACCTGTGATTTGAAAAAAGAAGAGGCCGCCTAAATGAAAATAGCCGTCACCAGCCAAAACCGCAAAATCGTCACCGGACACGCCGGCAAATGCCGCAAATTCTGGATTTACGAAATAGATGACAAGAGAATCGTAAACAAAACCTTGCTTGAACTGGCGCTGGACCAATCGCTGCATGAAAGCCATGGCGGAGGCCCTCACCCTCTGGATGGAATCGACGTGCTGATCAGCGGCGGCGCGGGTCAGGGACTGATCAGGCGCCTCAACAGCATGGGCATCCAGGGCTTGGTGACGCCGGAAACCGAACCCGATTCAGCGGTGGCCGATTATCTCAAGGGCACGCTGAAACTGGGGCAGAGCGGGTGTCATGAGGGACATGGCGAACATCGTGTCGGCGAGCATGGCTGCTGCCATTGAGTGGCGCGCGGCTGCCGGACGTTCGCCGGAAAAGCAGCACCTGGAGGCCGCCGGGGTCGGCGATCGTCCGACCGCCGAAATCCGCCGCTCACAAGCAGACTGGCGCCGTCACGATTTTTCGCTGTCCAGATGCGACATCTGCGTCGTATCGTAGCGGGTACCCGCCACCTGATCCTGCGGCACGGCAGCTTCGATGCGCGCCAGGTCGCCGGCGTCGAGCTTAAGGGCCAAGGCCCCCAGGGACTCCGTTAGCTGCGCGGGCTTGCGCGCGCCGATCAGCGGCACGATGTCTGCGCCGCGCGAACATACCCAGGCGATGGCCAGTTGCGAGGCAGTCGCACTTTTCTCCGTCGCGATTGTCTGCAGTGCTGAAACCAATTTCAGATTGCGCTGCAGGTTTTCGGCCTGGAAGCGCGGCATGCGGGCGATCCGGATATCGTTCTTGGCGCCGGAACCGGGTACCTGCCCACTCAACAGGCCGCGCGAGAGCACTCCGTAGGCGGTAACCGAGATGCCCAGCTCACGCAGCGTCGGCAGGATAGCCTTTTCGATTCCGCGGCTCATGAGGGAATATTCCAGCTGCACATCCGCGATCGGATGCACCTTGTGCGCGCGGCGGATGGTGTTCACCCCAAGCTCGGAC